>Ga0307478_10000388_pt1:27500-47186 | contig 47186 bp, 42 predicted proteins | sample atmos_gasesECM4C_2_FD_203713 | JGI IMG/M metagenome (GOLD analysis project Ga0307478, IMG submission 203713) | Hardwood forest soil microbial communities from Morgan-Monroe State Forest, Indiana, United States - atmos_gasesECM4C_05 | ecosystem: Environmental > Terrestrial > Soil >...
CAGGCTGAAGCATGATTAAACTCATGTGGAGGGCCGAACCTGTTGTTGTTGAAAAAACATTGGATGAGCTGTGGATAGGGGTGAAAAGCCAATCGAACCTGGAGATAGCTGGTTCTCCCCGAAATAGTTTGAGGACTAGCGTTGAGATTTAACCCGTGGGGGTAGAGCACTGACAGGGCTAGGGGGCTTACCGGCTTACCGAACCCCATCAAACTCCGAATACCGCGGGGAACATCTCAGCAGTCAGACAGTGGGGGATAAGCTCCATTGTCAAAAGGGAAACAGCCCAGAACATCAGCTAAGGTCCCTAATCGATGCTCAGTGGTAAAGGAAGTCGTTTCGCATAGACAACTAGGAGGTTGGCTTAGAAGCAGCCATCCTTGAAAGAGTGCGTAATAGCTCACTAGTCGAGTGAGGCGGCGCCGAAAATGTAACGGGGCTCAAGCATCGAACCGAAGCTATGTGATTCACGCAAGTGGATCGGTAGGGGAGCGTTGTAGCGTAGGCTGAAGGTCGACCGTGAGGACGGCTGGACGAACTACAAGTGCGAATGCAGGTATAAGTAGCGATAAATGCGAGTGAGAACCTCGCACGCCGGAAGTCTAAGGTTTCCTGGGCTACGTCAATCGTCCCAGGGTGAGTCGGGTCCTAAGCCGAGGCAGAGATGCGTAGGCGATGGCCAAGCAGTTCATATTCTGCTACCACCGACGTTAGTTTAGACTTTATCGAATAGAGACGACCGCCTCGCGCGGCCGTTTTTGTTCGCTAAAGTCTATGAAGTGAAGGGATGACGCAGGGGGATAATTCAGCGCACCGATGGATGTGTGCGTCTAAGCTGGTAGGGGGTAACGTAGGCAAATCCGCGTTGCTAACCCCGAGAAGCGAATGCGAGCCTCTTTACGAGGCGAAGTGGATGACTCCGCGCTGCCAAGAAAAGTCTCTAGCTATAACATAGGTGCCCGTACCGTACACCGACACTGGTAGACTGGCAGAGCATGCTAAGGCGACGGGAGAATCCCTGTTAAGGAACTCGGCAAATTAACCCCGTAACTTTGGGAGAAGGGGTGCCCCTGACGGTTGAGTCTTTACGACGTAGGCTGTTGGGGGTCGCAGAAAATAGGCCCAAGCGACTGTTTAACAAAAACACAGGTCTCTGCGAACGCGAAAGCGGACGTATAGGGGCTGACTCCTGCCCGGTGCTGGAAGGTTAAAAGGAGAGGTCAGCGCAAGCGAAGCTTTGAATTGAAGCCCCAGTAAACGGCGGCGGTAACTATAACCGTCCTAAGGTAGCGAAATTCCTTGTCGGGTAAGTTCCGACCTGCACGAATGGAGTAACGACTTGGGCACTGTCTCGATGGGGAACCCGGCGAAATTGCAGTACCAGTGAAGATGCTGGTTACCCGCGGCAGGACGGAAAGACCCCATGAAGCTTTACTGTATCCTGATGTTGAGTTCTGAGATTTTCTGTACAGGATAGGTGGGAGTCGATGATCCGGGGGCGCTAGCTTCCGGGGAGACAACCTTGGGATACCACCCTGAACGTCTTGGGATTCTAACTAACCACCGTGATCCGGTGGTAGGACAGCGTCAGGTGGGCAGTTTGACTGGGGCGGTCGCCTCCTAAAGAGTAACGGAGGCGCCCAAAGGTTCCCTCAGATCGGTCAGAAACCGATCGTTAGAGTGCATAGGCAAAAGGGAGCTTGACTGCGAGACGGACAGGTCGAGCAGGTGCGAAAGCAGGGCTAAGTGATCCGGCGGTTCCGAATGGAAGGGCCGTCGCTTATCGGATAAAAGCTACTCTGGGGATAACAGGCTTATCTCCCCCAAGAGTCAATTTGGGCTCCCCCTTCAGGTGACTGAGGGGTAAACACGCAGCTCATATCGGTGGAACCCTTCGGGGCAATACCGAGGGAAGTCGACGTCGTAGCGTGATGCTACGTGACTACGTTCGAGCGATCGAATATGTCGTGCGTTTGACCCTGTAACGACTGATCTCACGGTGAGATCGATGGAAGCGCCGCCTAGCATTAGGCAAATTTGTCGCGACCATAAAACGCTGCGCATCTCGAAAGAGATGAAGGTATAGTCTACTCTGCACGTGAGTGCAGACGCCACATCGACGGGGAGGTTTGGCACCTCGATGTCGGATCGTCGCATCCTGGGGCTGTAGTAGGTCCCAAGGGTTGGGCTGTTCGCCCATTAAAGCGGTACGCGATCTGGGTTCAGAACGTCGTGAGACAGTTCGGTCCCTATCCGCCGTGGGCGTAGGAGATTTGAGGAGTGTCGACCCTAGTACGAGAGGACCGGGTTGAACGAACCGCTGGTGAACCGGTTGTCCCGCCAGGGGCATAGCCGGGTAGCTACGTTCGGATCAGATAAACGCTGAAAGCATATAAGCGTGAAACTGACTTCAAGATGAGATCTCAATCTCGAAAGAGGGAAGGGTCGTGGGAGACTACCACGTTGATAGGCCGGGGGTGGAAGGCGAGCAATCGCTGGAGCTGACCGGTACTAATAGCCCGGACACTTTTAAGACATACGCAAATACCTCGAAATAGACCGGTACATGAAAGTTCTTCTCTGTGCAGCTTTCCGCGTCGATCGTCTTGAGCTCCGGCTCGACGTCAGCGCGGGATCAGATTTCTGGCGGCCATAGCGTTGGGGTTCCACCCGTTCCCATCCCGAACACGGCAGTTAAGCCCAACAGCGTCGATGGTAGTCGGACCGCAGGGTCCCTCGAGAGTAGAACGTCGCCAGATTACTAACCGAATGAAGGCCGCCGATCAGCGATGATCGAGCGGCCTCTTCGTTTTCGCGCGCCAGGAACAGCCGAAACGGTTGTCGCTGCTTGAGTAACGTTCGTGTGCGTTTAGCGTAAACGAAGTTTAACTGGGTTGATGGAGCCGGCGGCAATACGATAGCGTTCGTTTGGCGAAACAGCGTAATGGGTGTGCCGCGCGCGCAGGTCAGCGCGTCCTTTGAATAATTGGATCGGCAGGCATGGACACCGCAGTTTATCCGTTCGGGAATACGCATTGGCCGGATAGGGATGCCGACGAGATGCGAACCGTTAACCGTCGGACGCGCGAAGCGTGGACTCGGAGCTTGCGGATCCTCGCATGCGATGTCAGCTCCGCTACCGAGGTGCTCGCGAAGGCGCTGGCTTTGCGGCGGGATGGCGTTCACTTTGCCCTCGATTTGAACTTCGAAGACCCGCGCGAGCGCGCCGTTCGTGAGCGGTCGGCCGAGCTTTGCGCAACCTACGCGACGTGGGACGAAGTACGTCTCATGCTTGATGATTACACGGCGACGATTGCCGAGCAGCATCCGACGGTTTCCGCGACGGATCGCGTCGCGATCTTCGAAGCGATGCGTCTTGCAGATTCGATCGTCGTGCGTTCGTGGGCCGAACATGCGCGTCTTTGCGCCGCGATCGGGGACTTGCCGCGCATGGTCGATGTCGTCATGGGCAACAAACCGGTGCTTTCTCGGATGGCCGGACGGCAGACCGATGTCGTTGTGTATGCGCCGCAGTTTCGAGCCGATGAACTCGCGCCGTTCATCACGGCACTGGGCGATTTCCAGTTGCCGGTAACGATCGTGGCGTCCGACGCGCCGACGATTGCGTGCGGGATTCGGTTCGAATTACCCCACCGGGCTAACGCCGCGTTAGCGCGGGCGCGAGTGATCGTTGATGCCAGCGGCAACGATCCCGGCGTCGCGCCGGCACTAGCCTCGATGGGCCGGCCGCTTGCCGTATCCACGACGGGCGGCGCGGCAGAACTCATGCGCGGTGCGATGACGTTCAAAGTATGGAACCGGCGAAGCATCCTCGCCGCGGTCGCGAACGCGCTCGGCGCCGCGCCGCCAATGTTCCGCGCCGTTCGACGTGACGACCCTCCTCGCGAGCGCGCACCCATCGCTTTCGGTGCGCTCGCGCCGCTGGTTTCGGTCATCGTCGCCACCTACAATCGGCCCGATCTGCTGCGCGTGTCGCTGGCAACGATCGAGCGGCAGACGTATCCCCAGCTCGAGATCATCGTCGTAAACGACGGCGGTAGCGATATCGCCAAGGTCATCGCGCAGTTTCCGCGTGCTCGCCTCATCAACGGCGAGCGGAATCGCGGTCCTGCGGCCGCGCGAAATCGCGGCCTGGCCGCGGCCGAGGGAACGTTCGTCACCTTTTTTGACGACGACGACGAGATGTTCCCCGACCACCTCGCAACGCTGGTGAACGCGTTGCAGCAAACGAACCTCGATGTCGCTTACGGCCAGCTGATCAACGTCATCGTGCCGTCCGCGATGTTGCGTCATCAGACGAGCGCGATCGCCGGTCAAACCGCGTTGCTCGACCACGCCGACATACAATGGGCCGGCTCGTTGGCACCGACAGCCGTGCTTTTCCGGCGTGAGCTCGTCGACCGCATCGGCGGCCTCGACGAATCGCTCGAGACGGCCGAAGACTATGATTTCTGGCTGCGCCTCGTCGACGGGCGCGAATGCGCGCGGGTCGACGACGTCACGTCGGCTTACTGCATTCGGACTGACGGCTCGAACTATTCGTCGCATGATGGCGCACGGCGCTATTTGCGCGCGCATCAGGCGATCTACGCCAAGCACCCTTCAGCGCGCTCGCTGGTGGCTGCCGGCCGCGCGTCGATGCTCGAGTTTTTCGCCGGCTAAGGGACTGCTGCGCTCCTCATCAGCGCTTTCGCCAGCTTTTTTGTTCGTCCGCGTCGAGCGCGGCTGCGAGCGCTGAGAGGTCTTGGACGTTCGGCATGGCGGCACGCACTACGCACGCGTCGGCGTTGACTGCCAGCGTTTCGTCGCGGAAATAGTCGCGCACGCGCGCGACCCACGGATCGCCCAAATAGGTAGCTAGCGTTCCCAGCACGATGCAATCCAGCGCCAATAGATCGGCCAGCATCGAGCACGCCGTTCCAACGGCGCGTTCGTTTGCGTTCAACGCCCACTTCGCGTCGGGATTGTTGTTGCGCACTTCGTTGATCACTTGGACGGGCGTCGCGATCGGAAAATCTTTTGGCCGCCGGTAGCTGAGCAGAAGACCGAGCGCGTTGGCCGATGCGTAGCCTTCGTACGAGCCAGGTTTGCCGAAGATGGCCGGGCCTTCGTCGCTAAATCGGACGTGCCCGATCTCGGGTGAGCGGCCGTCGAGCGCGTAGCGCACCTTCCCGCCGAGCACGAGCCCGCAGCCGAAACCGGTGCCGCAGGTGAGATACGCGAGCCCGTCCACGCCGGCATTCGGCCCCCAGCGCCATTCGGCCAGCGCACACGCCGCAGCGTCGTGATGGAGTCCGACCGCGCGGCCGGTGGCATCCGCGATGCGATCTCGCAAACGGATTCCATGCAGGCCGGGAAGATGCACCGCTTCCGTGATTTGACCACGCCGCACGTTGAGCGGGCCGCCAACCGCGATCCCGATCCGGCGTGCCGCAGGCGCGACTTGGTGGAACGCGTCGACGACCTGCTCGATCAGCAGTTCGCCGTCGTCGACGGGGGTGAAGGCGCTCCAGCGCGAGACGATCGTCCCGTCTTCCAAGCCGCCGACCACGGTGGTATTGGTGCCACCGATGTTGATGCCGGCGATCGTCGCGGTGCGGTCGCCGAGGAACTCGATCTCGCCCATGCAGGCGCGTTTCTCCGTCTAGCGATGATCTGCCGTTGCCGGTGGGCGGGGGCTCTAGCGCGCGAGCGCGAAGCCCAACTACCAATAAAGGAGACGCTCGGTGAATTTTACGGTTCCAATCTGTCTTTGCATCCTCGTCGTCGCGATCGCTACTCTGATCTTTTGGGGCGGCTTCGCTGAGGAACGTCGCGCGCGCCGATAGGCGCACGTTTCCTACTCGTTCACAAACTGCGGTCCCGATCCAAACGTCGGTGGTCGCGGACCCCAAGGATCGACGCCGCCGTCATCAAACGCGGCGTCGATTGTTTTTGACCACTGTTGCGACGGCGTGTCGACGATGACGACCGAGCCTTGCACCAGCGCCTCGAGCGCCCGCCACAAATGGCGCACGACCAGCGAACGCGTGAATTCGTTGAGCCGTAGCCACGGATCGCCGGCGAAGAGTTCGAGCCGCGTCTCCGTTTCGCGCCGCCACACCATATAGTTGACGAAAATGTCGCCGAACTGCTCGCGCGGCCCGACGAATGCGTCCCGGATGCGCGCCTCGAGCCCTTCCTGGCGCCGGGGGTGCCGGTGCTGGACCTTCGGCCGCCGGGCGACGGCACGCAAGCGTAGCACTTCAATGACGATCATCACCATGAGTGCCAAGAGCACGGTGGACGCCAGGACTACCGGGATCATCGTACCTCCGCGGTCGGGGTATGTCCTATACGCCTTGCCCTCGGTTGGTACCTGGTTGGTTGTCACCCCGAGCCTGTCGAGGGGGAGCCTCAATCAGGGCCGCTGCGTGGCGGCCCCGCGACAAGCTCGGGGTGACATGGATTTACCCGATGTGTGCGGGGGCGAGGTCGTGGGCCTGAAGGACGAGGCCCGGGGAGACGATGTGCTTGTTCAGGCCGAGGAGCGAGGGATCGATGCCCAGCGCGAGGCCGACGAGCTGCGGGAGATGGAAGGTTGGGAGGTCGGTCCGGCCCCAACGTGCGGCCGAGTCGGCCTGGTAGCCGTCGAGCGCGAGGTGGCATAGCGGGCAGGGTGTGAGCACGGCCTCGGCGCCCTTGTCCTTGGCCATGCGCATGTTCTGACCGACCATCGCCGGTGCGATGCCGTCCTTTTCGAGCTGAACGTGAAAGCCGCAGCAACGCGTCTTGCCGGCGTAATCGATTGCTTCACCGCCCAGCGCCTCGATGATGTCTTCGAGCGAGTGCGGGTTGCGTGAGGATTCCCAACCGTTGACGGATTCCGGGCGGATGATGTGACAGCCGTAGAACGGCGCGACCTTCAAGCCGCGCAGCGGATTGACGACCATCTTCTTGAGGTTGTCGAGCCCGATGTCGTCGATCAGAAGCCACAACAGATGGCGAACCATCACGCCGCCGTTATACTTGGCTCCGAACTTGCCCAGGATCGCGTTGGCTTGACCCATGTGCGCGTCGGATTCGAGCAGCTCTTTGTTAGCCGCGCGCATGTGTCCGGTGCAGGTCGAGCAGATCGTGATCACATCGTCGAGTCCGAGCGCTTCGGCCTGCGCGTACGTGCGGGCGTTGAGCACGCGTGCAACGTCGCGGTTGGTGTCGTTGAGCACCGAGGCGCCGCAGCACGCGGCCGCCGTGAGCTCGACGAGTTCGATGCCGAGTTTGTCGGCGAGCAGCATCGTCGAGTTGAACAATTCCTTGCACGACTCTTTGGCGACGCAGCCCGGGAAGAAGCCGTATTTGCGCATTTGCGCCGACTTGGATTGCCGCTTGATCTGCGGCGCTTCAATAGTGGCGGTCATGCGAGTGTCGGTGCCTCCAGGGTGTCAAAAATCATCGCGATTTCGTTGACTTTCGGGACGGGTTTGAGGAACATCGGCGGGATCTTCCCGGCCAGCGCTAGGCGAATGCCGAACGGCGCCACCTTGATCAGGCCTTTGATGTTGAAGCGCCCGACCGTGCCTTGGATGACTTCCGTCTCGTGCAGCATGCCGGTGTGCTTGATCGTCTTCGCGATAACGAGCGCGTGGCGCGGACCCGGATGGTCGACCAAGCCCTCTTCGATCGTGGCGCGCTTGACGGCGATGATGTCGTCCTGCGGATCGACGTGTTTGGGGCAGTACGAACACGCATAGCAGTGCGCGCACAGCCACAAGAAGTCGTCGCTGATCTGGGCGGCACGTTCCTTGCGTTTCGAGTCGCGCACGTCTTCGATGAAGCGGTACGCGTACGCGATTGCGGCCGGACCGGCGAAAGCCGGATCGACCGACACGACCGGGCAGAGCGCGTAGCACGTCGCGCACATCACGCAGTTCGCCACCGCGACGAGTTTCTGCATGTCTTCCGGCGACACGCGGCGTTCGGTCGCGTGGTCGGAGTCTTTGTCGGCCGGCTGCAGGTACGGCTTGAGGCGCGAGTACTTGTCCCAGAAGGGGTCCATGTGGACCACGAGGTCCTTCATGGGTTGGAAGTTCGGCATCGGATCGACGGCCACGGTGTTGTCGCTGCGCAGCACGCTTGCCACGGGCGTGCGGCACGCGAGGCCGGTCGTGCCGTTGATGTTCATCGCGCACGAGCCGCAGATCGCGGAGCGGCACGAGCGGCGGAAGGTGATCGAACCGTCCTTTTCCGCTTTGACGTCCTCGAGTGCGTCGAGCACGGTCATCGTCGTGGGAAGGTCGCACTCGAGGACGTCGCGGTGTGGGAGCTCGTCGGTCGCTTGATCGAAGCGGAAGATATCGAGAGAGAAACTCATGCTTAGTACGTCCGAACTTCAGGCTTGAACTTGGTGAAGGTCACGCCGCGTGAGTAGTCGGGTTCGGGATCGGTCGTTGCACCCTTGAAGTGCATCAGCGTGTGCTTCATCCAATTGTCGTCGTCACGATTGGGGAAGTCCGTGCGGGCTTGCGCGCCGCGCGACTCGGTGCGCTTGCGCGCGCCCATCATCGTCGTCATCGAGATGTCGACCAGGAACTCGGTTTCGAGCAACCCGACGAGGTCGGTGTTGAACGTCTTCGATTTGTCCATCGTCGTCATCTTTTGCGCCATCTCGCGCACGTCGCGCAGCGCAACTTCACCTTCGCCGAGCGTCTTGTCGTCGCGGAAGATGAAGGCGTGATCGCTCATCGCAGCGTTCAACGCCTTGCGCGTTTGCGGATGGCGATCGCCACCGGTGCGGGCCAGAATGCCGTTGATGCGGTCTTGCTCGTTCTTGAACGTCTTCTCGGAGGCACGAACTTCGCCGACCGATTTGATGTAGTTCGCAGCGTGGGCAGCCGAGCGGTGACCGAAGACGATCGTCTCGAGCAGCGAATTACCGCCGAGCCGATTGGCGCCGTGAACGCTGACGCAAGCGCATTCACCGGCCGCATAAACGCCCGGGATGTTCGTCGCGCCGTTCTTGTCGGTTGCGATGCCGCCCATCCAGTAATGCATGCCGGGCAGAATCGGGATCGGAGTGTCGATCGCGTCTTTGCCGGTCGCGTCGAGCGCGAGCTCCCGGATCTGCGGCAGACGTTCGAGGATTTTTTCCCGTCCGAGGTGGCGCAGGTCGAGGAACACGCAACCATTTTCGCCGCGCCCTTCCATGATCTCGGTCCACTCGGCGCGCGAGACGACATCGCGTGAAGCCAGTTCGCCCTTGTTCGGGGCGTACTTGAACATGAAGCGTTCGCCGTCTTTATTGAGCAGGTAGGCGCCTTCGCCGCGCGCCGCTTCGGAGAGCAGCACACCGTTCTCTTTGAGCGACGTCGGATGGAACTGGACGAACTCCATGTCCATCAGCGGGATGCCGGCGCGGTAGCAGATCGCCATGCCGTCACCCGTCGAGGCGTAGCCGTTGGTCGTTTTGGCATATGCGCGTCCGGCACCGCCGGTGGCGAAGATCGTTGCCTTCGCGTTCACGAGCTCGAGCTCGCCGTTGCGCATGTTGTAGGCGGTGATGCCGGTACCGACGCCGTCTTCAACGCACAGCGCGGTCGCAAAGTACTCTTCGTAGACCTTGATGTTGAAGCGCTCGAGCTGTTCCCACAACGAGTGCAGGATGACGAGCCCGGTCACGTCGGCCGAGAAACACGTCCGCGGGAAGCTTGCGCCGCCGAAGGGGCGCTGGGCGATGCGGCCGTCGGGCATACGCGAGAAGATGCAGCCGCGGTGCTCGAGCCAGATGATCTGACGCGGAGCGTCCTCGGCCATCGCCTCGATGGCGTCCTGATCGCCGAGGTAATCGGCACCTTTGACGCAGTCGAAGGCGTGCGCTTCGGGAGTGTCCGCTTCTTCGTTGCCGAGGGCGGCGTTGATGCCGCCCTGTGCCGCGCCGGAATGGCTGCGGACTGGATGCATTTTCGAGACGATGGCGACGTCGGCACCGCGCTCGGCGGCTTCCACCGCGGCGCGCATACCGGCGAGGCCGCCGCCGACCACGACGATGTCGTGTTTGATCACTACCTTGATGCCCCTTATGGACGGGTGAAACCGAATTGCGAGGAGTGTACCATTAGACTGAAGCTGAGCGCCCGGATTTTCGTCGGACGACCGGTCCTACCATGCGGAGTCTACACCAGTGGTGGCGAACGGACGAAAAGTACCGTCGGAAAGGACAGCGTGCGCTCGGATCCAGGACTGACCACTCCCATCAATCCGCCCCCGCAATTACCTGCGAACTCGGCAGTGGTCACCAACCTCGTCGAGGATCTGGCGCCCTTTTTCGACGACGGTGCGGCGGGTTTGCAGCGCCTCGTCTCGCGCATGCCGCTCCTGCTCGAGGTCGATCGCGCATACATCGCGCGGATCAGTCCGGACGGCGTGCGCTTCACGGTCACCCAGGCCTCGAAGGGCGACTGGCCCGATCTACTGGGCTACACGCAATCGGTGGCCCGGCTGCCGGCGTTCGCCCGCGGTTCGCTCAAGAGCGGCGTCCAGGCGACGATCGACGATGCCCTGACGTTCCCGTTCACCCCCCAGCAGCGGAAGATGCTGTGGTACGGCGGCCTGCGCGGCACGGTGCTGACCCCGATCCGTTCGAACGGCGTCTGGGTCGGGGCCCTGATCGTGGACGTGCTCAAGCAGCAGCGGATCTGGGACTTCCCGTTGCTCGATGCCTGCCGCTCGCTTGCGTTGGCAGTCGGCGCGCGCCTGGCGCTCGCGAAGCTCGGCGACCACCTCGTCAGCGCCGAGGGCGATACCGCTCACGACACGCAGCGGCTCAACGTGATCGCTAACCTTGCCCACCTGCTAGAGACCTCGAGCGACCCGAACGCCGTGAGTTCGGAAATCGTCGAAGCGCTGGGTGCGCTGCAATGGGTTCGCTCGGCTCGCCTCGCGCCGGCCGAGGACGAAGCCGAGGTCGTGCGCGGCGCTCAGGCGAGCGAAGGGCTGATCGTAACGAACGAGGACGGCACGACCCACGTCGGGCTCGCGCTTCTCAATGAAGGCGAGCGCTTCGGCGGCATCGACATCGAACTCGCCGGCACCTCGCTTGCCGACGTCGAGGAGCAATTCTTGCGCAGCGTCCAGACCTTTGCCGGTTCGGCCTACGTGAGCGCGCTGCGGCGCGCGCGCCCACGCAACGAAGCGCTGTACGATTCGCTGACCGGTTTGCTCAATTACCGCTCGATCAACGAAGTGCTGGTCGACGCCGTTCACGCCTCGAAGTCGTCCGGGCGGCCGGTCTCGGTATGGCTACTCGATGTCGACCGGCTCGATGGCATCAACCGCGACCATGGCTACGCGATCGGCGACGACGTCGTCAGCTACGTCGGCCATACGTTGCAAACGGTCGTTTCGTCGCGCGGTTCGGTCGGCCGGGTCGGCGGCGGTCTTTACCTCGCGCTCTTTCCGGGGATGGACCAGGAAGAAGCGTCGGTTCAGGGTCGCATGATGGTCGAGCGCATTACGAAAAACGTGCCGCCGCATCTGCCGCAGATCGCCCTCTCGATCGGTGTTTCCGCTTTTCCCCTCGATGCGAGCAACCAAGACGATCTCGTCCGCTTTGCGCGCCTCGCCCTCTACCTGGCGAAGGGCAGCGGCAACAACCGTGTCGTCGCCGCCGACCCGAAGAATTCGCGCTGGGTCAGCGACGCACGGTCGGCCTTCGTGCGTACGGTAACCGAAGCCCAAATGCCCGTGTCACTGCAAGAGCGCCGCTAAGAAGATTTGAAGAAGTTCCAAGTTCGTGTCTGATTCGTCGTTCGTTCATCTCCACGTTCACAGCGAGTACTCGCTGCTCGACGGCGCGTGCCGTGTCGATTCGCTCTGCCGTCGCAGCGCCGATGAGGGTTCGCCCGGTATCGCGCTCACCGATCACGGCGTCATGTTCGGCGCGGTCGAATTCCATGACAGCGCGCACAAACACGGGCTGAAGCCGATCATCGGCTGCGAGGCGTACATCGCGCCGCGCGGGCGGTTCGACCGCACCGTGCGTGACGAAGCGCATATCACGCTGCTCGCGGCTGATGACGAAGGCTACAAGAACCTCACCGCGCTGATCTCCAAAGGCTTTCTGGAAGGGTATTATTACAAGCCGCGCATCGACATGGAGCTGCTCGAGAAGCACAACCGGGGCTTGATCGTGCTCTCCGGCTGCATGTCGAGCCTCGTCGCCGCGCCACTGCTCAAGAACGACCGCGCCTCGTCGCTCAAAGCGGCGAAAGAGTTCACCGAGATATTCGGCGACCGCTTCTACATCGAGATCATGCGTCATGGGATGCCCGAAGAAGACATCATCAACGACGGCTTGATTTCGGTCGCGCGCGAGTTGAACTTGCCGCTGGTGGCGACGAACGATTCGCACTACCTCTCGAAGGGCGACGCGCAGGCGCACGACGTGCTGCTGTGCATCGGCACCGGCAAGACCGTGGCCGACACCAGCCGCATGAAGTTCTTCTCCGATGAATTCTACGTGAAGAGCCCGCAAGAGATGCGCGAGCTCTTCGCCGACATACCCGAAGCCTGCGACAACACGCTCGAGATCGTCAAGCGCATCGATCTGAAGATCCCAGATAAGATCTTCTATCTGCCCGACTACCCGGTGCCGCGCACGGCAGCGACCGACGTGGCCGGCGTGCTGGCCGGAAAATCGGCGTCGGACGGGCTCGACGCCGCACCCGACCGTGAAGTCGAGATGGGCGCCGATGAGTACTTGCGCCTGATCTGTGAGGGCGGTCTCATCGAGCGCTACGGTGCCGAGCGGGCGAAGAGCGATCAGGTGTTGCGCGAGCGGCTCGAGTACGAGCTCGACGTCATCGTCAAGATGGGCTTCAGCTCGTACTTCTTGATCGTGTGGGACTTCATCAAGTACGCGCGCGACAAAGATATCCCAGTCGGTCCGGGCCGCGGCTCGGCGGTCGGCTCGCTCGTGTCCTATTGCCTGCGCATCACCGACCTCGATCCGATCAAGTTCAAGCTGCTCTTCGAGCGCTTTCTCAATCCCGAACGCATCTCGATGCCCGATATCGACACGGACTTCTGCGTGGAGCGTCGCGACGAAGTCATCGACTACGTCACCGAAAAATACGGCAAAGAACGCGTCGCGCAGATCGTCACGTTCGGAACGATGGCGGCGCGCGCCGCCGTGCGTGACGCCGGCCGGGCGCTTGCGGTGCCGCTGCCCGACGTCGACCGGGTGGCCAAGCTGATCCCGTCGGGCCCCGGCGGTCTCTCGATCACGGCGGCGCTCGAGCAGATTCCCGAGCTGAAGATGCTCTACGACGGCAGCCCGCAGATCCGCAAGCTGCTCGATACCGCGAACTCGATCGAAGGCCTGGCGCGCCACGCGTCGACGCACGCGGCTGGCGTTGTGATCTCGAAGAATCCGTTGACCGATCATGTGCCGCTGGTGAAACTCGGTGAAGGCGACATCAACACCCAGTACGACATGACCATGGTCGAACGCGTCGGCCTGCTCAAGTTCGACTTCCTGGGCTTGCGCAACCTCACGGTGATGAAGGCCGCGAGCGATGAGATCAAGCGCACGACCAAGCCCGATTTCGATCTCGCCACGATCCCCGACGACGACCTGCGCACCTACGAGATGCTCGGGCGTGGCGAAACGCTCGGCGTGTTCCAGCTCGAATCCGACGGCATGAAACGCGTCTGCGTCGAGCTGAAGCCGTCGGGCCTCGACGACATCATCGCGCTCGTCGCGCTCTACCGTCCGGGACCGATGGACTGGATTCCAGATTTCATCGCGAACAAACACGGCCGCAAAACGCCGAAGTACCTGCATCCCAAACTGGTGCCGATCTTGAGCGATACGTACGGCATCGCGTGCTACCAGGAACAGGTCATGCAGATCGCGCGTGATTTGGCCGGCTTCACGTTGGGCCAAGCCGACGAACTGCGCAAGGTCATGGGCAAGAAGCAGAAGGACAAGATCCCATACTACCGCGAGAAATTCATCGCCGGCTGCGCGGAAAACAACGCCATCGGTTCCGAACTCGCGGCGGACATCTTTGCCTTCGTCGAACCGTTCGCAGGTTACGGCTTCAACAAGTCGCACGCGGCGGCGTACGGCTGGATCTCCTACCAGACCGCCTACCTCAAGGCCAACTACCCGCTGCAGTACTTCGCGGCGCTGATGTCATCGGTGCGCGACAAGACCGACAAGCTGGTCGAATATATCGACGAAGCGAAGAAGATGGGCATCGCGGTGCTGCCGCCCGACGTCAACGAATCGCTGGTCGATTTTGCCGTGGTGGAATCGCAAATACGCTTCGGTCTGGCGGCGGTCAAAGGGATCGGCGAGGGTGCGGTCGACGCGATCCTCGCGGCGCGCGAGCGCGACGGCAAGTTCACTGATCTGTTCGGTCTCACCAAACGCGTCGAGAGCAAGGGCGCGAACCGGAAGGTCTACGAGGCGCTGATCAAATGCGGCGCTCTTGATGCGTTGCCCGGAAACCGGGCGCAACTGCTCGACGCACTCGACGGTGCCCTCGATGCGGCCGCCCGCGAGTCGCGCGACCGCGAGCTCGGACAGAGTTCGCTCTTCGGCATGCTCGAAGAGGCCGCACCGGCATTCACCCCCAGCCTGCGGCCGTTGCCCGCGCCGTCGACGATGGTTGCGCTCACGTGGGAAAAGGAGACGCTCGGGATCTTCGTCTCCGGGCACCCGCTGGCCGACGTCGCCGAAGCCCTGGCCCGCACCGGTGCGATGCCGATCAAAGACTTGCGCGGCCTCGAAGACGATTCGCCGGCCCGCATCGCCGGGCTCGTGACTGCGGTCCGCCGTACACTGACCAAAGCGCAGCAACAGATGCTGTTCGCGACGATCGAAGACATGACGGGCTCGATCGAGTGTATCGTGTTCCCAAAAACGTACCCGCAACTCCAAGGCGCGTTCATCGAGGACGCGATCGTCATCGTCAACGGGCGCGTTCGCTCGCGCGAGCGGCGCGGTGCCGTCCCCGGTGAGGAGGCGCCGATCGAGTTCAGCGTCTCGGTCAACGAGGTCCAGCCGTTCCAGCGCCAGGCCGCACCGCCGGAATTTCCCGGTTGGCACGTCACGGTGTCCTCGCGCAGCCACGTCGACGCGCTGGCGCAACTGCTCGAAGAATCGCCCGGAACGATTCCGCTCGTGTTCCACATTTCGGGACAAACGAAGCGCAGCTCGCGCGGCATCGCAAATGCCCCTTACGTCAAATCTGAACTCGAACGGATCGTCGGCGCCAATAACGTTCGTATCGGCCGGCCCCAGCCATGAAATTGCCGCAGGGCGTTCGCGACTGGCTGCCGCACGAGCTGGCGCGCAAGCGTGACATCGAGCAAGTGTTGCGCGCGGTGTTCGGCCGCTGGTCGTATGAAGAAGTGCAGACGCCGACGTTCGAGCGCTTCGACGTCATCGAAAAGGGCCTCGGCCATGAGCTGACCGAGCTGTCGTTTCAATTCAACGATCGCCGCTCGACTGCGCTCGCGCTGCGGCCCGAGCTCACGACGCCGATCGCGCGGCTCGTGTCGACGCGACTGCGCGAGGCACCGTTACCGCTGCGCCTCTCCTACGTTGCGCCGGCGTTCCGCTATTATGAACAGCCGCAGGAAGGCCGGCTGCGCGAGTTCACCCAGGCCGGCGTGGAACTGATCGGTTCGCCCGGCATCGACGCCGATGCGGAGACGCTCTTCATGGCGATCGAAGCGTGCGACGAGATCGGGATGCGCGACGCCACCTACGATATCAATGATTCGCGCATCATCGACGGCCTGCTGGCCGGCGTGGGCTTGAGCGGCGACGCGATTCCCGCCGCCAAAACATTGATGAAGGAGCGCAACATCGTCGGCTTGCGTGCGTTCGATCGGCCGCTGCTGATCGATTTCGCCTTGCGCCGCGGCGGTCGCGAGGGTATCGCGGCAGCGCGTAAGGTATGCGCGACTCCTGAGAGCCAAGCTGCACTCGACCGCCTCGAGACGTTGCTCATCCGCGCGGCCGCGCTCGGCTACGGTGACCGCGTCTCGATCGATTTTGCGTTGTTGCGCGACCTCGACTACTACACCGGCTTCATCTTCGAAGGCTATCTGCCCGAGATCGGTTTTCCGCTCTGCGGCGGCGGGCGCTACGATTCGCTGTTGCCGAAGTTCGGCTATGCCGTTCCGGCCGTCGGCTGGAGCGCCGGTGTCGAGCGCCTGTTGATCGCGCTCGAACGGCGCGGCAAACACATCATGCGCCGGCGGCATCGCGTCGACGTGCTGGTGAGCGGAGCTGACGTCGTGGCGACGCGCGAACGCGCTGCCGGCAACGTCGTGCGCTACACGTCGAGCGGTCAGGACGAAGCGGCGCTGATTGCCGAGGCGCGCGCGCACGGCATCCCGCGCGTCATCATCGCGGAGCACGGCGACATCCGTGAGGTCCACGTGACGGCACCCGAAAAACGCTTGCCCAAAGCGAATACGCCGCGCAAGACGGAAGCGCTCTGATGTTGACGATCGCGATGCCGAAGGGCGCGCTCTACGAAGATTCGGCCGCGCGATTACGCAGCGCGGGCATCGACGTTCCTGATGACGTCGGCCGCAAACTCGCGGTCGTGACCTCCGATGGCACGCAGTTGCTGTTCCTGCGGCCTTCCGACGTCCCGGCCTACGTCGAATTCGGAGCGGCCGATTGCGGGATCACGGGCAAGGACGTGCTCTGGGAAACCGATCGCACGGTCAGCGAACTCGCCGACCTGGGCTTCGGGTATTGCCGCTTATGCGTGGCCGCGCGCCGCATCGACCGCTATCATGAGGGCGCGCCGTTTCCGACCTTCTTGCGCGTGGCAACGAAATTCGAGCGTTCGGCCGAGGCGTACTTTGCCGAGCGCGATCTGCCGGTCGAGTTGATCCCGCTCCACGGCTCCGTCGAGCTGAGCCCGGTCGTCGGGCTGGCCGACCTGATCGTCGACCTCGTGGCGACCGGAAACACGCTGCGCGAACACGACATGGTCATCGTCGATGAGATCGCGCCGAGCACAGCGCGCTTCGTCGTGAACCCGGTGCGCTTTCGCACGAAGCACGACGAGATCACGGCGCTGCTCGAACGGCTCGACGGCACCGTTCGGGCATGATCGTCGTTGACGCGGGTGACGAGCGGGCGCTCGCACCGCTGTACGCCGGTGGCTGGGACGCGCCGCGCGAAATCCGTGACGGCGTGGCGAAGATTCTCGACGCCGTGCGTGAGCGCGGAGATGCGGCGGTAGTGGAACTCACGCAGCGCTTCGATCATCCCGGCGCGAGTACGGAACTGTTGCGCCGCGACGTGCCGGTTCGCAAAAATGCACGCGGTCTCGTTCCCGAGGTGATCGCGGCGGGACTCGAACTCGCGCGCGAGCGCATCACCGACTATCACGCGCGCCAGAAGCCGGCCGAAATTCGCTACCATACCGCCGATGCGAGCGAGTATGCGTTTCTCTCGCGGCCGCTGCACAGCATCGGCGCCTACGTGCCGGGTGGCAGTGCCTCGCTGCCTTCGACGGTGCTCATGACCGTCGTTCCGGCCAAGGTCGCGGGCGTGGATCGCGTCGTGGTTGCCACGCCGCCGCAACGTGACGGCTCGATCAATCCGGCGATTCTCTACGCGTGCAGCCTGTGCGGTGTCGATGAGCTCTATGCTGCCGGCGGTGCGCAAGCGATCGGCGCGCTGGCGTTCGGGACCGCGACGCTCGAGGCCGTCGACAAGATCGTCGGTCCCGGAAACGTCTACGTCACCGAGGCCAAACGCCAGGTCTTCGGGGTCTGCGGCATCGACGGCTTGGCCGGGCCGTCCGAAGTGCTCGTCGTGTGCGACGAGCGCGCGCGGCCGGAATTCGTTGCCGGCGAGCTGATCGCGCAAGCGGAACACGATCCGCTGGCCCGGGTCGCGGCGGTGTCGCGCGATCGCGCGATCTTGGACGCGGTCGCTGCGCTGTTGACGGGAGATTTCGCCCGCGAGACGGGACGCGGCGAGATCGTGCAACGGGTGCTCGCGGAGCGCACCTGGCTCATCCACGCCGGCAGCGAGAGCGCGGTGTTCGAGGTCATCGAGCGCTTTGCGCCCGAGCACCTCTCGCTCCAAGTCGCCGACCCCTGGAACCTCGTGCCGCGCATCCGGCGCGCCGGCGCGATCTTCATCGGCGACCACACGCCGGTTGCGGCGGGCGATTACATCGCCGGTACCAACCACACGCTGCCGACGTCGGGCGCGAGCCGGTTTGCGTCGGGATTGCGCACGGCCGACTACTATCGCACGATGTCGGTCGTCGAAAACAGCGCGCAGCGGATGGCTGCGGATGCGGAAACGCTGGCCGCGCTCGCCGAGTTCGAAGGGCTGCCGGCGCACGCGCGCACGGCTCGCATGCGTATCGAACCCCGATAGCGAATAGGCTCGCCCGATGATAAGCACCCGGATCCGGCTGGTCGCGCTGGACCTCGATGGCACGCTCGTCGGGGCCGATCTTGCGATCTCGGCGCGCGTGCGCGAAACGATCGCCAAGGCGCGTACGCAAGGCACGGAGATCACGATCGTGACCGGACGGATGTTTGCCGCGACGAAGCCGTTCGCGCAAACGCTCGGCATCGCGGGACCCATCGTGTGCTATCAGGGCGCGGCGGTTTTCGAGGCCGCCAGCGGAATCGTACTGCGCGAAACGCCGGTGCACCAACACGTCACACGCGCGGTGCTCGCGTGGGCCGAAGAGCACCAGGTGCACGCGCAGTGCTATGCCGGCGACAAGCTCTACATGCAGGAAATAAACCGCTTTTCAAAGCGCTACACGGATCTCGCGAAGGTTGAGCCGGCGCTCGTGCCGTCGTTGCGCGCAGCGTTTGCCGATCAGCCGTCGATCAAGATCGTGCTGGTCGACGATCCGGCACCCTCCGAGCAGCACCTGGCCGACTTGAAAGCACTGCTCGGCGATCGCGCCTACCTCACCCGCAGCCATGTCGATTTCGTTGAAGTGCTCGCACCCGAGGTGAACAAGGGCGAGGCGCTCGCTTTCGTCGCGCAGCGTTACGGCGTGACGCTGGCGGAGACGCTCGCGATCGGAGATGCCTGGAACGACGTTCCGCTCATCACGGCAGCCGGTATCGGCGTTGCGATGGGCTCGGGACCGCCGGAACTCTTCGCTAAAGCGGATGCGGTTGTCGGTGACGTGGCGCACGATGGGGTCGCCGAAGCGATCGAACGGTACGTGCTCACGTGAGCACGGCCTCGCGTGCACGCCGGCGCACAAAGCCCTCGATTGCCGGTCGCGTGCGCACTTTTTGGGTGATCGCGCTGCTGGCGGCGTGCGTCGTTGCCGCGCTCGGCGTTGCATTCGCGAATGCGCCGCAGTTGCGGATCCGCTCGGTCGCTGCGAACGTGCCGGCCAACAGTCCGGTGACGAAGGCGGCGGTGATCGCCGCTGCGCGCATCGATCCCGATGCGAACGTGTGGCTGCTCAACACCGGAGCGATCCGTGCGCGCCTCGATGCGATCCCCTACGTTGCGAACGCTGAGATTCACCGCGCGCAGTTTCCCCATCCTGGGGTGGTGCTCGATGTGACCGTGCGGGCGGCTACGGGTTGCGTGACCACGTCGAGTGGAACGATCACCATCGATACGACCGCTCGCGTGCTGCAGAGTGGATG
>Ga0307478_10000389_pt1 | contig 47184 bp, 44 predicted proteins | sample atmos_gasesECM4C_2_FD_203713 | JGI IMG/M metagenome (GOLD analysis project Ga0307478, IMG submission 203713) | Hardwood forest soil microbial communities from Morgan-Monroe State Forest, Indiana, United States - atmos_gasesECM4C_05 | ecosystem: Environmental > Terrestrial > Soil > Temperate...
CTTCCCGTCCGGACTCCAGGCCACGCTCGAAACACTGTCACTGTGGCCTCTGAGGGTTAGCAACTCCTTGCCCGTTTCGGCGTCCCAAACCTTAGCGGTCCTGTCCGAACTCCCCGTTGCCAATCGCGTCCCGTCCGGACTCCAGGCTACGCTACGAACCCACTCGTACTCGCTGTGCCCGTGGCTCAGGGTAAGCAGCTCCTTTCCGATTTCGGCATTCCAAACCCTTGCGGCGTTGTCCGCGCTCCCGGTCGCTAGGCGTTTCCCGTCCGGGCTCCAAGCCAAGCCGTAGACATTGTTATCGTCGTCTATCAGAGTCAGCAACTCTGTCTTCGCTTTTGCATCCCACACCTTGGCGGTCTTGTCTGAGCTGCCCGTCACCAGAAATTTCCCGTCCGGGCTCCAAGCGAGGCTGGAAACCCGCTCGTCTTTGCCGTAGCCCACCAGTGTTAGCAGATCCCCCCCCTTCTGGGCATCCCAGACCTTGGCGGTATTGGCCTTGCCAGAGGTCGCTAGGCGTTGCCCGTTAGGGCTCCAGTTCACGGTCAATTCGCCGAAGCCGCCCACCCTAAGGACTTCCTCTCGCGTCACTAAATCCCACACTTGAGTGGAACCACTCGCAAACGCCAAGCGCTGACCGTCAGGGCTCCAAGCCACGCTCGCACCAGCAGCCCCTATCAGATGGCCGGTTTCCCCCTGGCCAAGGGTTAGCAACTCCTTCCCCATTTCGGCGTCCCAAACCCTGACGGTCCTGTCCGAACAACCAGTCGCCAAGCGCCTCCCGTTAGGACTCCAAGCTAAGCTCTGAAGACTAAAAGCGTAGTCGGGAAACCGCCGTACGCGGCGAGAATCCATTATTCTTTCCCATGTGCTCTGGGCACTCAGGGTCATCAACTCCTTGCCCGTCTCAGCATCCCATATTTTCGCGGTCCTGGATCCACCCACTGTAGCCAGTCGCGTCCCGTCCGGATTCCAAGCTACGCTCGAAACACCTTCGTACCTCCTCTGACCGTGGCTCAGGGTTAGCAACTCCTTGCCCGTTTCGGCGTCCCAAACCTTAGCGGTCCTGTCCGAACTCCCCGTTGCCAATCGCTTCCCGTCCGGACTCCAGGCCACGCTCGAAACACTGTCACTGTGGCCTCTGAGGGTTAGCAACTCCTTGCCCGTTTCGGCGTCCCAAACCTTAGCGGTCCTGTCCGAACTCCCCGTTGCCAATCGCTTCCCGTCCGGACTCCAGGCCACGCTCGAAACACTGTCACTGTGGCCGGTCAGGGTACGCCGGACATGCGATGCTGTGAGGGCATTGTGTAACTGCTGTTGGGCCTCAGGAAGAACGGTGTGACCATCGGGCCAAGTGGCGGCTATGCTTTGCGCGGCAATCAGCACCGAAAGCTCAGGATCGGAGCTCTCGGCAAGGATTGACGTTGCAACCAACTGGCGAGCGCGAGCTAGCGCTTCCTGCCAAGAGGCGAAAAGAGCCGCGCCAAGGACCAGCAATAATGTCGCGCCAATGACTACTGACAATTGCCGGAGCCTTCTGGCCCGCCGCCTGACCTGCTCGTTCAACTCGTTGAGCCGTTGAATCTCTCCTGCTTCCCATTCCTGGCTCGCCCGGATGTACTCTTCCTGAACGGTTGCCGCCTTAGGTTCCTTGAGAGCTGCCTGGGCCAGCCAGTGGATGCCATTCTGCAGGTCCATTCCGCGAAGCAGAAAAGCGCTGTCACGGCCTCGAAGGTCCCATTCGCGAGCGCGGACCAGCAGGCGAGTGTGAGAGCGGACCCAATCCAAATCCGTATCGAGGGCTTGAATCAGAGACTGTACGCCGCTTTCAAAGCTGCCCTCAGTGAAAGCAATCCACTGGATTCGAGCGAGGGCTGGGGGCAAGTCCTTGTTCTTGACCGGGCGACACACGACGGGAATCAGTCGCTTGTGATTCGCCTCGGCATAAGCAACTTCCTCTCGGCACATCTCGGAGGCGCAGGAATCCGGGCTCACAACGAACAAGAAATTGTCAGCGGCTTCGATACTGGCAAAAATTTCTCTCTGCCACTCAGCGCTGGGCGGTATGTCTTGCCAGTCGATCCACGCGTCCCGGTTGTGTTGGGCCAAGCTTTCATGCAGTCGGCGTACAAAGTCCTTGTCTTTGCTGGAGTACGAAATGAAGACATCCGACATGGCGCGTTGACTGAGACAAAACTCTGGCCTGAGATATTACACCTGGAAGCGGAAATGGCTAGGTCCACCAAGAGCGAGCCACGAGTCACCAAGTAGATCGACAAGGGGGCGCTCTCCCAGTCGGATGAGCGTGTGAATCTGGGTTCGGAAATCATCAGTTTTGTTAACGGAATCGGCGCCAATCTGCGATACGAAGAATCAGCGACTTCGCGGCAACGGAGGGCAGGGGCGGCGTCTAAGGTTTTGCTAACGCCTGGAGCTTCCCGCGTCTCGATTTTTCTGCGCTGATTGTTCGGAGTTTTGTACTTTTCCCGCGAACAAAATTCTTGGGAGGAGTCATGGGCGAACCTTCTCGGCAGCTTGATCGCGGCACTTTCTCAGTGGATCCGTGGCCGAACTCGCGAGCAGTCTGGCGGCAGTCGGTTACCCTTTATTTCTGACCTGTGCCCTCTCAGTTCACCACGTTTGACGGCGTCATCATTGCCGCCAGAATGTCATCCTGCGCTGCCAGACGATCCTCGCTCATGCTGTGGGCGTAAATTCCGAGCGTCGTAGCAACGTCACTGTGGCGGAGCATCTTCTGCACCGTTTTCACGTCCGTCCCTTTTCGCACGAGGAAACTCGCCAAGCTGTGACGCAGGTTGTGGAAGCCAAAGCGCACCTTCTCGCCTTCTGTAAGCACGCCTGCCTTCACCGCAGCCGGACGGAGATGATCTTCGACCAGCATATTGGCGACGCGGGGTTGCTTACCTTTAAGCCGAGCGCTGGCAAAAACCCAGTCCGTCAGCTGAGCGTAAGGAGTCTGCTCCTGCCATTGGCGAATGAAGCCTGCAAGTAGCGGGACCAACGGAACTGGAGCCTTGCTTGCGGCGCTCTTTGACTTACCCACCTTCCCGCCCGTCCACGAGCGCCGGACAAAAACCTGCTGGTTGTCGTAGTCCACATCTGCCCACTGCAAACCAAGGCACTCGGAAATGCGAAGCCCCGTTGCCGCGATGAGGAGTGTGAGAGTCCGCTCCGGTTGAGGCATCGCCATTAGAATCCTGAAGCATTGCTCCGGTGTGATGATCTTCGCCTCGTATTCCGACTGAGTCTTCACCCGGACAAACTTCATGGGGTTGGCTTCCCCGGTGCGAGGAATCAACCCATAGGTCTGCCCGTGCTTAAAGACCAAGTTCATCACACGGCGGATCTTGTCCACAGTAGGGTTCTCTAAATTCTCCATTCGCTTGGTCGCTTTCAACCACTGCATGATCTCCAGCGGCTCGACCTCCAGCGCGGGACGATTTCCCCAGCGAGGAATCAGTCGATTGTTCAGGATTTGAAGGTAGCGTTCAATGGTTGTGTGGGACTTCTGGTCGTCCGCTTCGGCAAGTTCGCCTAGTTCATACTTGATATAGTGCCGCGCTATATCGCCGAACATAACCCGGCCCGTCAAGCCCAGTTCGTGGTTGCGGTTAAGTCCACGATGTTCGACTTCGGCCCAAGCATCTTTTTCTTTTGGAAGAGCGGACAGCGACCCGATGACAACCGTATTCTCGACTCTGTGGCCGTCCGTTTGGCGGGTTTTGTAGTAGTGGTAAATCCACACTTTGCCCGCTTTCTTGCGCGCTTCCTTCGTTAGCCATCCTTTCCGCTCCACTCAGAATCTCCTACTAAGCCATCCCGGGGTGTGCACTGGGAACCATACCGCCTCTCCTGCGAGACGAAAACCCAGAGGCTCCAGCCGCAGAAAGGGCGTCGGCAAGCTCACTCAGCCGGAATCGCCAAAGGCGCCTCACACCTTCGCCAATGGGGTGACCGGGCAACTTGCCTGCCCTTGCCAGTTCTAGAATCCGACGCCGATTGAGTGATAGAAATTTCGCCGCTTCGTCGGCGTCCACGAAGCGTTCCAGTGCTTCAGAGGTCATTGTCGTGCTCCAACGGGCTAATACTCCTGATGCCCAATGCATCACGAATTTCGGAAGACGCATGACTTCCGTAATTGGCAGTGACCTTCTGCCCTGAACGAAAATTCGGATACTCGCGTGAGGTGCGCCTAATGCCGTCCAACTTTGAAACCCTGTCTGTAGCGCAACTAAAGGAGAGACTAGAACACACCTGGCGCAAGCACGAGAGACTGTGCCGAGAGTCTATGGGGGAGCTCCTGTATTGCCTACGCAAAAAGCTGAAGGCTCCCGGGAAGCGCAATGATCGACGGCACAGAAAGGAAGGATTTGGCGCGTGGTGTGAAACGAACCTCGGTATCAGTCGTCGAACCGCCGACCGCTGGGCCGATGAGTGGGCCTTCGCAAACGGCAAAAAAAAGAAGCCGCAAAAAGCAACCCCTAGACATACTGACCAAAGGTTGGATGGCGCGGAGACAGGACCTCCAAAGATAACCTTCAACCTTCCTCTGCTCCTAACCGAAGGTCAGCACGAGGAATTCATGTGGGCCGTAGAGGCTATCGGAGAGGATGAAGTGACGGGACTTGTCTTCACAATAGTGACAGAGAAAGCGAAGGAACTGGAAGGTCCTCGTCCCGCTGACCCTTTCCAACTGCCCCCGAAACGCCCCGCGGCTTCGAGCACTAACGACACCATTCTTCAGGACCTTGGGGCTGAGCAGCAATCATCGGGGCATGTATGAGCACCCACTACGCCGAGGGCGAGGATCTAGAAATTAAGCCGAAACAGCCAAGCGTCAAGGCATTTGTGGAGGAGGTGATCATACGGCCCGATTTCTCACTGAAAGAAGCGGAAGAAAAGTGGCTGAACAAGAGGTTCGACCGGACCCACCTATTCAAATACCGCCCGGAAACCAGCACGTTTTATCGTACCGAAGACGGCGAGAACAAGTTGCTATTCCTGCGCGACGTTCTGTCCCCTGACATCTATAAGAAGGCATACGACCAAGTCCGCGATCATAGGATTTACACCCCAGCTTCAGACTCCAAGCGCGCAGCATTAAAAGACAGCCCAGGCGGGGACTGCTTATTCGGATACAACGACCAGCTGAAGCCTGATTCAACGGGACGCCGCCAGACACATCCGCAATTAACCGCAAAATCCGTCAAGTTTTTCCCTCGGTTCCGGGGACTCTGGCCGCTGTGTTGGGAAATGGAAGAATTGCTTGGACTATATGTGCCAGGTTATTGGAAAGGTCGTCAAATCGACGAGTCGCATGGGCCTGCTTTTCGCGCTGAGGAATACCGTAGCGACTTCTTCAAGTATCCCGCCGAATACAAGTCGCTCGTAGAAGCATGGGAAAACTGGGGTTTCTGGTACAACATCCCCGGTTCCAACTTCACGACGATCACATGTAACTGGAATACGGTATTTCGCGCCCACAAAGATGCCAACAACTCCTCCGGCGCCTTATCGTGTTTGGCCGCATTCGGCAACTACCGCCATGGCGAACTCGTTTTTCCGCGACTGGATGTCGCTTTCGGCGTGAAAGAGCGAGACATGCTTGTCTGCGATTGCCCGCGAGAGCTTCACGCGACGGTACCGCCGTTGGGTACGCGGTTCTCGCTCGTTGCCTACACGCGTGAGGGGCTGACGAAATCGGGTAGGTGGAAGGCGAAAAAACCAAAAAATGATCCTGCTCTTCTTAGACATTGATGGCGTAATCATAAATCGTCAGTCTTCGACAATTAGATACGACAACGCAAATCCTGATTGCGTGGCTCGCCTAAACGGATTTATTCGACAGACCGGTGCAAAGATTGTCGTCATCGGTGCGTGGCGGATAGGCCGAACAGTGAGCGAGCTTCAAAAGATACTGGACGGCTGGGGTGTAGAAGGTGTCGTGATCGGTAAAGCACCCCAGGGCCCACATGGGTGTCAACGCGCTGACGAGATCGAAGTGTTCCTGCGCGATTGGGAAGGTCCGACGATTCAGTCCTTCGTCATGCTGAGCGACGACGCTGATTTTGGGCAGTTTCTGACGCACCTCGTGCGCACGCGATTCGAGTCCGGACTGACAGTAAACGATCTGGAAATGGCGATAAAGATTTTGGAAAACCGCAAGGGACCCAGTATCAACTCTACGCGGCCTATTTGATAGCGGTTCAAAGTCACGCGGTGTTCATGGCGCAGTTCGGATCAAGTGCTACTAGCAATAAGTCATCTACCAAAACAATGGACGAGTTGATCAAACGCGGAACCGTCGTCCGGGTGGACAAGGAAGCGTCCTTGCCATCGGACCAACTCCATCTTCGGGACAGGCTCGGAAAGGTCGTTGAGGACAGCCTGCCCGGTACTGCCGTCTTGTTGGATTTCTATGAAAACAAGATAGAGCAGATACACAGCGATGTGCTTTCAGTAATCCTTGACCGCGACGATCCCAAGTGGAACATACGAGCCAGCACCGCACGGGTCTACTGGTCCAACCCTGAAAGTCGACGAAAACCCGGAAACGTCCGTCGGCTGGATGCAATGAAAAGGCGACTTGCCACGGGGTGGAGACCGTCCCGGTGGAAATATTCGGCGGAAGTAGTTACGAAAACGCGGGAGTTCGTCCTACAGAATCCTACGATGAAATTGGCCGAGATCGCCAAGGTGACCGGAACGGATGAGGGATGGGTCAATGGTATCCGCCAAAGGTTGAGGCAAGAGGGTCTGCTGGCGAAATACGTTGTCAATGATGCTACGAAGGCCAAAATTGAAGCCATCTTGCGAGAGCAAGCGGAGCATCGGACCATCAAAGGCGACCTGACCGCAATCCTCGCGAGGCAGTTCAACGTTAAAGAAGGAACTGTCACCGGCATACAGAAGAGAGCCGGGATCTGTTTTCAGCAACCCGGCTCCGCCTATCTTTCGTTTGCCAAAGCCCGAGAATGGGCGCAGGCGTCGGGAATCAAAAGTTCCGACGATTGGCAATACGCACGACTCCCAAAAGACATTTCACGCTACCCACACACTATATACAAAGATGAGTGGACGGGCTGGCGCGACTTTCTCGGAAACGATCCCTGGGTCCAAAAGGGCCGCACCATTGAGTACCTCAAGAACCTCCAGAAGTTGCTACCCCACCTATCCGATGCGGACGTGTTGACGCTACTCCGACAGGCCCGGTTGTTGAATCGCCTCGGAAACCTGCGTTTGAGTGGAGGAGCGGCAGGAATCCTGAAATCTCTTCGTGGAGGTGAGCTGCCGGATTTGCGCGATGATAAGGTTAGAGTATCAGACGATAAAGATTTAGATGAGATCGTTGATAGTGATTATGTCTCGCCCGAATCAGCAGCCGACCCACATCTACCGGATAGACTGCAAAAACTCAGAGCGACAACCAACACCATTCAATACGTCAAAGAGAGCCAGTTGTGCACACTGCGTGCCAAGTGGTTCCGTGACGGCATCGCACCTAAATTGAGTGGTGATGGCGGCGAACTCTTTCAGGAGATCAAACAGGAGTTTGAAGCTGAGGTTGCCGCCGTCGAAGCATTACCAACGCCATGGTGGCATCTGCAAAAAGGTGGTGTGTTGCTGCCTCCGAGTCCGATGCAGAAGTATGTCGCGTGGCGTCTCAAACAAGACCGTGTCCTCGGCAACTGGTCGGGTACCGGAGCAGGAAAGACGGACTCCGCCGGGTTGGCATCCTATGTGGTTGATTCCGAGTTGACGGTAGTTCTTGCCGTCAACAGCACGCTCCTGGGTTGGAAGAAACAGCTGGAAGAAACCTTTCCTGACAGCAAAGTCTTCCTCCGTTGGGATGACGTGCAACGCGGGCAGGGATGCTTCTTGGTTCTCAACTACGAAAAGTTCCAGATGGGCAGCGAGATGGTGCAGAAGATCATAGCTCTTCAGCCGGAAATGGTCGTCTTGGATGAAATTCAATCTATCAAGCAGCGGAAAGATGGCCACAGCAACCGGAGCGTAACTGTTCGGGACATGCTTAACGAGTTGCCACACGCTTATGTTCTCGGCATGACGGCGACTCCCGTGGTCAATGAGTTGCGAGAAGGTATCTCTCTGTTGGAAGCCATCAAGCGAACGCGGTTGCCTCTTAAAACCAGAGCAACTGTCACCTACGCGCTCGACTTGTATGCCGCTCTGCGGAAAGCCGGGGTCCGTTACATCCCCCGATATGACCAGACTGAAGAGAAGGTCATCCTAACGGAACGCTGCGATGATTTGCGTGCGTCTCTCTCGCAAGCAAGCGACATACTTCCCATTGAGCAGGTACTCGTCGGTGCCAAGCTGGAGAAAGTGAAGGACCGGATTCAGCCGGGTACCGTTCTGTATATGGAATATACCGCAGGATTGGTAGAGCAAACGCGATCATTCGTTCAGTCCCTTGGCTACAGCGTTGGCGAGTATATCGGCGAGACGGATAACGAGGAGCGCGAGGCCATCAAGCAGAAGTTCATCGCTGGCGAGATTGACGTATTGATCGGAAGCCGAGCGATTAGCGTTGGAGTTGATGGTCTGCAACATCGGGCGAAACGACTCATCCTCCTCAGTCTGCCTTGGACGCACGCTGCCTATCAGCAGATCGTGGGTCGCGTTTATCGCCAAGGTGGAACTGGTAACGTCGAAGTAGTCATCCCCCAGATTGTTGTGGGCGATTGGTCTTGGGACAAGATGCGGTACCAGCGTATCGAATACAAGAGGACGCTGGGTGATTGCGTGACGGATGGAGTAGTCCCAACGTCAGCTCTCCACGAGGGGCGCATAGAGTTATTCAACAGGGCAATGAAGGCACTCAATAAACTGAGCGACGGAGCAACCGCCTGAGCACCGTACTGGCAGTCCGAGGGACAAACGGTTCCGGTAAGAGCACACTGATACGGCGGTTCATGTCTGAAATGGATAAGCGGACCGGGCGCATCGCTTGGGACGGCAAAGTCTCGGGATACCGATTCAAATATCAAGACCGAACCGTCTTCGTGTTGGGTCGCTACGCAAACGACTGCGGTGGATTAGACTCCAGCTTCAGCTACAAGGGAGCAGCCGATGACGTTTGCGAGGCTATCCGGGAGCTTGCTGAATACGGTGATGTAATAACGGAGGGAGTTGTGGCGATTAGCAGCTATGGCGTGAAGCGGATGCTACAACTTGCAACAGACCTCGCGGCCGAAGGTCATCACCTTATTCTGGCGACCCTGGATACGCCGCAAGAGGTTTGCATCGAGCGCGTGAAGGCGCGCCGCTTGGGAAAAGGAAACACAAAACCCTTCGATCCCGGCAACCTAAGGAGCAAGTTTTACGCTATTCAGAAAGACCATGACACACTCTTTGCGGCAGGAATAGACTGCCGTCGGATCTCTGACTCTGCCTCGCTGTCTGAGCTCATTTCCGTGCGTGTTCCGTCTACGGCAAGCCCAATCAAGTAGTTGCTCCGCAGGACTCGGCACTGACAACGGCCCTGCTGCGCAAATTCCTTCCGCAAATCTTCAAAAGCCACTTCCGCACAGTAATAACGCTTCGAAGCACAAATTGCTCCGCTGAGGCAATCTGACATTCAGGGATTGTCGCGACAAAGGGCCGCGTCACCTTCTCTCAGCGGAGCAGGGCGCGGCCCCAATTTCTTTTGGAGAACGGTATGGCAGACGCCCAACTTTTCAGATTGTCGAACGGCGACAACATTGTTGTTGAGAAAGACGGCAAAGTGATATTCGACTACACACCCTTCGACGGCGGTCACCGCGCTGAAGAGGACATTTCACGGACCTCGTTAGGGACTCTCCTTAGAGCGGTCCTCTTAGAGCACGGCTCCCTAGAGGCTCCGCTTAGAGTACGTGGGTCCGAGTTTCCTCTTAGAGATTCCGCACTTAGTATTGAGTGTTTTAGTGCCTCTGGCAGTAGTGCCTCCGGCGGAGTGTTAGTGCCTAACGGCAAGCGGTCACCAAGTCTGCTGAAGCAGGAAATCAAAAACCAGCTCCTCGCTGCCAACATTCCTGCCGAAGAGGTTGAGTTCTTCGGTACCGTCCACGTCTATGTCGAGTATCTGAACAACTCCCGCAATCCCGTGAAGACCGCCCAGACCTTCCGGGCGAAACCTTCCTATCCCCGGAGATTCAAATCCTGGTCCGACCGCCGCAAGGCCAAACAGAATGAGGGAGGTTCCGCCGCCGCGCCGGACTCCCGTCCGCCCGACTTGCGTTGTGGCTCCTGCGAAGCGTTGCTTCACTCCGACAACCCCGACGAAGTCTACGAACAGAGTGCCAATTTCATACACCGTCAGGATGGTGAGATTTGCTGGCCTATAGAGGGTTGATATGCCTTTAAGACGATGCCGAAGGAGAGGGGGATCAACCAATGCAGGACAACGAAGGAATGGTAACCAACCAAGATCGTGCGGCACGGGCCGCGAAAGCGATTGCCCTGATCACAGACGGGGGACGTCCGTACGAAGTCCTGACCGATTTGCTTCACTGGTGCGATCAGAAGGGCACAGACTTTGGGGAAGAACTCGAGTTGGCCCGGCGGATGTTCTTCGCGGAGAGAGCGGAGGAACACGAAGATGCCACGGAACTCTAAGCTCCCACTCCCACCTGTCGCATACGCGGTCAACAAGCGGTTCCTCGGCCGGTTGCAACGAAATGGACAATTCTTCAGCGTAGACCGCTGTTGAATAGGTGATGGCCTAGATCGGGAAGCTTGTTGATGAGAGTGAGTCAAACACAACGCGGCCCGCTGAGTCAAAGAGAGCAGCAGCAGATTAGGCGTGCGACAGTTCGTGCTTACTTTGGATTTTGCGACGAGTGCTCGACGTATCCCCACAACCTGACGAACTATCTCACGATCATGGGCTGGATTGACGAGCGCCGAATCGAGATGGAGGCGGAGGGCAGGCGATATTGGGTTCCGACCGACTGGGACTTCTGGCAAGCCCTGCGCGATTGCGGGGACGACTTGGTCAAACCGTAACCAATTCATCGCACGCTAGGGCGCATGAATCCCACACTTGAAAATCAGGATCGCGTCCACGCTCGCGCTCGAATAGCTCCTCGCGCCCAACCCACTGCGAATATTCCCGGTTGCGTATCTTGAGCCAACTTGCGTGCTCCGGCAGATAAGGGTCGACCCTGCGCTTCGCCACAATTCCTTCAAGATCGTGTTCGCATGCGAGCCGGAACAGCCCTATGCCGTCTCCATCAATGTGATCGCAGTAAAGAAGTCGTTCGCCGCGCTTCGGTACAACGGCGTGAAGCCGCAGTTTGCGGTCGGCTAGCGGCAGATAGCGGAGATCCTCACCGTTTCGGAATCTACGATTCTCCCCCTCATCGTCCGATTTTGGGTGCTCGTCCCAGAGGATATCGAAAGCGTAGAACAGCGGTTCAGCACGTCGGAACAGCAGATCCCGGAACTGCGGCTTGCCATGAGAATCGATGCAGACGATTTCGCCATCAAGGACGCAACGACGCCCGTTCAAGTCGCGAGCTAGTCCTTCGCATAGAGCCGGAAATGACTCGAATACATTTCCATTGCGCGAGACGAGCCGCGCGCCCTTCGCGTCGGAATAGAGCAGCGCCCGGAACCCGTCCCATTTGATCTCGAACGACCAGTCAGGATTGCAGAACGGAGCGCGAGCGCGACCCAGAGGCATCGGGTTTAACTGTGCTAGGAACACTGTCCGCAGTATAGCTGAAGTGCCCTCCGGCGCGGCCAGCGCAGAACCTCGCTGTAAGAGAAATAGCTCCAGCTTTTCGGGTCTGCCGAGATCATTTATCGTTCGCCGAGTGCTGCAAGGTGAGTTGAGTTGATAGCCGATCAATGCACAAGGTGCGTAGTTTGGGATGAGGAGGAAACCTATGCCACGAAGCAAGAAGGCGACACTGAAGCGCAAGTCAGTCGCGACGAAGAAGGATAGAACCCCGAAGGCAGGCCAAAAAAAGACCACTTCGGCGGGAAAAAGCCGCGCTGAGGGTATCCGTCTTTTCACGCTCGCTGGTCGTCCAAGCGGCGAAGATTTTGTGAAGGTCTTCGGTCCCGCTGGACCGAAGATGACCTGGGAGCAACGAGCGAAAGCAGGCATACCAGCCGAAAAGTTCCAGGCCGCACTAGCTTCCGCAATGCGGAAGTAACGAGTGCCGGGAATAATCGCAATTGAGCCGTTGGCGGCTCGGGAGTGCTGCGACTTCTGCACAGCCGAACCTGTCCATCGGCTCTACGCTTGCCGAAATTTCATGTGGCTGAAACACGCTATGTTTGCGCATGAGTCCATTGGAGCGTGGGCTGCTTGTGAAGAATGTGCGCGATTGGTAGACGGAGGCAAGTGGGCAGAACTGACAGAACGAGCTCTAGCCCACTTCAAAATGATCCACGGCTACACTGCCAACGAAGAATCATACTTCCGAGAACAGTTCCGGGAACTCCACCATCTGTTTAAGGAGCACATGATTAGGGAGGTTTGAAATGCAGATTCGCAACAACTGGGGAGAACTAATTGGCGAAATCAACACCGCGTATACAAGTGCAGGAGACGTTATCACCACCAACACGATGTATGTTCGCGGCAATCCAGTCTTTCAGACGATCAACGTCCGCGACAATCAAGGGCAAGTTCGCACGACAAATGTGATGGGTGGAAAGATTTTGCCGTAGGCGCATGCGGGCACGAAACATGACATCTTTTCGGCAGAAACGGATTCAGGTAATCGGTTTGACGGATGTCAACTGTTCTGAGTTCGACGTGCCCGGTGCAGAGACCGAAGGATGCACCACGATCCAGGTTACCTTCGTAGACAGGTTTACTCTAAAAGTCCATCAAATCACGCTAGAGGAAATTGGTGGATGGACTCCCGAGGAGTTCGTCGCGTATCTGAACCGTTATCTAGGCCCAGCCACAAACTATCCCCCCATCACACTCGATGATATAAGTCCAGACCCAAGGAACTGTAGCTTTGACAGCGCCTGGATGCCCCTTCCCAATCAGTAGCTTAAGCACTTTAGTCTTGTTGCTGGAACGCACGGGACTGGGCCCCAATGAGGCGCACGGGTGCCGCCCCCAGTAGAAGCACAATTGCGATGATGCGGTTTTCAATGTGAACCTTCGTGCCGCCCGGCAACGCACGCGCCATGGCGATCAGGTCATCGGTGCTGAAGTTCTTAAAGGCGGTGAGATTCAGTAGTGCCGTGTGCAACTCGTTCTTGACCGGAGGCAAGACTGCAACGTTTCTCATACTTGCAAGCTACGGAGGACCTCAAGGCGAGCAGCTAAAAATTCGCCCCTGCAAATGCGGATCGAAACATTAGTTCTCCCCGACCACCTGAACCACTCCTTTGCCGAGCAGCGCAACGAGTATCCGCAGCGAGACTTTCCTCCAGCCGCCGCTCGGCATTCTGGTTCGGATTTCCTGCGAGTGAACAAGCTCCAGCAGTTCCAGAGTGAAGCTCTCGTCAATCACGAACTCACCGATAAGGGGGTCGGCGATGACCAACTCTAGTTGCTCTTCTTTATGGCGGAGCGTCGCCTTGGTCACGTGCCTACCGTTGACCCGAAGGGCTACCTTTCTTGCTGGCGGCATTCTAGGTCAAGTTACGGTCCTGTTTTGCTAGTCGGTTAGGGCTTATGACTTGCTGGAAATGTAGCTCCACGGAGCCGCGTCTCGGTAGAGTCAAGAACAAGGAGGAGATTCGATGCGAGTTGCGATTTATGCGCGAGTGAGCACAACAAACGGGCAAAGCCCGGAAATGCAGTTATCAGATTTGCGGGAGTACGCTTCCCGGCGCGGATGGGAGACATTTGCAGAGTACGTTGATAACGGAGTGTCAGGAGCCAAAGAGTCTCGGCCCGAACTGAATCGGCTAATGGCCGATGCTCACAGACGGCATTTCGACGTCGTGCTGTGCTGGAAGGTAGATCGTTTTGGGCGCTCGCTCAAGCACCTCGTCAACGCCCTCGCAGACCTTGACAGCTATGGTATTGCTTTTGTCAGCCTCCGTGACAATCTGGACCTCTCCACTCCGTCCGGTAGGCTAATGTTCCAGATCATCGGAGCGATGGCAGAATTTGAGCGGTCGTTGATTCAAGAGAGAGTCAGAGCCGGACTTCGCAACGCCAAGCTCAAAGGGCAGACTCTAGGGCGTCCGCCCCTGACTCTGGATCACGGCCGGATTGCGCGCCTTCGGGCCTCTGGTGCAACTATCCGCGAAATTTCGGCGCAGCTGGGCGTGTCTGCCTCGACTGTGCATAAGACTCTCCAACAGCGTACGTAAAATCCCTAGTCGCAGCGCCCTGTTTACCCATCGTAAGTGACTGATTTGTTGGCAGACGATTTTGCGGTGCGAGCGTTCGTTTAACTGATATTTTTCGTACGCACGAGCCTGAATGCAGACGCGGCCCGGCGCGGTTCGTCTCCACGTTCAGCCATTTCCCGGCTGGCGAAGGCGCTACTCCCTGCAGTCCAGATGACGACCTTGCTTGCGATACGCTCCCCGCCGACGCCAACTCCGTCCGGAACATTTGCACCTATGGAAACGGCGCTCGCAATTCTGCGCGGCCAGTGATTGGGTCTCACAAGTCCCATGAAAATAGGTAGGCTCCCGTATTCCTACAATCGTCTGCGGACGCTTCAGAGGGCTGCTGATGCTGCCGAAATCGGGAAGCTGACTACTCACGCGTTCCGGAATAGCTTTAGAACTTGGTTGACAGACTGGCGCACCAATAGCGACTCAAAAGCTCATGTGTCACTCCAATCTTGCAATGACTATGGATACTTAGGGCACGACGTTCGACGCGGAATGGACAGCGGTCAGCAGCAAGGTTGCTGAAGCGGTGTTCGCTATCCGATCACCTGACGGATCACACGTTCCTAAGCTGGAGAAAAGATGGTGACATTATAGGTTAGCAAGAGATGACGACAGCCTGGGGACCTCACGAGCGATTTGTACGATGTGACCTGTCCCCATCCCCTCGTAGTTCCTAGCTAGCCTCACAGGCTGGCCTGCGCAGGACGGATGTCGGCCTTCCGACTCAACTGAGCTGACGGAGGGTTACTCTTTGAGGACGTCGGGGTCTTCGCAAATATATCAATGGGGAATCCTAGTCTCTTAAGCGCTCTTCCCCAATTCTCCGCAACTTTGCCCATCGATTCTGACGACCTCAGCCGATCAGGCTGAGCTACTATAGCCATATAGTTAAATAAGAGGTTGCGTACCGCATCTCTTTGATCGTCGTCCCAATCAGAGTGCTCTTCGACCCACTGTGATAAGTCCAACGGCTGAAGAGATACTGGAGCCGCAACATGGCTAGACGCCGCCGTGGGCAGCCGAAGAACATCGATGTAAATCCTATCTTGCAATCTCCCATTCAGATAACGAACAGTATTTCCAGGATATCGGTAGAGTGGGTCTGTAATGTAAATATCGAGTGGACTTGAACCAAGCGGAAAATCGAGTTCCACTCCCCACTCTGTTGACGGCTGTCCATCGGCTCTCGGATTTAGGTCGATCGAGTTCCGCGCTTGCAGTAGATTTCCTCTCACAGCATCAAATAGCTCAACCCGAATCCCTTCGACCCGTAAAGGATTATTCGAAGAATCGTATACGAGAATAATCTTGAGTGGCATAGTACTTCGCTCCCTACTCAGGCTTCCACTGTACCTCTCGCTCTGGCCCAGAGCTTCGTATCTTAAAGTTGATCTTTGCCGGAGAAGCACTCAACATGATGTAAAGACCGATGGTCGACCCGATAATCGTCTGCTCAATATCGATCGAGTTTGCGGACTCAACCTCTTCGCGCACTCTTCTTCCATCTCTGACGCTATACTGCAACACCGCATTAAACACTTTCAGTGAGCTGTTCTCGCCCTCCGCTTCAAAGCGAATATGAAGTTCAGTCAAAGGCCCTTTCAGCGTCAGAAGTCGTGGGAATGCCAAGTAAGCCGTGCCAGGTGCAGACACATTGCGAATCATCTCCCGAGCTTCTCCGGGAGAACCAGTTCTGACATCTGGAGTGAATTCGTCGGTACCTAGCGGCTTGATTGTTCCGCGCCGAACCAGTTCGATAGCCAGTCGGGCCGAGTTTTCCTTGGCCAACTCGCGCCAAAACCTTACCGCGTCTAAACGGTCCTTCCTCTTGTCCGCGGCATCGGAAATGCCCTTGATTACTATCGCTGGCGTGGTCAATTCTTTGTGAAAAAAAGCCGCATGCAGCACGCCAGCACCTTCCATTTCAGTGCCCAATATTTTTCCATGCAAGCGGAGTAACTCTTCGCGCTTACGCTTATCCGCTATAACCTGACTTCCTGACGCAATGGTTCCGAAGTGAATTTCCGGTACGTGCGCCAGGAGCGCCTTCTTCGCAGCATGAACCCTTGCTGCAGGGATACCGGTTATACCACTCGTCTTAGCGACTGCACTTCGACGAGCCGCCTCTTGCCAAGCGGCAAACGCTTGTCCGTCAAGGCGAAGCGATTCCAGTTGCTTGAGCAGCGTTCCACCACTCGGATAGCCCTGTGGTCGGTATGAGAGGCCTTCGGAACTGGCTTTAGCAAGATCATAGTAGAACACTTGCTGACTGACGATGACATCCCCTAACCGAACCTCTTTTGCAAATGAACCAGCAATTCCAATCAAAATGATATACGAAGGATCCCAACGCTCGATGACTTGCGAAGTCAGCAATTGCGCATCAAGCGGCCCCATTTGATTCTGGAAAACGGCGACGATTTCGTATGCCTTCCCGTTTGTCGCCTCGATACGACTCCGGTACCAAATATTTGAGCCTTCGACTTTCTCTCGACATTGAGGTAGCTGCCTCCGCAAAACTTCGAACTCTTCCGTCAATGCGGTTACAAAAGCAAAATCGACGATTGCCATGGAGAAGTCACCCTTGAATCAGAAACCCGCAGCTCAACTGTCTCACGTTCACTTCTCTCGAGAAAAGCAAATCGGCTCTACTCACTCAAAGGTTCTTCTGAGCACGCTTCACGACCGGAGCTTCTGAATCGCAGCAACTAGATCGCGGGCCACGGGCGCGAGGAAGGCGGCCAAGAGAGCTGTCAACACCACCGCAAGCGGAGATTTGACACCACCCATACCCAATCGAACTGCGAAATACGCGAGTATGAAGCTTGTCACAAAAGCCGCGACATGGAGACCGTTTTGCCACCACCAGGTGCTTGTCGTGCAGAAAGCATTAATCGATTGCGTCATTTGTTGTTGAACACGATTGAATGCATCAAGCTTCTGTTGGGGAGTTGGGCCCTTCGAGGCCTGATTCATAAGATCAAAATCAGCTTTAGTTATGTTTGACGCCAGTACAGCAAGTACACTCGAATAGCAGACGTATCGCCCCGGATTCGTCGGATAGTTGAGCACTAACCTACCAATATTCGTTAATTGCTTAACGAACTCGTCACCTTGCACGCTGTAAAAAGCAGCCGTATCACCGCCAGCTCCGATTACGACCAATTCCTTTTCTACAATCTTTACGCTTACTATTCTTTCCAAATTGCTTTTGGCTTCGCGAGTACGACCTTTGAGCCACCACCGCGTCCGGCACCATTGATAAACCTGAGGGATCGGAAAGAGGGTCTTGATGGCTTGCACTATAGACATCGACAACACGCCCAGTCCTGCAAGAGCAACCAAATATGCCAACACATTCTTGGTAATGGCATCGACGAGCACTTTCATGCCTGTTTGGATCGTATTCGAGCGATCCACGTGAACTTGAGCGGTGCCCACCGTATTCCCGTCGACTTGCACGACTATCGGTCCGCTTACGGCATCGCTGGGGACGGCAACCTCCATCTGTTTTAGGTCTGGTGAAACTGAAGTTGGTGTTGAACAGTTGCTGTCTCCGGAAAATCGTACGCATATTCTGGCTCGATCGGATGGAAACGGACCTCCTGACAGTATCACGGTATCTAGGGGATGGCTGACCATGGTCAGCTCGAGTGTCTGTTGCGCCTCAGCCAACGTAGTCAGTAAAATGGCTACAGCGATAACTCTTACACTATGCAAAGGCGGTTGTGAGCAGCGTCTGCGTGAAGATCGCGCACTCAACCACCCAAGAACAATTGAGATCGTAGGAATCCTCACGCTTCCCCTTCGCAATTCGCCTCGGCATGTTCTTTAATCATGCCGCTGTAGTCCAGATTGCCCCGCTGGTACTGTAGATTCCCAGGGACAACGCCTTCAGATCTTCTTGAAGAAGACTTGCCAGCCCTTTTAGACTGCTTTCGAGTTTCCATTTGTCGATCAGATCTGTGAATGCGTTCGTGGCTGCTTGCAGGGCTTGTTGTATGGATCCGCCGTCAACCAGGGCTAAATCGATGGCCGAGTCGCACGCGATGAATTCGCCGGCTAATGAAGGATCCTGATCATAATTATTTGCAAAGCTGAAATCAGCGTTGTATCCAAAGAAGGCGCCAGCACCAGTAAGATCATCAGCATTTGGGCCCACCAGGTCGTGGCCTAGGCTCCTCGCCGTTTGGCATGCGAAGAGATGCACAATTTTTTGATCAAAAGCTTTCCTGTCATAGAAACCTTTCCCCGCTTGCAGTAGATTTTCGCTTAGCGTTCTGACAAATGCTCTTCCGTCCGAAGTCCCATGACCAGATGCGGTTATTAGGACGACTGTTGGATCGCAAATGGCTTGCTGCAAATCGGTAAGAGTTGGCTTTGAGAGTCTAGTGACTTTATATTCCGAACGAGTTTCGATTTGATCGTACAGACCGCCAGGCTTGGTGCGCGCATCGCACATGAATTGGCTTATGCGACTATCACCACTGTCTAGTGGACAATCTACCCCGATCACTCGCTTCATATCGGCCTTGAAATACTTGGGTCGTGCCGGGATGCCTAATGTCCAGAACTTTTCGAACTGCCGCCGCCGCTGAATAATCCCTGAATAAAACCGCTGATATTGAACGTCAGCCCACCAAATACGCCCTTTTTAAAGTGTTGACTCGTTGAAGGACTGGTGCCATTGCTTCCGGGGGCCGCTTCCGCGACATTAGCGATACTAAGGCCGTAAACAATCTGCACATTTCGCAAGAAAAACTCGCTGCTCCCCCCGACATAGAAGTTGTTCGCCGGAGACGAGAGTGATAATCCAAAACTCAATCCAGGAACTAAATCGCGCGGGCGCCAGTCACTTTCTGCATCCAGCGGAACCCAGTGATGAAACACATACGCCGTAAACATAAGAACCGGATCTACAATTGGCGCAGTGCCGGTTTGGACGGTTGATCCATTGCTGACCGAAAAACTCGGTGTTCTAATGCTGTTGTAAACAACCCCTGCGGAGAGGTTAAAGATAGAAATCGAGTGTGTCTGTGGGATGGTCAAGTTCAAAAGGCCGAGCGTTTGATCGGCAGGTTGCCCAGACGCGACGACAGAAGGGGCCGTGGCCCCTGAGTCTTGCCATTTAATCCTGGGAAAAGTATCTGACTCCGGAAAATCGGGCTCCTCAGTCGCATTGGCCGATATTCCCTTGCCCGCAGAATCTACCCTGTAGAATTGCGCCTTATTGATCGAATACACGATGGCCTTTTGCCAGTATTCGGTGTTTGGCTTCCAAGCAATCGTGACAGGGTCGGTACCCATGTCCTTCCAAGTAACCGTACCGTCTGTAACTGCGTCACCCTTTAGGAGCAGATCCTTGGTGGAAGCAGATTTCGCGAGGCCCGATTGCGTGGCAACGTAGATATGCCTGTTCGCTGCAATTACAGCAGCTCCTGGTGGGTAGACTGTGTCGTGGTTCCTTGACGGCAAATACTTGCCGACGAACGCCCAAGTGATGTTATTGTCCGCGACCGTGTTTGGAAGCCCTGCTTCGTCAAATGGCTCGATTTGCGTGACAGGAAATGACGGCGAGTTACCGCTGCACGAATTGCCGCCCTGAATCGCGGTGTAGTAGTGTCCACTGGATGGATCTACTACTACATCACCTACAACATGAGCAGCGCCGCTCAACCATTGTTTGGCAGGTGTACTCGGGGGTGAGCTTCCCGAGTCTAACCATGTAAGAACAGTCTGCTCACTTAAACTATCGCCGGCGGAGGATGCAGCCGGGAATGGCTCTACCCCCACTCCCGAAACGCCGGCGACTGTCACCACCCAGAGTCGCGCATTCAGAGATGCTACACAGGATCCCGCCACATAGATTGAGTTGGCTTGCCAAGACTTGGGCGAGCTGCCACATTGCGAAGGAGCTGACAAAGGAGGCGTCCGATCAGTCCACTGCAGCCCATTGGCTTCGTTGATCGTGTTCCCCACGGAAGAAGTTGGAGGGAACGGGTAGTCGGCGCTCGCACTTGCAGCATTACCCGAACTCACCCAAAGGCGTCCTGTCTTTGACACGATACATTTTCCGGCGGGGTAGTTCCCATGTGCTACCCAAGCGGTAGCAGATGAACATTCCGGTGGCCGCGGAGTTTTGTCGATCCATTTGAGTTTTGTGGCAGATTCAGTAAAGACATCACCGGGAGACGATGAGGAAGGAAAGGGTTCGATTCCATTACCTGACTTTCCAGCAACCGTCGTCACCCAGAAGTGCGCGTCCTTTGAAAGAACGCAACTACCAACTCCGTACTGTGTACCAGCTTGCCAGCTTTTCACCGAAGACCCGCATTCAGTAGGAGACGGCAACGGGGTTTCGTCCCTCCACGTCAATACCGGGGCGCCCTTCTCCGAAAGCGCAGCGGCCGACCCGATCTTCCATGTCGGTTCAGCCGAAGATAGCCCGGCTACTAGGGCCGTGTAATAGTGTCCGTTCCTCTTCGTCGGCACCACAACACTTCCGACCGGGTACGCCGTATTCGGCTGCCACGGCGCACCCGGAGTTGGAGGTGTGTAGATCGTACTAACAGAAATTGTAGGAATGACGTCCCCTGGCAATCGGTCAGGCCACGCTAAGAAAAATGGTCCACGCGGTACTGCGGCTGTTGTCGGCCCGGCAGAAGGAGCCCCACCGGCGAAACTGGGCCTAATAGGAGTTGGATTGATCGAGTTCCCAGCCTGGTTAGTGAGGTTCAGATTAAGCAAACTCAATCTGGTGAGGTCCGCGACGGAACTCGCATCGATGCCGATTACGAGACGCTCGCGCATCATCAATGGGGTTTTCTCGTCGACTATGTCGCACTGCTGGCCCCGGAGTGAATAAGGAGGTACTATTCGCTGAAGAACAAATGGTTGAGCGGAATCGTACGTGTAGACGAGTTTGAAACACAGAAGCCTCGTATTCGGTAGCGTTTGAGGAAAACGCATTAATTCGTCACCCCATGACGCCTGGGCCCATGATAATCCGGGGAGGCCCCCTCCACTCGGAGCTTGGCCTTGTCCTGAAGGACTCGGATTTCCAGAGCCCTGGCCCTTTCCTCCTCCCTGCGCGAGAGCGATCCACGGGAAAAGCAGGGCTAAGAACAACACACAACTAAACCATTTCACACTGCAAGGCAAGGCTTTCAAGTTACACCTCCCGGTGTCATGGGTTACGTACTGCTACCGCGGAAGCAATGGACCGAAACGACGAGCACATATCAAAAGAATCACCATGCGATGTGCTCCGCAATTCAACACAATTGCAACCTTGGGCTGCGCCATCCTTGGCGTTTGAACGCCTAGGATAGAAAGGTTGTCGATCCAAGTTATCCAGGGAAGCAGCGAGAAGGACCCCCTCGACGCCTGAAAGTTCGCACTCTCCAGACTAGCCGACTCGCTGAAGCACACGACGATACAGTGACATTACTAATTCTGTCAATACCGATGCGGGAATTCGAATACGATCATCGGGAGGATTGGTCGCATCCTTCCCTTCTATCGTCATGATCCTCTGCGCTATTGTGGTAACATCCGCTCCTGAGACCGGTACCGGCCTTAGCAGCATTAGCCACATCGGAGATACCAATGGAAAAAGAGATCCGCATCTACGATACCTCGAATCACGTGCTGAAGGTGCAGGGGATCCGCTTCGAGCTGTTTGATGCCGTCACCGGAACACTACTCGCGACAGACGTCTCTCGCGACTTGAGTCCTAGCGCCGTCGGCGGAGCTTCGAACGAATGGGGTGTCCGGTTGACCTTCAATGCCGGAAGCCATCCGCTGGATGTATACACGAGCGATCCGAATCATAGTTATCCTGGCAGCGTAATCGAGAGCCTGGAGGGCAGCCAAACCGACCGTATCGACATCGATCTCCAGAAGATGCCCAGTGCCAGAGGTGGACAGTCGCTCAATTTATCCTCAGGACGACCAGTCGCCATTTCACATTGGATTGAACAGGCCACGAAGTGGAGCCTACAAGAGCGGCGGGCAGTCCGTAGCTTGGCTTTCAATTACCTCAAGGTTATTGTTCCGCGACTCTCTCTTCTATCGGGTGAATACTCGGCACTGAAAAGCAATTGGGGAGACACACTTAGAATCGTGGGAATTAATCCTGAATTGCTCGAGGACAGCCAGATGGCGGCTGCGTAGGTTCGTGGTCTCTCTTGCTGAACTCTTCAGCCCTCGGCTACTTGTCGATATCACCTGGTTGGCGGCCTGTAAGAAATATCAAGGAGGACCCGAATCGGTGTCCCCGATTTATACTCATCAACGAACGGTGAGAATGTCGCCGCTTCAAACGCCTTCGTAACAGCATCGTCGAACTGAGGCCTACCGCTGCTGCGTTGAATCGAATCGTTGCCCACAGATCCGTCCTCTCGAACCCCAAAAGTTAATTTCAAAGCTATCGAATCCTCTGGATTATTAAACATCGAGCCAGCCAAATCGCAAACCATCTTGACAAAAGTGCCTCTTATACGCCTTTTCAGTTCCGCGGGAATCTTTCCGTTGTCTCGAGTAACCTCAACGCCAAAATTGCATCCGCGCTCTTCGTCATCTGCTGTCGTATCCACTTTGACATCAGTCGGAGCTGTTTTATTGGGCACGTTTTTTTGATTCATAGCTCCACCAGATCGTTCATGTGAACGAGCGGCCTCAGAAAAGCTATCTGATATAGGACCGCAAAGTCGCAAAAACTCTCGGTCCCCATTCATCGCCTGCTTCAAACTTGGCCGACGCCGCAACGCCTCCGCGACATTTTGGGCTGCGAGCGGATACTCTTTCTTTGCGCAGTATGCGCGTGCTAGATCAAAATACGCCCAAGCATATTCTGGCTGAGCTGTAATTGACTCTCGAAACGCAGAAAGTGCGCTCGTTAGGTCACTGAGCTTGAAGAGTGAGTAACCTTTTAGATCCAGGACATATTGGATTAGAAGGGTCGAGGCGCAGAGCTTCGTCATATGCGGAAAGGAACGGATGCTAAAACCGTTCAAGCGATGCTCCGCCATAGCGACGTTACCACCACGCTCGGAATCTACGCGCACAGCATGAGCAAAGATCGTCTTGCAGCGCAGGATGACATGCTCGCTGCAATGATGACGAAGTCAAATGCAGTGAACTGACGGGTAGTGGAAGCGGGCCTCGAAGGTGGTTTCCTATCCAGAACTGGTATACGGTCCCTCCCACGCCGATCGTGCCTCTCTCAGCATCTTGAGCGGCAGAGCGGAGTGTTTCTACTGTGGCGGACGGTGCGAACCTGGCCGAGTTGTGGACATACTTCTAGGTTAGACGTACAATTCCGCATCAAAATCAGGGCTCGCTAGTGGGTCTCCCTTGTCGGTGTTCGGACATCGATGCGTAGCGGGAGGGCATTGTAATGTCGGAGAATCCGTTTGATGGGAATGCGAAATGTCCTCGTTGCAATAGTCGCTTTAGGAAGCGCGATGTAATTCCGAGTGGCGCTCTCTACCCAGTAGTTAGCCGAGAGGACCGCCTAGTACGCTGTCCTCAGTGCGGTCACTATCTCAGCGTCAAAGCGATAATCGAAGGCAAATACCCTTCCGTACCATTCTTTCGCATTATCGATCCGTTAGAGAAGGCAGCGCCATCATACTTCGCCGACGCCCTTACACGGGGTGGAATCGAGCATCTGGCGGCTAAGGAGTTCAACCCTGCGATGAACGATTTCGACGAAGCCATTAGAATCTGCCCGAACTACGTACCCGCCTTCGTTGCCAAGGCGTCGCTTCATCAAGAACTTGGAAGCTACGCTGAAGCAGAAAAAGAAGCATCGAATGCGATTCATCTCGGTCTGCAGTCATCGGAAACTCTCGAGATCACGACTGCGCATTTGATTAGGGCTTGGTCACGATTAGAGCAAGGGAAAAATGATGACAGCCTGGCTGATTTTGACAGAGTAATCGCGTTGAATAAGAAGTCTCCGATGGGCTATTTCAATCGAGCTGCTGCTCATCGAAAGCTCTCTCACTGGGATGCTGCTGCTGCTGATTATAGGTCTGCACTGGATTTAAACCTCCCTTACGAGCAAATTGAAAAGGCCAGAGAAGGACTGAACTTTGTTCTTCAATACACGGAATGCACAGAAGCTGATCGAGAGCGAGATTCGAAATACCGGCAAATAGGAGACCTGACTGAAGAACTAATTCGCATCGGCCACAAAGCACGTCCTGACAACTATGAATCGAGCTATTTTATGTCGAAGGCCCGTGCACGCGCGTGGGAGATTGGGGTCAGCCTAAACGACTTGGGCGGGATGAACCTTATGATGGGCGTATTTGAGGATGTTATATCGCAGTTAGGCAAAACTCCAGCCAAGGAACTCTCGATAGCATGGCGCGGTGCCGGCAAGTGGGGGCGCCACGACTTTGATCAATAGCTGCAGACACTTAAGAAAGTTGGCTTAGAGTTTCCGGGGACCTGCGAGCATGCAGTTTTGGGTGAGTACGGTTCAGTTTTCCCAGGGGTTTTTGAGGCATTTTCGGTCTACCCGGGGGGCGCTGCATTGCCCAGATGCTTACATTGCGGATTGGAGAACAAGCCTGATGCCGTTTTCTGCTTGTCGTGCGGGCAGAAAGTTCATCAGCCTGAAGGGACCGTCTGCGTACACTGCGGCGCCGCCAATCGTGCTGATAGTGTTTTCTGCCTGTCCTGCGGGCAGAAGGTTTCACAACCGGCTGAAGGGATCGTCTGCCGACGCTGCGGCGCCGGTAATCAGGCCGATAGTATTTTCTGCCTGTCCTGCGGGCAGAAGGTTCATCAACCGGCTGAAGGGACTGTCCGCATATCCCGCGGCCAGACCCTCCACAGAGAATACCAAAGAACTGTTCTCCAACAAGTACAAAGTGCGGTGAACGCATCCAGGCGGTGGCTCATCGTTGTTCCGTCATTCGTCGCGGTCGCCGCGTTGATCATGATCGCCTTTGGTGTTTCGCGACACGGCACGGCGCACGATTATCCAGACATAGAGGCTATAGTTGCTCCGGGCGTTAGTCTACAGTCCTTGCCTTGGAGCCCCGACCTGCCAGCTGATTTCGAAGAATTCCGCGTTTCCAACAGTAACTACATCGTTCTGCGGGTCGGAGATACTCTTGTCGACTTCGAAAATGGTGACCGTATAAGAGAAGTCGGAGAACCCGTCCAATCCTTCAGCTTCGTTGGTGGCGGACTTGCCGTCCTTACGTCAGCAGGGAGTCTTGCATATCTGGACGAGCACAGCCTTCAAGATGTGGGCCCTTCACCAGTCGGCGCGACTCGCTTACAGGCAAGCGAAGACGGCAATGAACTCTTGCTTTTGCGGGACCAAGAGCCTTTTGGATTGGCCTCTCTGGATTCGAATGGTAAGGTGCATCTACTCACCGGGTCTCCTGACCCGATTGTCGCTGCTGCTGGAACATTTGCCAGGCACATCTTTGCGACTGTTGATGAGCTGTATCTGCAAGAAGCAGATTCGTCTCCACTATTGTTGCTGAGGTTACCCGACCAGAAGTTCTTGGGGTTAGCCATACAGGAGGGAAACATATATTTCTCCACTCGCAAGGGTGTCTACGCGGTTCATGGAGGCATCGCCTTGCCGTTGGTCTTAGGGCTCGGTGGGCCATTGGAGAGCGCCAGAGCAGGGTTATTGGTGATGAATGGAGACAACAATCGTATCTACAGAATAGAACAGGTGCATACGGTTGCTATGGTTCCCAACACGTCGATGCTAGCGATGCAGGTCCACTCCGAGAGTTTTGTGAGAGGCAGGCGGAAGATTTTATGCGGATTCTAGTCTTCTGCTTCTCCAACATCTTCTTGCTGGCAACTAGCCTCACTCTGCGTGCCCAGTCAGACCCAGACGACTGCTATCAGAAGTTTAACAATAGCCTTCAGGGAGTGAAGAGCGCGTTGGCGGATCGCTACGGAAACGCATGGCACATAGAAAGTTTACCGTCGGAGATCTCTGGCGAGCTTACGCTCCTACAATCTGCCGATACGAAGCTAAAGGTAAAGCTACAAGACCTGACGTCCCAACGTTCGGGCCTCAATTGGGACGAGAACTCGCTCGAGACGAAAACGAAGGCGTTCGAAGCTCGGAATGATTCCCTCGCCGAAAGACACCGGCAGCTCGATGAGGAGGAAAGAGAGTTGCGCCGCGAGAACGCAGACTTGGAGGGTCGAATCGCGCTTAATGGGCCTGGGTGTTTCTACCGAGAGGGTCATCCCGAAGAATGTGCTGCTTACGAACGCGAAAGGATCAAACTGCAAGCTGAGCAGGATGAGATAAAGAGGCGCGTGAAATCTGTTGAGCAGCGACAGGATAACTCAGAGGAGCAGAGGCAGCAATTGGAGTCTGAAGCGAGCGGACTAGCTGAACTGCGCACCACGCTCGCACAAAGGAACGAGAGCCTGACTAATGATGAGTCCAGTTTTCTGGCCAGTTGTGAGGACACGACGGCGCGTGCGCGAGCCCTGACTGAAGCAATCAGCGCCAACATATCTTCCGCGAGAGGCGAAGAACGTGACAGGTCTGCGGGAATTCTGAAATCGCTTGGGCAGGATGTTGTGGTCAAAGCATTCGAATACGTGGCTCAGGACGCACGTTACGGTCCTTACGCAGGTGTGGCGCTGTCAGCTGCAGACTTCATGCATACCGACATGGACTCGCGAACAAAGGAAATCACGAACAACATATATTTGCTGGGGGACTATGCGGCGGGATTGAGACGTTTGAAGGAAGAGGGGAGATTACATCCGGGTGATCCAGGGTACGACGCACTTCAAATCATGACTCGCCGATTGGGCGAGGGAATGCCAACGTCTGGCACTACATTTACTCTTGAATCTCTTAGTAACACTCGTGTTCTCGTGGAGACCGCTGTTGCTAGTCTTGCATCTCACTATGGAGCAAAAAAATCGGAGCATGTTACGAACGAGATGTTCAGACACCTCACATCGGAAGAAAAACAGGTGCTGGGCAAGAATGGCGTTAAGTTTTTTCACGGAGCAACTTCTGTCGTGATGGGTGCTAGTGCAAGCACGACTCCCGCAGCGTTTTTTAAGGACAGTGCAGAGGTCATCAGCCAGCATAGGGCAAGACTGGCGGAGAAGGAACTACAACACTGAGGTCAACGATTGTTGACGTGTACTGCCTCCGTGTTCGAGGCTGAGTGCACGAGCAATGTGGGTTCTGGGTGTGGTTAGGTTATTCCAGGTTGTTTTGAGGGAGCCAGGAGTCTGAAAATGGCACACTGCAATTCCTGCGGTAGGGCAATACCCGAACAATCAAGATACTGCGACCGCTGCGGTAGGGAAGTGGGGGATTCTGCAACCACGGCAGCGACGTCCCCGAAGATTTCAACGCTTCGATTGTTACTTGGCATTTTAGTACTGGTTTTCGCCGAACTAACCATCGTCGTCGGGGTCCGCGACGTTGTCTTCGCAATACGTGGTTCTGCCTTCAATGTTGGCACAGCAGCATACGAAGGTGTATTGACAGTGATACTGTTTTTCCTCGGGCGGTTTCTGCTTGGTCAACATCTTCGCCGCAAGAAACCTCGACTCATTCTTGGCGTTTCCAGTGCCGTAATGGTGTTTTGGGGGTTTATGGCGGGAACCATGTGAAATCTAGAGGGTACCGATCTCATTAGGCCAGAAACGGATGATGAGGTGTTATATGGTCTTTTGCAATTTCTGCCGTAGAACCTTACCGGAGCACGCAAGCTACTGTGACAAGTGTGGCAAGCCGATACCGGCCGAAGGAGCAGAGACAGAGCCGCCTGCAATTCCAGATATTGTCCCCGTTGCAACCAACCAACGAGGTGGTGTGCGTGGCTTCATCCAGCGCGGACCTTTGATACCTTGGCTGGCAGGCTTGCTCAGCTTCTTTGCGGGGCAGGTAATTGGTGAATACTCCTGCTATCTAGTAGCCTATGAAGCTTTAAGCCGGGCGCCGAGAGGATCTTTTGATCCATCACCCCACCTGGCTGCTCTTGCTCAATGCCATCGCGATGGATCGCCAGTCGGGGGATTCTTTGGGGGGGGTGTTGCGCTTGGTGCCGCATGGCTGACCCTTCGTTCGGGTAGACGTTGGTTAGCTCTTCCCGTCGGCTTGCTTGCTGGTGCGATCGCCGCAACTGTGGGAGGCTACATAGAGGGATCACCATAGATTGATCAGATACCAGCCACGAATGCCCTAAGAATCGGGTCCTCCGGTTCGGTGTTCTTGGAGGTCGGAAGGGATTCGGCATTTCATTTGTTGTGGCGTGGTTACTTACCGTTTGGCTACCTCAGAGGCCATCTCTGGTTGCGAATCGTGTCCGTCCGCGAGGAAGCAGCTTCGTGTGTTGTTCGCCTATCGTACTCTTCGCGGGAGGAAATCCACCTGTGATTCACACCTGTGGTGTTTCCGTTTTACAGGACTTAAGACGTACTAAGGCAGTCCTGGGCGGTTTGTAAGGCGTTGAAAGTACTCAAAACCACGGTTCTGAAAAGGCTGGCGTCGGCGGTTCAACTCCGTCCCTGGCCACCATCATTCTAAAGAACTTGTTTGAATTGCCCGGCGCGGCTTCAGCCCGCTGTCGGTCCGCGCATGAAACGCCTCGTAAAAGACTGATGCGAATGTTTGTGACTTTGAAGGTCTTATCTTGATCTGCAGTCCGCTCTCAGTCCGTTTTCGTCTGGCGCATGGCTGAGAATCGCAGTTAGCATTTTCGCGGAGACCATGCGATCGCGGCTGACTGCGTGGGTGTAGAACTGAAGCGTCAGCGTAACGTCGCTGTGGCGAAGCAGAGTTTGCACAGTCTTTGGATCGGATAACATCTAAGTCAGGGAAAAGTTCAAAGGAAAACTGGCTCTATGCGCAGTGCAACCGCAACGATTCAACGATGCTCGTGGGTTAGTGCCGATGATCCGCTTATGCTCCAATATCATGATCGCGAGTGGGGTATTCCCGTCCACGATGACCGCAAGCACTTTGAATTTCTCGTGCTTGAAGCTGCGCAGGCCGGGTTGAGCTGGACAATTGTACTAAAGAAGCGGGAAGGTTATCGGCGCGCTTTCGATGGGTTTGATCCCGAGAAAGTCGCGCGTTATTCGGTTCGACGAATCGAGAGGCTCGTATTAAATCCTGAGATCATTCGCAATCGAATGAAGATCGAGGCCGCGGTGCGCAACGCACGCACGTTTCTCAAAATCCAGGAAGAGTTTGGAAGCTTCGACTCCTATTGCTGGCGTTTCGTTGACGGACTGCCAAAGCTTAACCGGTGGAAGATCATGCGACAGATTCCCGCGACTTCTGTTGAGTCCGATGCGTTCAGCAAGGACCTTAAGCGTCGCGGATTCAGTTTCGTTGGTTCGACGGTCGTGTATGCCCACATGCAGGCCGTTGGAATGGTAAACGACCATCTCGTCGATTGTTTCCGTTATCCGGAGATCCGGCAGCGAGATTTTTCGTCAACTGACGCAGTCCGGGTTGCCGAAAAACGTTTGTCATTCGTGTATCGTGGGCAGCAGAGTCCAGCTCAGGGTAGGCTGTCGAAAAAGAGATAAACCGAAGCAATGCGACCGTTCCGGGCGACGACGAAATCGGTTCCCGCATAAGCTGGTGGTTTGCCGGGAGTGCCAGATACCCATCGAACGCGTCCGGCATCACCTCTTTCCTCGGGAGGGAAGAGGGGCTGACATTCGAAATCTGGGTTGCTTTTATCACACCAGCGATACGATCAATCTCGTCTCGGCCAGGAAATACGCCGCCTTTGGGTCATAGAATACTGCATCTTCATGAAAGATCTCGTCGATTGCAGCGCGACGACGGACGGGGTCATTTCGCTAATATGTCGCTCAGATTACGAAGCAGCAAGGTCGATATGCTGTAAGAGACTGCTTGTCTGCTCTAGGGAATCGGGCCTCGCTGTCTAGATGCATGCATCAAAGGAAAGTTGCAGCAAGACGCGGTGTGCTGCTTGGAGTGACATATCTCTCGGAGAGCATTTGTCGGAGGCGCTTGTCGTCATCGATGCCCGGTGAGGAGACGTGCCGTCAGCAGGTAGGGTAAGATTCTTCCAATTCGGAGCCTCCGTTCCCAATGGTGCAGTTTCTTATCATTCTTGTGATGTTAGGCTCGTTAATCGGCCTGCTGGGTGGCTGGCGCCGAGATCGAAGACTTCTCTTCGAATTACGTAAGGGGTCGCAGGATCGCGAGGCTGAACGAACAGCTGCCCTTGAAAAAGCCAATGAAGATCTAAAAGCTTCCCAGGCCGATTTGCAAAGACGATGGCAGTATCTTGCAGAGGCTCAGAGGCTGAGTCACTCGGGGACTTTCGGATGGAAGGTCCGCAGCGGTGAACTCGTCTGGTCTGACGAAACCTACAAAATTCTGGGTTTCGCGCGACAAACGAATCCTACTCTCGACCTGGTATTCGATAGAGTTCACCCTGACGACCTGGACCGTGTGCGACAGCTGTCGGATCGTGCCGCACAGAACGGCATGGACTTGGATGTCGAGCATCGAATTCTGCTGCCTGACGGCGCCATCAGGTACGTCCACGCCGTTGCGCATGCCGGACGAGACAGCTCCGGCAATCTCGATTACATGGGCGTAGTTACCGATATCACCGAACGCAAACTAGCCGAGGAAGAGCGCGAAGCGCTCTCTCACGACCTGCAAGAGAGCAAGGCCTGGCTTGAAGAAGCACAACGCGTGGCCCACCTCGGCTACTGGGTGTGGAACCTACAGACGAATCAGCTGATATGGTCGGACGAAACCTACCGCATCTTTGGGTTGTCGCCGCAGGAAGGCCTCATTGACTTGGACAAGGTACGCGAAATGATCCATCCTGACGACAGAGAAACCGTATTTCGGACGGCAGAAGAGGCCGTTCGTTCGGGAGCGCGCGCTGACTGTGAACATCGGCTTTTTCGCCCAAACGGGGAAATGCGCGTCGTACACAGCCTGGCCGATTTAAAAAGAGACGCGTCGGGACGGCCCCACAAAATGTTCGGTACGACCCAGGACATCACGGAGCGCAAGCGAGCAGAGGAAGAACTCCAACTCCTGTACCGCGATTTGCAAGAAAGCAAGGCCTCGCTCGAAGAAGCCCAACGCGTTGCCCACATAGGCTCCTGGGTATGGGACCTCGAGAAGAATCACGTGACCTATTCGGACGAATATTACCGCATCTTTGGGCTAACCCCAACGAAAGGACCCATTGACATTGCGACAGTGCGCGAAATGATCCACCCTGAGGATCGAGAGTATGTATTTCGGATCGCGGAAGAGGCCATTGGTGCCGGGGAGCGCGCCGACTGTGAACACAGGATCGTTCGTCCCGACGGAGAAATTCGCATTGTGCACAGCCTGGGCGATTTAAAGAAGGACGCATCGGGACGGCCCTACCAAATGTTCGGTGTAAGCCAGGACGTTACTGACCGCAAGCGCGCGGAGGAAGCCCTGCGTCGAAGCCAGTTCTACCTAAGCGAAGGGGAGCGCCTCGCCCATATGGGGAGTTGGGCCGCAAAGGATTTGGGTATCCGATGGACCGACGATTTGGGCATCTATTGGTCTGACGAGGTATACAAAATTTTTGGCCTTGATCCACGGAACGGACCTCCGAACCTTGAGCGGTATTTGGCTGCCGTCCACCCTGATGACCGAGCCTCCATGGAGGAAACCATCCGGGTGATGCATGAACAACGCCGTGGCTGTGACGTAACTACGCGAATTGTCAGACCAGACGGCGAAGTACGGTACGTTCGCTGCGTGGGAGTTCCAGTTTCTGAAGATGGAGTCTTTAAAGCGTTTCACGGTACTACAATCGACGTTACTGAGCAGGAGCTGCTGACGCAGGAGTTGCGGCGGGAACAGGCATACCTCGCGGAAGCGCAACGGCTGACTCACACCGGTAGTTGGGCAGCCAATTTCGTCACAGGGCAGAATGTTCATTTGTCGGACGAAACAGTTCGGATGCATGGCTTCGATCTTAGTGAGGAAGCTATTCCATTCGAACGCTTTTTCAACACCGTTCATACAGAGGATCAACTGGCGGTCAGAGCGGCGCTGGAGAATGCTACTCGCACGGGAACGGATTACGACATCGAATATCGGATTTGCCGTGCCGACGATGGCGAGATCAGATTCTTTCGTTCCTTAGGACATCACCATCCCTCCGGAGAAATGGCTGACTATGTCGGCACCACGATGGATATAACGGAACAAAAGCATGCCGAGCAGGAGCGCGAAAGGTTGCGGCAGCTGGAGGCTGACGTCGCACACATCAACCGCGTGAACATGATGGGAGAACTGGCCGCCTCACTGGCACACGAAATCAAGCAGCCCATTGCCGCTTCGATCACAAGTGCCAACGCGTGCTTGCGATGGCTTGCACATGATCCCCCCGACCTGGAGAGGGCCCGCGCGGCGGCAACTAGAATCGAGCAGGACGGAAACCGTGCAGCCGATGTTATCAACCGTTTGCGGTCCTTCTACAAAAAGGACACGCCGCCTGAACGCGAGATGCTGGACATCAAAGACATCATTCGAGAAATGACAGTTCTGCTCAGGAACGAAGCGATCCGGTATTCCATAACGACCGATTCCGAACTCGACGAAGATATGCCTAATATCCTGGCGGACCGGGTGCAACTGCAACAGGTGTTCATGAACCTGATGCTGAATGCGATTGAGGCCATGAAAGACACTGGAGGTGAACTGAGAATTAGGTCGCGACTGAATCCTGAAGGTCAATTACTCATTTCGATCAGCGATACTGGCGTGGGATTGCCGGCGGAGAATACCGAACGGATTTTTGATGCGTTCCATACGACAAAACCGCAGGGGACGGGTATGGGTTTGGCGATTACCCGCTCGATCGTGGAGTCGCACGGAGGACGAGTTTGGGCCACTCGCAATGAGGGGTCGGGCGCAACCTTCCATTTCACTCTTCCTGTCGAAGCCAAGGCAGACGCATGAAATCAGCGGACCATCGCACCGTATTCATCATCGATGATGACCGCGGCATGCGTGCGGCAATCCAGGATCTCGTCGAGTCAGTTGGCCTGCGTGCCGAGTCCTTTGCAACTGGCGAAGAGTTTCTAAGCAGACAACGCGCGGCTAACCCGAGTTGTTTAGTTTTGGATGTAAGACTGCCTCAAATGAGCGGTCTCGATTTCCAGCGCCGGTTGGCCGATACCGGCGTGCAAATCCCTATTATCTTCATTACGGCACATGGGGACATTCCGATGTCTGTCAAGGCATTGAAGTCGGGCGCCGTGGAATTCTTGACGAAACCCTTCAGGGACCAAGATCTGCTGGATGCAATTCAGCAGGCCCTCCGGCGTGACAGTGCCGCGCGAGAACAACAGGCCGAGATCCACAATTTGCAAGAGCGCTATCGCGCATTAACCACGCGAGAACGAGAGGTCATGACTCTCGTAGTCTCCGGAATGCTCAACAAGCAGATCGCCTACGAAATCGGAGCCAGCGAAGCCACAGTGAAAATTCACCGAGGCCACGTCATGCAAAAAATGCAGGCCGGGTCGATCGTTGAATTGGTGCGCATGTCCGACAAACTCAAACTGGCCTCTCCTCAATAGTTTGTTCAAACCCTCCAGCTTTCCGCTGCTTTCCACTTCCTTATCGACTACTACCTAAGTAGTAGTTTCCTCGACCAAGGCCGGATTGTGCCCGCTTTGCAACGGCGGTAACCTTCGCGCAATGAATTCCCAGCACAACTTAAGACTGGTAGCAATCGTCGACGACGATGATTCGGTTCAGAGCGCACTGCAAGATCTGATCGAATCGGAGGGATTGTCCGCGCTCTGCTTCAGCTCCGCGGAACAATTCCTGAATTCCGAAGCCCGACACGAGGCTGGCTGCCTGATCGCTGACATTCGCATGCCCGGCATGTCCGGTCTTGAACTGCAAGCGAAGCTCAAGGCCGAAAGATGCCGAATACCCATCATCTTCATCACTGCGCATGGCGACGACGAGATGCGGATTGTTGCCCTGCGCGACGGCGCAGCGGAGTTCTTAACTAAACCCTTCAACGACGCAATCTTACTAGAGAGTGTTCATGCCGCTATCGACAGGTGGGGAAAATGACTGACCAGGCTCACACCCAAACATATGGAAACGGTGAAACTCCCTATGCGACTTGCGAGGATTTTCTCAATATTTTTGACTGGGATATGAATGGTCTCTATCAGCTTTCGTTTCTTCTTACAGGAGATCACCAGAAGGCGGAAAAGTGCTTTATATCCGCTATGGACGATTGTGCTAAAGAGAACCGCGTGTTTAGGGAGTGGGCACGAGTCTGGGCGAAGCGTGTTATCGCTGAGAACGCAATTCGTGAACTCACTCCTCGATGGAAATATTCCAGTTCGTCCTCTGTCCCAGCTGTTTTCGCTCACTATCAGCAGTTGGGCGGTCCAAGTAGACATTTCGACAGGGATTCTGTCTTAGGGATTGCAGACTTCGAGCGGTTTGTTTTCGTGCTGTGCGTTCTGGAGCATTACCGGGAGCACGAGTGTGCGCTACTTCTTAGCTGCTCGGCTCGCGAAGTTCGGGAAGCGCGGAGCCGGGCTATTGCGGAGTTGGTCAATCTCAGACAGGTGGTTCCCGTCGGTCGAACGACCGCGAACGCGCCGCTAGCAGAAGCGACGAGGGTATGAAAAGGAACAAAGGACTGATGTGAATAGAAAAAGCCAAACACAGCAAATGACGTTGCAAGGCGGGCGCGTCGCAGAAATGGACCTGCGACCTCGATTTATCCTCGCTCTCTTCCTGGCGACAGTGTCTTCGACTGTGGGTTGCGGGAAAACGAATGCGGCACCCGCAGTTCCGAGTCCTGAGGTGGAAGTCGCCAAGGTTGTGCAGGGGGACGTCCCTATTGTCAGCGAATGGGTGGCGACCCTCGACGGCTACGTCAACGCACAGATTCAAGCTCAAGTAGCGGGATACGTTGTCGCGCAAAAGTACAAAGAAGGTTCGTTGGTGCGCAAGGGGCAAATTCTTTTTCAAATTGATCCGCGCCCTTTTCAAGCGCTGCTCGACCAGGCAAATGCCGAGTTGGCACAGGCTCAGGCACAACTTGGCAAAACCGAAATGGATGTTGCCCGGGATACTCCGCTGGCCAGAGAACGCGCTATTGCGCAGAGCCAGTTGGATAACGACATACAAGCGAACCGAGCGGCCAAGGCGGCAGTGAAGGCCGCGGAAGCGCAAGTGGAACAGGCCCGTCTGAACCTCGATTTCACCGCTGTTAAATCGCTGGTAGACGGCATCGCAGGAATCGCTCAGGTGCAAATCGGAAATCTCGTAAACCCGACAACAGTTCTGACCTCCGTCTCGCAGATCAATCCTATCAAAGCGTATTTCTCGATCAGCGAACAGCAATACCTGCACTTCGCCGAGAGAATTAATGCCCAGACGCAAAAGCAAATTCCTTCCGGCGGCCCCCCGTTTGACCTGATTCTGGCTGACGGATCGACTTATCCGCACCAGGGTACCGGCCTGCTCACCAACCGGCAGGTGGACACAACCACCGGCAGTATTCAGCTCGTCTGCTCCTTTCCCAATCCCCATAACATCCTTCGTCCCGGAGAGTTTGGGCGACTGCGGGCTGCGGCCGAAGTGAGGCGCGGCGCGCTGCTCGTGCCGCAGAAAGCTGTGAGCGAATTGCAAGGAGCTTATCAGTTGGCGGTGGTAGGAAGTGACAGCAAGGTGAGCATCCGACCCGTGAGTGTCGGGGAGCGCGCCGGCGAGGCCTGGATCATCGAAAGCGGCGTCAAGCCAGGCGAACTCGTGATTGTGGAAGGATTGCAGAAAGTGCAAGGCGGCTCAACCGTGAAAATCAGACGGACCGAGTCGGCGAAAGGCGAGTGAGCCGTGTCCAAGTTTTTCATCAACCGCCCCATCGTAGCCATGGTGATCGCAATCCTGATGGTGATCGTCGGAGCGGTCACCATTACCATCCTTCCGGTCGCCCAGTTTCCCAATATCGTTCCGCCTGAGATTCAAGTGCTCGCCACCTATATTGGTGCGGATGCAGAGACCATCGAGCAGTCTGTGTCGACGCCCATTGAGCAGCAAATGAGCGGCGTGGACAACATGAACTACATGTACTCGCTGAACTCCACGGCCGACGGACTCTCACGCCTGACCGTGGACTACGACGTCAAGACCGACCCGAATACCGATCTGGTGCTGACGCAAATGCGCCAGACGCAGGCGGCGTCTCAGCTTCCGGCTGATGTCACCAATTACGGCGTGACCGTCCAAAAGACAGTAACCGCTCCGCTGATGCTGATCACGCTCTACTCGCCGCATGGCACTTACGACGCGCGCTTCCTCGCCAACTACGCCTACATCAATCTGGCTGATCAAATCAACCGCTCCTACGGTGTCGGAAGTGTCCAGGTTTTCGGCGCAGGTCAGTACGCGATGCGGCTATGGGTGAAGCCGGACCAGCTCGCGAAGCTGGCGATCACAGTTCCCGAGATCGTTTCAGCTATCCAGGCGCAAAACGCCGTGAACCCAGCGGGACAGGTGGGCAGCGAACCGGTCCCCAAGGGGCAACAGTTCACCTATTCCGTGCGGGCGCAAGGCCGCCTGACCTCACCGAAAGAGTTCGGAGAGGTCATTGTCCGCGAATCGCCCGGCGGGGCGATAGTCCGGGTGAAGGATGTCGCGCGCGTGGAGCTGGGCGCACAGAGCTACAACATGGTGAGCCGCCTGGATGGAAAAGCGGCAGCTATTGTTGCAGCCTACCAACTCCCCGGTTCAAACGCGGTGCAAACCGCAGATGGCATCAAGAAGCTGATGGCTGAGCTGAAGGGTCGGCTCCCGCAGGACGTGGACTACGTTGTCTCGCTGGACACAACGGAGGCCGTCAACCAGGGGATGAAAGAGATCGTCCTGACGCTGGTAATTGCTATTGTTCTTGTGCTCATTGTTGTTTTCATCTTTCTGCAAGGCTGGCGTGCCACGCTGATTCCGTTGCTTGCCGTGCCCGTATCGCTGGTGGGCACCTTCATGTTCTTTCCCCTGTTCGGCTTCTCGATCAATACGCTTTCCTTGTTCGGACTAGTGCTCGCCATCGGGCTCGTTGTGGACGACGCCATAGTCGTGGTGGAAGCAGTGGAGCGGCATATCGATGAGGGCCTCGCACCGAAAGCGGCGGCGCTGAAAGCGATGGAAGAGATTTCCGGGCCCGTGATTGGAATCGCTCTCGTTCTCGCGGCCGTCTTTATTCCTACCGCATTCATTCCCGGAATCACCGGGCGGCTGTACCAGCAATTTGCCGTTACGATCGCCGTGTCAGTCATATTGTCAGCCTTCAATGCGTTGACGCTGAGTCCGGCCCTGGCTGCACTCTTGCTGCGCCCGAAGACATCTACGGGCGGGCCGCTCAGACGGTTTTTCGACTGGTTCAACCGTATCTTTGCCAATGCCACAGAGGCTTACGTGCGGCTTTGCGGTTTCCTGATTCGCAAGACTGCAGTCGCATTGATTTTGTTGGTGGGCTTTGCCGTCGCGGCCGGCTTCTTTGGGAGCAAGGTCCCCTCAAGCTTTCTTCCGGATGAAGATCAGGGTTATCTGTATGTCAACCTTCAGCTTCCGACCGCCGCGTCCCTGCAGCGAACCGACGAGGTAGCCGCGAAAATCGAAAACGTTCTGGCCAAAACGCCGGGAATTGAGCACACGAACAGCGTCGTCGGCTACAGCTTGTTGAGCTCGGTGCGCACCAGCTATAACGCGTTCTTTTTCGTGACGCTGAAGCCTTGGGACGACCGCACATCACGTTCGGTGCAACTTCAGGCCATCAAGGAACGCCTCAATGAGGCACTGTTTTCGCTGCCGGAAGGCGTGGCCTTTTCTTTCTCGCCTCCAGCGATTCCCGGAGTTGGTACCTCTGGCGGATTCACTTTCGTGCTTGAAGATCGCGCTGGCATGGATCTGAATTTCCTTTCCTCGAATCTCGAGACCTTTCTGGCCGAGGCCAGGAAGCGCCCCGAGCTCATGGGTCTGAGCACCACGTCTCTGGCCAGCGTGCCCCAGCTATATGCGGATGTGGACCGCGAGAAAGTCCTGAAGCACGGAGTGTCGCTCCGAGACGTATACCAAACCCTGCAGACATTCATGGGCGGGCTGTTCGTGAACTATTTCAACCGCTTTGGACGGCAATGGCAGGTTTATGTCGAGGCCGAAGGCGACTATCGAACCACAGCGGAAAATGCCGGCCAGTTTTACGTGCGAAACAATCGCGGCGAAATGGTGCCGCTGGCGTCCATCAGCCGCTTCGAGCCACGCCCAGGTCCAGAATTCACCATGCGTTTCAACGAGTACCGAGCTGCCCAAATCAACGGCGCCGCCGCTCCCGGCTATAGCGCGGGGCAAGCCATGGCTGCCCTAGAAGAGGTTTTCCGGAAAACGATGCCGCCACAAATGGGCTTCGACTATCTCGGAATGTCGTATCAGGAAAAGAAAGCACAGGAGGGAGTCTCGGCATCTGCAATTTTCGGCTTCTCACTTCTCTTCGTCTTCCTGATTCTCGCTGCCCTGTATGAGAGCTGGTCGCTTCCCTTTAGCGTGCTTCTTAGTACGCCGGTTGCGGTCTTCGGAGCTTTCTTCGTTTTGTGGTTGCGCCGGACCGTGTTGGGCGCTTTTCTTCCGGGCTACATGGTACAGATCGAAAGCGACGTGTATTCGCAAATCGGTCTAGTGATGTTGATCGGCTTGGCAGCCAAGAACGCGATTCTGATCGTGGAGTTCGCGAAGGAACAATATGAGCAAGGCAAACGCCTGCAGGAGGCTGCCCTCGAGGGGGCGCGCCTACGGCTTCGCCCCATTTTGATGACTTCATTCGCCTTCATTCTGGGCGCGGTCCCACTCTGGACGGCTTCCGGGGCAGGAGCTGTGGCTCGACAGATCATGGGTACAGCCGTCATCGGAGGCATGTTGGCTGCGAGCCTTATCGGCATTTTCTTCATTCCTGCTGTCTTTTATCTCGTCGAGAAGTGGTCCGGTGCGGGCGAGCAGCGCCAAGGGTTCGCTGCTCCCGAAGTCGCACCGGCCGAGGGCGATTAGCATGAAACGTACTGTTGCGTTGCTGATGGCCGCTGCCCTTCTGAACCTCGGTTGTACTGTGGGTCCCAGATATAAGAGACCTGCCGCCGCGGTGCCTGGCTCATACCGGGGAGCGGTTCCTGAACAGGCCGCACAACCGCAAATCGCCTCTCTTGGGGACCAGAAGTGGTGGGAAGTATTTCAGGACGAGCAGCTGCGCACGCTGATCCGCACCGCGCTTCAGCACAATTACGACTTGCGCATAGCGGCATCCCACGTGCTCGAAGCTCAGGCGCAGCTAGGGATCACGCGTGCCGATCAATTTCCGACCCTCAGTGGCGGAGCGGCAATTGCCGATGTCCGCACCGCCCAATCCAAGTTTCTTCCAGCATTTGAAACGAGTACGGGACAAGTGAATGCGTCTGCCGTTTGGGAACTCGATTTCTGGGGCAAATATCGACGAGCGACGGAAGCCGCGCGAGCCAACCTCCTGGCAAGTCAATGGGCCCAACAGGAGGTTGTTTCGACTCTTGTGGCCGATGTGGCCGCCGCCTACTTTCAACTGCGAGCATTGGATCTACAGCTGGAAATTTCAAAACGTACGCTTGATTCCCGGCAGGAATCATTGCGGCTGACGCGAGTTCTGGCGGACGGAGGGGTGACCTCTCTACTGGACGTGCGCCAGGCCGAGCAGTTAGTTTTTACCGCGACCGCTGAAGTGCCGTCTTTGGAACAGCAGATCGAGCAACAGGAAAACTTGCTCAGCATTCTTCTCGGCCAGAATCCCGGTGACGTACCCCGAGGGCAAAGTCTAACCGAGCAACGCCAGCCGCCAGAAGTTCCAGCGGGGATTCCTTCGGCATTGCTGGAGCGCCGGCCGGACATTCGAGAAGCGGAAGATCAGTTGATTGCCGCAAATGCCGAAATCGGCGTGGCGCGTGCCGCATATTTCCCTCTGATCTCGCTCAGTGGGGCGGGTGGATTTCAGAGTTCCGCTCTGAGCAACTTGTTCACGGGCCCCGCGGGGGCTTGGACTTTTGGCGCTTCACTGACCCAACCCATCTTTACGGGAGGCAGGCTCCGGTCCGGCGTGCGCCTGGCCGAGGCACGTCAGAAGACGGCCGTGCTGGTTTACGAACAGTCAATTCAAACCGCATTTCGCGGGGTATCCGACTCATTGGTGGCGTACCGGAAGACCCGCGAATTTCGGGAGCAGGAAGAACTTTTGTTCCAGTCGGCGCAGGATGCCGCGCGTCTTTCCCACATGCGCTATGCCGGCGGCGTCACGGGCTATTTGGAAGTCTTGACGAACGAGACTAACGCTTTCTCGGCGGAACTTGCCGTCGTACAGGCACGCCAGAATGAATTGCTGGCGCTGGTTCAGTTGTATGAAGCACTGGGAGGAGGTTGGCAGCAGTAACGCTTGCAGCGTTTGATTGCCCATGCACTCTCGCGAATGAAATCGAAACAATGGAATAGCTGTACGGCGTGGACATGACTGAGGATCTTGCGGCTAGGCGGCGCAGAACAGTGAAAGAGGTCAACGTTTGAAAAGTCCTGAAAGCACTTCAACCAGTCACCTAGCAATTGCAGTAGATCGCAGTGGCATGGAGGTTATCGTCCGCTTGAATGGGCGCATCGATGTCGATTCGTCGCCCGATATTCGGGATAGCCTTCTGGCTATTCTAACGGGCAAACAATTAGTTCAGGCGGTCACTGTCGACCTGAGTGGCGTCATCCACATTGAGGCATCAGGAATCGCGACGCTGGTTGAAGCCCTTAAAATCGCCGGCCCTCGCCAGGTTCGACTCCATTTGCAGGGACTGCATGGTTCGGTGCTACGGCTGTTCGAGGTCACGGGGCTGCTTCCACTATTCGAGGCGATACACGGCGGCAAGGGGGTGGCGTGATGGCAAATGTTCTTGAAACTGTGGGCGAAAAAACAATCGAACATCTCGACTACGTCGGAAGTCTGAACATTCAGTGGTGGGCCACACTGCGCGCAATGTTGCAATCGCTTCCTTTTGTTGGGAATCCCTACCGCTGGCGGGCTGCGGTGAGGCAGATGCTGGAAATCGGCGTCGATGCAATGCCCATGGTTTCCTTGATGTCGATATGCACCGGATTCATTTTCGCCATGCAAGGGGCGTCAGAGCTTCGGCGATTTGGGGCCTTGCGCTACGTTGTTGACTTGGTCGCAGTCGGTTTCACGCGCGAACTCGGCCCGTTGATGACGGCAATTGCCGTAAGTGGACGATCCGGCTCTGCTTTCGCGGCCGAAATTGGGACTATGAAAGTGACCGAGGAGATCGATTCTCTCCGCGTCATGGCGCTCGAGCCTATCGAGTTTGTGCTCGCACCCAAGTATCTGGCCGCTTTAATTGCGGTTCCTTGCCTCAGCGTTGTCGCGAATGTTTGCGGCATTTTGGCCGGGGCCTTGTTCATGTTCTTCAGCATTCGCCTGACGCCCGTGTTGTACCTCAACTATGTGTTCGAGGCGATCGACCTGCGCGACGTAGTTATGGGGCTCATCAAGAGCGTTGTCTTCGGGACCATTATTGCCCAGGTTGGATGCCTGGAAGGCTTTCGTGTTCACGGAGGCCCCGACTCCGTTGGTCGCTCCACCACGAGTGCTGTTGTGAAGTCGACGTTCCTGGTCATTGTTGCGGATGCGATTTTCACCGCCATCTTTTACTTCACGGGGAAACACTGATGCCAATCATTTCTGTCCGCGATCTTGTGGTGGAGTACGACGGCCGCCGAGTGCTGAATGGATTGAATCTCGACATCGAGCGCGGGGAAACGATGGTGCTGTTGGGTGGCAGTGGCTCCGGAAAAAGCACATTGTTGCGTCAGATCATTGGACTGGAGCGCCCCAGGTCGGGCAGCATCCACGTGAACGGAACGGACATTACCAGTTGCTCAAAGTTGAACTTGAAGAAGATGCATCGCTCGATCGGAGTGGCATTCCAAAGCGCAGCTTTGTTCAACTCGTTGAACGTCGAAGATAACGTCGCGTTGCCCCTGCGTGAACATACGCGGCTTGCACCTTCCATCATCGAACTGGTTGTTTGGTTCAAATTGGCTGCGGTTGGCCTTGCGGACCATGGGAAGTTATTTCCCCAGGAGCTTTCTGGCGGCATGAAGAAGCGCGCGGCGGTCGCGCGGGCGCTCGCGCTCGGCCCTGAAATCCTTGTGCTCGATGAGCCGTCGGCCGGGCTTGATCCGATCGTTGCTGCGGAACTCGACGAACTGATTCTGCTGCTCAAGGGGACCTTACAGATGACGGTCATTGTGGTCACCCACGAACTCCCCAGCGCGTTCCGCATCGCCGACCGCATCGCCATGCTCTACCAAGGTTCATTTAGCTCGGTCGGCACGAAAGACCAAATCAAAGCGAGCCAGAACCCGCGTGTTCGGCAGTTTCTAGATCGGATACCCGAAGACATAGCGAAGTCGTCGGCCGTAGCCACGCACTTCGAAAAATACCTGGATTCCGCGGAGGCATATCAGTGACCACAGAAGCAAAAGTCGGAGCCTTTGTCCTTGCATGCGCGTCGGTCCTGGCGTTCACAGTCGTCCACCTGGTCAATGCGCAACTGAGTGGCCACACCGCTTCCTACCGCACATATCTCCGTTACGCGGGTGGGATAGAGCCGGGCGCGCAAGTCCTTTTCGGGGGAATCAGCGTCGGGAAAATAACAGCGGTCCGGCCTTGGACATCAGATCCAACCAAGATTGAAATTCTGCTGGACGTGAAGGAAAACACACCGCTGAACGAAAAATCTGTAGCCAAGCTGGGGTTGGTCAGCGTGATGAGTGGCGCGGCACTGTCTATTTCAACAGGCAGCAATGACGCACGCCGCCTTCCTCCGGGCTCGATCATCGCATCGCAGGAGGCCGCGAGCTTGGACGAGATAACCGACAAAATGGCAACTGTTGCAAACAACGCAAATGACTTGATCACCGAAGTTCGGGGAGAACTGGGAGGAATCAGCGGAGACGCGCGGACGCTGCTGGCGAATCTGAATACGGTGACCGGCAAAGCGAACCAGCAGAAGATCCAAGCCGTACTGGAAAACGTCAACGGAATGCTGGCGACTGATCGCCCAAAGATCGAGCATCTGACTGATGAATTAAACGCTCTCAGCCAGCATGCTGATGAAACCATTCAAAACGTAAATGGCACAGTAAGCGATCTACGTGAACCCATCCGCCATGACTTGGCCAACCTCCAGAGCACGTTGTTGCAAGCGAACCAATTGCTGGCAGATATGCAGGTGCTAGTGCGGGCCAATGATTACAAGATCGATGACACGATCGAACACTTGCGGACTACGACCGAAAACCTGGACGAGCTGACGAACTCGGTGAAACAGCGTCCCTGGAGTCTTATTCGAATCAAGGAGCCGGAAGACCGCAAGGTACCGAAATAAATGAGCTGAACCGAGGATGGGTTCCCTTGCTTCCTTCGGGTTTCATCGGAGATTAAGCATGAAAAGAAGTCTGGCTATGGCCGTCGTCGCAGTTTCAACTATCGCCGTCTTTGCCGGCTGTGCGGGCAAGGTTGGGCGTACAAACTACTACACTCTCAACCTGCCTGCGCCGCCTGATCCGCCGGCTTCGGAAAATGCGCACACTTCGCTGGCGATCCGCGAATTCACCGCGCCCGCCTACCTTCGGCGTGGGGCCATTGTGTATAAGACATCTCCGGAACTCGTCGGTTTCTATGCCTACCATCGCTGGGCCATTGACCCGTGTGACTTTCTCACCGACTCGATTATCGATCGCCTCGGCGCCACAGGGACCTTTTCTCACGTGAAGCGTTACAACGGTCAGTCCGACGCTGACTACGTGGTTAATGGGCGATTGGAGAAGCTTGAGGAGATTGACTATGAAGGCGGAGTCAAGGTCGAGGTCGCAGTCTCCGCCCAGATGACCAAACTTGACACCGGCACGATGGTTTGGAGTAAAGCTGTTTCAGAAGTCGGAGTGGTCAACCAGCATGACGTTCCTGCGGTGGTCTCAGAAATGAGCCACACAATGGAACGGGCAATCGAGAAACTGCTGACGCCGGTGCCCGGGACTTTGCCCGCCGCGTCAACGGCGGCGGCTAACAGAAACTAGCCATTCGAAGCGCGAGTTAGGGGTCGTCGTTACTTCGTTCTGACTGTAGACACTCATAGAAGGAGAGACACAATGGCAACGATGGAAGCAATCACCGAGAGAGACAGGATTAAAACAATCACCACTCACTATATTGATGGAGCATTCGTTGACTCCCACGGCAGCGAAGTCATGGATATTATCAATCCAACCAACAGCCAATTGATCGCCCGGGTCAGACTTGCCGACGAGGAGGATGCGCGGCGCGCCATCGCCGCGGCCAAGCGTGCATTTGCCACTTTCGGCCGGACGACGAAGGAAGAGCGCATGGAGGTCCTGCGCAGGCTGCACAAGGCCGTCGCCGCGCGCACCGATGATCTCACCGTTGCGATGATCGAGGAATACGGTGGCACCGCCGCGTTCTCCAGGATGATCATTGAGGCGGCGGCCAACGTGTTCCTCGCGGCCGAGAAGGCACTCCACGATCTGCCACTGACTCGGAGTTGGGGCAAAACAACGGTCACGATGGAGCCGGTCGGCGTTGCCGGTTTGATTTCCCCGTGGAACGCCGACGCGTTTTTCCTTTCTATGAAACTTGCCTCGGCAGTAGCCGCAGGTTGCACAGTGGTCATGAAGCCGAGCGAGTTGAGCGCTTTGCAGACGCACGTGTGGCTGGAGTGTGTGCACGAGGCCAAACTTCCAAAGGGGGTATGCAACGTGGTGGCCGGCCGAGGCGATGTGGTCGGGGCCGAGCTCGTGCGAAATCCCGACGTAGCCAAGATTTCCTTTACGGGCTCGGCCGCTGTCGGAAGCTCAATCATGCGCGACGGTGCTGCGACGATGAAGCGCGTCACGCTTGAGCTGGGTGGCAAGTCGCCCAACATTCTCCTCGATGACGCCGTGCTTGAGAAAGCGATACCGACGGCTCTCGGCATCGCATTCCTGAACAGCGGTCAGGCCTGCGTCGCAGGGACGCGGCTCCTGGTGCCAAAGAGCCGATTTGACGCAGTAAAACGAGCCATCGTGGACGCTATGAGTGCCTTCCCAGTCGGCGATCCGGCCGATCCAAAGACCGCCGTCGGACCTATGGTGAGCCTGAAGCAGTACGAGCGGGTGCAATCATACATTCGCAAGGGCATTGAAGAAGGCGCAGAGGTGCTTGTCGGAGGCGAAGGACACCCGCCCGGCCTTGAGTCGGGCTACTTCGTGAAACCCACGGTATTTGTGAATGTGAAGAATGACATGACAATCGCCCGGGAAGAGATTTTCGGGCCGGTCCTCTCGGTCATCACCTACGAGGACGAAGAGGATGCGATCAGGATTGCCAACGATACGGAGTACGGCCTCCACGCTTACGTGAGCGGCACGGACATTCAGCGCGCTCGTCGAGTCGCATCTCAGGTCCAAGCCGGCCGCGTAGCGATCAACGGCATGCTAGACGACCAACAGGCGCCGTTCGGCGGGTTCAAACACTCCGGCGTGGGTCGCGAATTTGGCATCTACGGGATCGCGGCGTTCCTTGAGCCAAAGGCCATCCTTGAGTGACCGCTGCAGCAGCGCCTGAACGCTTGAACAAGGAGACCACTCATGAGCAAGCACACTAGGATCTCTCCCAACGAAGCCGCAGATCGCTTCGCTATTCGAGAGCTCGTCGAGGCCTACGCGCACTGCGCCGATCGTCGCGATGCGAAAGGCCAGATGTGTCTCTTCACTCCAGATACGCACTTCGTCGTGTACATGAACGCCAACGATCCGAAGCCTTCGCAGGAGCTGCACTCGCGCGAGGCGCTCGCTCCAGTTTTTGCAGATCTGAACAAGTATGACGCAACCGTGCACTTCATCGGACAGAGTACGATTCTCAGCCTAACGGATGACCGAGGCACTGGAGAGGCCTACTGTCTCGCGCATCACCTCACTGTCGACGGCGGGAAGCGACGGCTGATGATCGCCGCGCTACGCTACTACGACACGTTTGCAAAGATGGACGGCGCTTGGCTGTTTGCGGAGCGCCGGCTCTACGTCGACTGGATCGAAGAACGAGTTCTGTCATGATAGCGGGCAGGCATGTGTCTTCCATAATGAACACTGCGACCGCGAACCAGGAGCGCCTTGTAATCGTGGGTGCGACTGGAATGGTCGGTGGATACGCCCTTCGCTACGCGCTCGCAAACCCCGCCGTCGCAAGCGTGACCGCTATTGGACGCAAGACGGTCGGTATCTCGCACCCCAAGCTGAAAGAGGTTCTGCATCGAGATTTCGCGGACTGCTCTGCACTCGCGGAGACGCTCTCGGGTCAATATGCGGCGGTGTTTTGTCTGGGCACGTATACCGGAGCTGTATCGGATGCGGAGCTCCGCACCGTAACGGTGGACTACACGATCGAATTCGCGCGAGTTCTCCGCAGCAGCAGCCCCGACGCGGCGTTCTCATTTTTGAGCGGGAATGGCGCAGACCCAACGGGACGAAGTCGGATTCCCTTCGCACGCTACAAGGGAGAGGCCGAGAAGGCACTCCTCGCGTCCGGGTTTTCCCAGGTTTTCATCTTCCGGCCTGCGTACATCTACCCCGTGGAGCCACGGAAAGAACCAAATTTCAGTTACCGCCTGTTGCGCGCAGTCTATCCCGCATTAACGGTTCTG
>Ga0307478_10000391_pt1 | contig 47167 bp, 35 predicted proteins | sample atmos_gasesECM4C_2_FD_203713 | JGI IMG/M metagenome (GOLD analysis project Ga0307478, IMG submission 203713) | Hardwood forest soil microbial communities from Morgan-Monroe State Forest, Indiana, United States - atmos_gasesECM4C_05 | ecosystem: Environmental > Terrestrial > Soil > Temperate...
TGCTCAGCCTCAACCCTGCGCAATATGTCGGAACTCCCGCCATCGGGACTTCGAAGGCCGCAGCAGCAGCGGGAATCTCCTCCATGGGGCCTGCGAACACCGTCATCGACGGGGGCCGGCGCAGGTTTATCTGGAGCTGTGTGACTGCCTTTCTTGCGGCATGGTTCATCGCGTTCTTTCGATTCTTTTTGCCGCGTGTGCTCTTTGAGCCCGCTACCGTCTTCAAGATCGGGTATCCAGCCGATTACGCTTTAGGTATCGACGAGAAGTGGCTCCAGAAGTACCGGATTTGGGTGGACCGCACACCGGATCGCCTTTTCGTCATTTACGCGCGCTGCACGCATTTGGGTTGTACGCCCGATTGGAAGCCGGCCGAGAACAAATTCAAATGCCCTTGTCATGGCAGCGGTTACGACAGCGAGGGGATTAACTTCGAAGGTCCAGCTCCCAGACCCATGGACCGTGGCCATGTCGAGCTTGCCCCGGATGGCCAAATCGTCGTCGACGTGGGGCATCTTTACTCCTGGCCCAAAGGCCAGCGAGATCAATTCAACGACAGTGGAGCGTATTTGTCGGGATGAAGCGGTATTGTGCAAAGAGTGTTCGGGAGGGTGGAGCTTCGAGGCCCGCAATGAAAGCGAAGGAGAGCCAGTTCCCACGCCGGCGCAATCACGGCGCTTCCCACCGCAAGGAACCTCAAAATCCCGGGTGGAGCAGGCATGCCCGCAAGTCAATGCGAGTTCGAAATAAAGGTCGCGCACGCCAACCGTTGGAAGCTAGAATGACTTCGAAGTTGACTTGGAGCGGTTGATGCACCTATTTTCGATGGGCAGTCGCAATTAGATGCCCTTGAAGCGGAAGATCAAACCAATATTGGCCTGGCCCTGTTCAGCTTTATTGGCGACCGTCGCGGGTGCACACCCAAAAAAAGGATCGCAGTATACAGATTGCCCTTGAGTGGTGTGCGAAGGAGACCATCTTGCCTCTGCGCGGATCCCCCAGTGTCGGTTGAAAAAATACTTCACGCCTCCTCCTAGGTTATAGGAAAACCGGTTGCTGAAGCCCAGGGCCTGCTGGCCATTTACCGGTTGCACTCCGAAGTGCGAAAATCCCAGCCCGCCAACGACGAATGGTTTGAACTTGAAGACCTTGTGCGGGATTTGGTATAGGACGTCGAACTGGTACATATCAAAGTTCATGTTCGAAAGGAAAGAGTATGTGCCGTCGCTAGGATTATGCGTGCTCAAAGAAGTTGGCTGGCGATTCCACATGAATTCGCCCTGAAAATCTCCCCAGAACGACACACCAGCCATTACACCGTAGTCTTCGCTGCTTTTTATCTTTAGAAAATCGACGTTAGGGTTGCCCTGTTGGCTCAAATCAATATTGCCTCCGAAGCGAGTCCCAAAAAACGGGGTGACTTCGTATACTCTGCCTTCTTCTTGTGCGCGAACACTAGAAACTCCACAGATCAATACAACCGCGAGAAAACACGTTCTTCGTAGCAACATAAACCCTCCATTTGAAAATAGGCGACGCATAGAGTTTTGACACTCCCGTTGTCAGCTCCCTCCTTTGGCCCTACACCAGCAAGTCCGCTTCCATCTCCTAGCTGTGCGAGGCGGGTCTCTGACCTCTCTGTGCCCGCCATTGTTTGCACCGTAATTTGGAGCCAAGGGGTTGTCTGCTAAAGTGAAGCCCAGCAACGCCGAGGTCGCACTCATTCCCGCGGATGTTCCGCGGCTTTCCGCCGCTGTTTCAGACGAAATCTCTTCTTCCGATATAAACGTCCAGATCTTGCTGGTGGATTTCATTACGTTGCCTGTTCGCTTTCTTTACATTCGTGTGATGAAAATGCATTCCCTTTGGCCGCTATCTCTTCAGTTCTTACAGAAATCAAGGGTTTATAACGCGTGGCTGCAGCCGTGGGCTCTGGCATCGCGGTTGCAAGGTTGACGAACACCGAGGACTTATGATGAGAAATTGTGAGCCATAATTTTGCCGACAGGAGTTGAACGATGCCAAGGCTTTCGACCGTGCTGGTTCCGAGCGATCCCGGCAACCTCGTCGGTTCTGATATTTCGTCAACAAAATCTGGCTCCACCAGCGTGTGGTAGCCGTTACGCATTGCTGCGCAGCCCCATTGGAAAATTCCGCAGACTTCTGCACCCGCAATGTCAGATCTTGCTGGTCCCGGAGCCTGCCAAGGATAGGTATGACGCGAAAAAAAATCGTGACTGTTGTTGTCGGAACTCTATCTTTCATTGGCTTGATCGCGTTGCGCTGGATGCAGCGCACACCAATCGAGGCCAATGATCAGGACCATCCGATCATCACCTCTGCCGAGATGCCAGCGGCAGTTGCGCACGTCGAGCGCGGGCGAATCGGAGACACCTTAACGATTGCCGGAGCGTTCAAGGCGTTCCAAGACGTCGATATACACGCGAAAGTCTCCGGATACATCAAGACGATTTACGTTGATGTCGGTGACCACGTGAAAGAAGGCCAAACACTGGCGATTCTCGAGGTTCCCGAACTGCAAGCCGAATTGGCTGGGGCCAATGCAGCTGCTCGGCGGGCCAAAGAGGAGATTCGGCGGGCGCAAGGCGATGTGGAACGCGCCAAGTCCACGCATTCTGCCTCGCACGCCATGTACAGCAGGCTGAGCCAGGCCGCGGAGCAAAAGGAAGGTCTTGTGGCACAACAGGAAGTCGACGACGCGCAGGCCAAAGATCTCGGGTCTGAAGCGCAACTGTCGAGCGCCCAAGCGGCGCTTTCGGCCGCGCAGCAGGCCTTGGAAGTGGCGGAGGCGAGTCTACAGCAGTACGAGGCGCTATCTAACTACACACGAATCCTGGCGCCATACGCCGGCGTAATAACCTTGCGCTACGCGGACACAGGAGCCTTGATTGCAGCGGGCACGTCCTCGAGCACACAGGCGATGGCCGTGGTGCGGCTTGCACAAGTTTCAAAACTGCGCCTAGTGTTGCCCATTCCCGAATCGATTGCGGCACAAATTCATCTGGGCGATCCCGTCAAAGTGCGCGTGCAGGCTCTCAACAAGGACTTCGTCGGGAAAGTCTCGCGTTTTGCGGGTTCCTTGGACATGCAAACCCGGACAATGGAGACCGAAATAGATTTCGAGAACAGCAGTGGGCGCCTCTTACCGGGAATGTTCACCGAAACCGCGCTGAAAGTGAACGGAAACCAAAATGCCCTGCTCGTGCCTCTCGAAGCAGTCACGCAGAACAAGAACGATGCGACGGTTCTGGCGGTCGATCCCAAGAATATCGTCGAAGAACGGCACATCAAGCTAGGGATTCAGGGCAAGCAGCACGTGGAAGTGCTTGAGGGCCTGACTGAACGGGACCGCGTAATTATTGGAAACCGCAGCCAATTTCACAACGGGCAGAGAATTCAACCGAAAGAGATCAGCGATGAGTATTTGAAAACAGGGGAAGGCAACTAATGTCTGGCTTCTCGATCAAACATGCGTCCTTCATCATTGTAGCCTGCCTTGTCGTCGCCATCGTTGGGACGGTAACGCTCGTGCGTATGCCGGTGGACCTCTTTCCATCCATCAACATTCCAGTCGTCGTAGTCGCGACGTTTTATTCCGGTATGCCGCCCCAGCAGATCGAAACAAATATCACGAATCCTTTCGAGCGCTTTTTTACTTTGGCTAGCGGTGTAGATCATATTGAATCGCGCTCGCTCCCAGGCGTGAGTCTCATCAAGATCTACTTCCAGGCCGGAACCAACGCTGACGCAGACCTGAGTACGGTGTCCAACCTTGCGATGGCCGACCTGCGCCGCCTGCCTCCCGGTACGCTTCCACCAGTGGTGCTCAAATTCGATGCGTCAAGTCTTCCTGTTTGTCTGATTACCCTGAAAGGCCAGGGATTGAACGAAACAAAGCTGCATGATCTGGGGCAATACAATGTTCGAAACCAGATCGCCAACGTTCCAGGAGCGTCTGTACCCCAACCTTTTGGCGGCAAGTATCGGCAGATCATGGTGTATGTCGACCCGCTCAAGCTGCAGGCCCATCAACTGAGTCCTATGGACGTCGTGCGCCAAGTGAACGATAGCAACCTTATTCTTCCCGCCGGCGACGTCAAGATCGGGCCATTCGACTACAACCTCTACTCAAACGCACAAGTACCCTCCGCAAGCATCATCAACACCATGCCGCTGAAGACAATCGGCCAATCCTCCGTTTTGGTTGCCGATGTCGGTAAGGCCGTGGACGCTCAGGCCATTCAGACTAACATCGTTCGTGTGGACGGCCAGCCATCCGTCTATCTGCCAATTCTAAAGCAGGGCGGCGACACCAACACGATCGCCGTAGTCGATGGTATCCGTGATGCGCTGAAGCATCTTGTAGATATTCCCAAGCAGTTGATAACGCGCGTCGTGTTCGACCAGTCGGTCTTCGTCAAGACGGCTATCGACAACCTGATGCACGAGGGCGCAATCGGGTTGGTCCTAACCGGATTGATGATTCTTCTTTTTTTAGGGAGCATGCGCGCCACGGCGGCGGTGTTCTTGTCGATCCCGCTTTCTGCGCTGGCCGCGTTTCTCGCGATCAGCATTGGCGGGGGTACGGTCAACACCATGGTGCTCGGCGGATTGGCATTGGCCTTCTCTCGCTTGATCGATAACTCGGTCATTGTGTTGGAGAACATCTACCGCCACCTCGAGCTCGGCGAGCCACCCGAGGTCGCGGCGGAAAGAGGTGGCAGTGAAGTCTCTCTGGCCGTGTTGTCTGCCACGTTGACGACGGGCGTCGTGTTCTTCCCGGTCGTATTCTTGTACGGTGTCAGCCGCTTCTTGTTCATCGCGTTGGCATCCGCCGTGATTTTTTCACTCCTGGCATCCTACGTCGTGGCCATGACGGTTGTTCCGCTCTACTGCGCGAAGTTGATTCACAAGCACGAAGCCGACGAAGAAGTTGGAGCCGAGAGGCGCAGAGGACTGGGGCGCATCGTCACCGCATTCAACCATTATTTCGAAGTTATGTTGGGAAAGTACGACAGAACGCTTGCAAAATCTCTGCTGCGCCCAGCGGCGACGGTCGTCGGCCTCGCCGGAGTGTCTCTGCTCACGCTCTCTTTGTATCCGCTCCTCGGTGTTTCGTTCTTCCCGCGCACTGATGCCGGTCAATTCTTGATCAATCTGAAGGCTCCGACCGGGACACGCGTGGAGTTGACCGAACGGTACGTTAAGCAAGTTGAAGAAATTATTCGACAGGTGGTTCCCAAGGACGAGCTGCAAATTGTCGTGTCAAACATCGGAATCACCACCGATTTTTCTGCGATTTACACGCCAAACTCCGCGCCGCACACGGCGTTCGTGCAGGCCAGTTTGCGCGAGGGGCATAAGATCGGAAGTTACGAGTATATGAGGCGCGTGCGGGAGCGCATTCAGCAGGAGCTTCCTCAGCTTTCCACGTACTTTCAGTCCGGTGGTCTCGTCGACGCCGTGCTCAATCTGGGCTTGCCGGCGCCGATCGATATTCAAGTCAGTGGAAACGACATGGATGCCAGTTACGCTGTGGCTTCGAAGATCGCCGCACAGGTGCGGCTGCTGTCCGGAGTCAGCGACGTGCTCATTCCTCAGGACGTGGACTATCCGGCTCTCGAACTCGACGTCGACCGCGAGAAAGCTAGCCAATTGGGACTGTCGCAAAAGGAAGTGGTCGACAACGTAATTACGGCACTTACCTCCAACGGCATGATTGCGCCCAATTACTGGATTGACCCGAAAAGCGGGAATCCGTATCTCTTGACCGTGCAATATCCCGAAGATGCGGTGAGTACCATCACTGACCTGAAGCAAATTCCCCTGCGTGGCCCCAAGGTCCTGCAGCCAACCTACCTGGACTCGATAGTGAACGTGCAGACCGTCGCGTCTCCTACGGAGGTCGATCACTACCAATTGTTTCGAGTGATTGACTTGTATGTCGCGCCGAAGAATGAGGACCTTGGCAAGATCAGCTCGCAGATCGATGGGATTCTCAAGAACACGACGCTGCCGGAAGGCGTTCGCGTGACGCTGCGCGGCTCGGTGCAGGGTATGCGCGCGTCGTTCAAGAGCTTCGGCGTCGGTCTGATTCTTTCCGTCGTACTGGTCTTCCTGATCCTGGTCGCGCAATTCGACTCCTGGAAGGACCCGTTCATCATTCTCTTGGCCGTTCCGCCAGGATTGGCCGGTGTGCTGCTGTTCCTCCTCGCCACGAACACAACGCTCAACGTCATGTCGTTAATGGGCATCGTGATGATGGTTGGAATCGTTGTGTCCAACAGCATTTTGATCGTTGAGTTCGTTCGACATTTGCGGCAGGAAGGGAAACCTATCAGAGAGGCGGTGTCGACTGCTTCACGGCTCCGCCTCCGCCCCATCCTGATGACGTCGCTCGCTACACTGCTCGGCTTGATCCCAATGGGACTTGGCATCGAAGCAGGCAGCGAAGCCTATGCGCCGCTGGCCCGCGCGATTATCGGAGGGCTCCTTGTTTCCGTTGTCGTGACGGTCTACCTCGTTCCTGCGGCCTATCTGATCATCCACCGCAAGGAAGAAGCGCATTCGACCGAGTTGCCGGCATGAGGTTTCTCTCCCTGGTTCTCACATTGTCGATGCTACTCTCCGGGGAGCGTGCCGTTGCGCAGATGCCGCCTACACCCGCAGCACCCACGTCGGCCGCCCAGGCGGCTCCTTCTAGTGGCAGGTCCTCCTTGACGTTGCAGCAGTCGGAAGCCATTGCATTGCGGAACAACCCGCAGATCACCATCGGCAAGTTGCGCGCATTGGTCGCGCAGCAATTTGTGAGGGAACAGCGCTCCTCACTTCTTCCCAACGCCTATCTCAGCCTAACCGCGGTCGACTCCAACCCCGGCAGCCGTATCGCCGCGGGTTACCTGAATAACCCCAGCTTGTTCCCTCGCGCCGCCGGGGGAGTCACGGTCGGACAGTTGATCACCGACTTCGGTCGCACGACAAACTTGCTTTCGAGTTCGCAATACGGCGCGAAAGCGGAAGACGAGAACGCCGCCGCCACACGTGCCCAGATCATCCTCGCGGTGGATCAGGCATTTTACAATTCCCTTGAAACGGAAGCACTCATGAGAGTGGCACAGGAGACCGTAAGTGCGCGCCAGACCTTCGTCGACAAAATACAGGCACTCACGAGTGCGAAGTTGAAGTCGGATATCGATCTGAGTTTCGCCAAGGTGGACGAGGCTCGTGCAGAACTGCTTTTGCTTGAGGCCAGGAATAACTACGATGCTTCCCTGGCCTCCCTTTCGGCGATTCTTGGCTACCCCGATCAGCAAAACTTTCAGCTTGTTGAAGAAACTACGACGATCGCTCCTCCGCCTCTAGATGTGAACCCGCTGATTGTGGAAGCAATCCAACAGAGGCCGGAAATTGCCGCGCTGAAGAATGAAGTTGAGTCAGCGCAGAAATCTGCTAGCGCGGAGCACGACTTGTGGCGCCCGACCATAACTGCTTTAGGCGTAGTTGGCCAGGCGCCAGTGCGCGACAACTCCATCCCCAGTTGGTATGGAGCCGTTGGAGTTAACGTCAATATTCCTGTCATCAACGGCTTCCTGTACAACGCGCGTGCCAAGACCGCGGACTTACAAACCGACGTTAATCGCCAGAGACTTCTAGATTTTCAGAACAATCTCGCTCGTGACGTTCGGGACGCCTGGCACGATTCCAATCGTTCCTTTGAGCGCCTCTCGGTAACAAAACAATTGCGCGAGCAGGCCGATCTAGCACTAAGCCTTGCCCAGGCCCGTTACAACCTCGGCCTTGGTTCTATCGTCGAGTTCACGCAAGCAGAGCTTCAGAAAACGGAAGCGGATATCGCTGACACCGATGCAAGATACCAATATCGCTTGAGTCAGATTCTGCTGGCCTATGAAACGGCAACGCCGCGCTGACGGCTGTACGCAACGGTAAGTTCTTCCCGTTGAACAAGGGATTCTCCGCTGCCAACGCCATATTCCGTAGAGCATTTCATCGAACCACCCGCAAGAGCATGCCGCGGTCGCTCCGGTAAAATATGATTAAGGAAAATAGATGTTCTGTTAACCGGATGACTGCTTTTGGGGGCAACCCGGCAAAACTGGAATGAGCGACGTTCTGCGTTACGAGCAGACGTGCTATCTAGTTCTAGTATCGCTGTGCCGTAACTGTGCAGGAATCCTATCTTTTCCATCGATTGGGGTTAGCTTTAAGCGAAAAGCAGATGCCCCGATTGGTTGGAAACATTAATATTTACAAAAATTGGATGGAATTGTTGGAGCCGGAGGCCGCGCTTAGAAGGCAGACGCTCTATCCAACTGAGCTACGGGCGCACATGCGCTAACTAGTTCAATGTACTGCGGTCGTCACAATCTGTGCAAGCGAAGCTGAGCACGACGATTCTATTTGCGCCCAAGGATTGTACCTGTCGGACCGGGGCGGCTAGGCCGCTCATCGAAGCAAAGCAGGCAGCACCTTGTCGAGTTCGGCGTCGGAGAGGGAGGGTAGCTTCACGTTGCGGACGAGGGTCCAATGCTCGATGTGGGCGACGCTGGCGTTTGGCTCGACGGTGGTCATCGGACCCAAAGTTTCGAGTTCCAGAAATTCGGCGTTGGTGAAGGTCTCAAAAGAGGCGCCGAAGTCGGGGTAGGTTTTGGCCGGCTCGGCTGGATAGTGTTTGATGAACAAGTCGTCATGAACGAGGTAGGCGGCCCAGGTGTTGGCGTTGAAAAGACCAAGCTTCTGCGGCTCCGGATTGGCAGCATCCTGACGCAAAGAGAGGTATTTCCTGGTGAACAGCCAGCGCTTGTCAGATAGGTCGGAGTAGGCCCACATGACGAGCGGATTCGTGGCGGCCAGCACCTCCGGATGCTTGCCGCGCGGCGGGAATCCGCTGATGGCAACGCCTCCCGGAGTCATCATGGTCAGAGCCCACACCGAGAACTTGAGGGGAAACAGGCCACGATTGTAGATGTGGTGAGTCACGGTGACGTCGGTGCCTTCCGGAGCCAACGCGATCTCAATCTCCTTTTGCAGGCCGGTGAGCGGTTCGACCGGTTCGCGAGCCACTAGTCCTTGCGGAGTGATTTGGACTTGCACGGAAACATTGTCAGGGGCCCAGGTGGCAATGGGATCTTCCGGCGCCTTCCATACGCGATGGCCGCCGCGGAGCTGAAACTTCTGCTCACCGCTCTTTCCGAGTTGGTCGGCGAATTCCTTGAACAGATTTTGCCCGCCGACGAAAGCGTAGCGCATGATGCGCGGACCGACATCGCTAGTGACGATCAGCTCCACGGTGCCGTTGGTGACCAGGTAACAGTTAGGCCAGCCCTGCCAGGCAACCTTCTCCACCTTGACGGCGGCATTGGCTGTCGACGTAAAGAGAATAATGGCTATGATCAGATGCACAGTTCGAAGCATTGCCAATTTCATCCGGCCCTCGCATGCAGGTCGCGTCAAGTGCAACTCCGCGGCGTGCAACCCCGTCGCCGCTACGGAGTCTAATCGCAGCGCGAGCGTGGCCGCAAGCGAGACTGCGGGCACCGCTGAGTAGCGAACGCGAATGCACGATGGAGCAGGTTCAGCGAGAAGATCGTTCGGCGCTGGATTTGCTGTGAGTAAGGGTACGTTTGCCCGCGATCATTCTGGGAAGCTTGGCGGGCCTTGGGCCGTGGCGTTCTCCCGTGGCAATTGAAACATAATTTAATTCCACGCCCTCGCGCACGCAGCGAAGCATCAGCCCGCCGCGGCTCATGTCCCCACGTCCGGCAAACTCCGCAGGAAAGACTAAGCGCTCGCCAAAAATAGCAAGCAGAGGCTCGACATACTTAGGCGTCGCAACACTGCCGAGGAGAACGACCTCGCAATCATCACTCAGATGGGAAGCCACGAGCCGAGCATCCCGCTCGAGAGGAATACGGTAACGCGGCTCCGAGGCATCGACTTGCGCGGAGGAGATCAGACAGAGTTGCTCCCGGTTTATTGTGGTTTCTGGAGGCAGTAGCCCGCCACAGGCAGTGATAACCAATGCTCCAGGCAGGCCATCTGGAGCGGAGGCAAACGTGCTCGCATAAGCGAGCTTGCCGCGAAAATATAGCCCGCTGATGAAGCTGAAGGCTTCCCCCAAAGGAAGGCCACCGTCTTGTAGCCGGCGCGCTAGTGCAAAGGTTGCGCCTTCGCGCATCAGCAGTTGCGCGCGCTTTCCAGCTGCGTTTGCTGGAGAAAGAAGGAATATGCGCTTTGCTACTAGCGCATCGGTTTTAGCGAACTTCGCTCTTGCTGCAGGGCGTCGCACTCACTAATAATAACGCACTGTCCAGTGCACTCCCAATTCGGAGAACGACATGCAATTATCGGGTCCTTCCTGAATGCCAAGAACGCTTCTCATTGACACGGACACAGCTTCCGACGATGCCGTGGCGCTCATTATGGCGCTGCGCTCTCCCGAGGTTCGAATCGCGGCCATTACCGTTGTTGCCGGTAACGTTCCCGTTATGCAGGCTACGAGCAATGCTTTGTTTACGGCCGAACTGTGCGGCGCCGAGGTACCGGTATATTCCGGAGCGGAAGGTCCGCTGCTTCGGAAGCTTGAGATAGCGGATTGGTTTCACGGCGCAGATGGCCTCGGCGATCACGGATACAAGCCAACCAAGGTGCGTGCGGCGCAAGGCCATGCGGTAGACGCACTGATTCAGACCGTGCGGGAGAATCCTGGGATAGAAATGGTGACACTGGGCCCGTTGACCAACGTGGCCATGGCTCTGTTGCGCGAGCCGAGACTTGCGGCGGGGGTGAAGCGCTGCGTGGTGATGGGTGGCGCGCCGTGTTGTGTCGGCAATGTAACTCCCGCGGCCGAATTCAATATTTGGGTTGATCCCGAAGCGGCGCGAATTGTCTTCGGATCCGGGCTGCCACTGGAGATGGTTGGTTGGCAATTGTGTTGTGGCGACGCCGCTCTCGATCAGGCAGATATTGACCGCGCGCTTAAGCTCCAAAATCCAATCGCCGAATTTGCGATACGCTGCAACAGTACCGCCGAGCGGGCATTCTTCAAACAGACTGGGCAAAGAGGGATCTCGCTGCCCGATCCGGTGGCCATGGGCATCGCACTCAACGCGGCGCTTTGTACCTCTTCAAGCAAACACTACGTCGAAATAGAGGTGGCCAGCGAGTTGACCCGCGGTATGACCGTTGTCGACCGCCTGGACGTCGCCAGGGACCCAAGGAACAAGCATGTTTGGGCTGCTGCCATCGAACGAGACCGCAAAGCCGAGGTGTGCTGGAGTCTTGACGTTCCCAAGTGGAAGGAACTGCTATTCTCGGCGCTGACTGATGACTACCGCTTGCAAAGCCCCTCCGTCTGATTGTCCATGAGCATGACGTCGCCCGCATTTGACGCAAACTGCGCCTTCTGCAAAATTACTCGAACGGGCGACGGTGTTCGCGTCTTTGAAGACGAACACACAATTGCTTTTCTGGACCATCGGCCGTTGTTTCCGGGCCACTGCCTGCTAATTCCGAAGAGCCATTTGGAGACCATCAACGATTTGCCCGATTCTCTTCTCGCTGCGCTGTTTGTCAATGTGCGAATGCTTTCCGCAGCGGTCGAGTTGGGTATGCGCGCGGAAGGCACGTTTATCGCCGCCAACAATCGCGTCAGCCAAAGCGTTCCGCACTTCCATGTGCACGTCGTCCCTCGAACGAAAGGCGACGGCTTGAAGGGGTTTTTCTGGCCGCGCCGCAAGTATAAAAACGCAGAGGAGATTGACTCGGTATTGAGCGCGCTGCGTGCTGCGATTGCGCAAGTAAGAGCGGTACGTCGCGACTAGCACCGCCGGGAAAAATCCGGGTCCGATGCTGGCTGGCGCTTGCTTCCGAATCTTGATGTAATTCCTGCGGGCTCTGACGCAGCTTACGAGTTCACGCGACAAGAGGACGAACACCAAATGGTTGAGCGCGTTCTTGTTACCGGAGGGGCCGGATACATCGGCAGCGTCGTGGCAGCGCAGCTACTCGCGAAGGGCTGTGACGTCATCGTGTACGACAATCTCTCGCACGGCTGCAACCGAGCGGTTCCTGCGGGCGCGAAGCTCATTGTTGGAGACACCGCGGATCGAGCTGCCTTAGATCGCCTATTCCAGGAACACGCTATCGATGCGGTCATGCACTTCGCTGCGTACATCGAAGCCGGCGAATCCATGCAGGTCCCAGAAAAGTATTTTCGCAATAACACGGTTAATACGCTGACGTTATTGGAGGCGATGCTGGCGCATAGAGTGAATCGCTTAGTATTTTCTTCTACAGCGGCACTCTACGGCACGCCGGAGCGTACTCCCATCGAGGAAACTGATCCGCTTCGACCGACCAATGCGTACGGCGAATCCAAATTGCTGGTCGAGCAGATGCTCGCATGGTTTAGTCGCATCCACGGCTTGCGCTATTCGTGCCTGCGCTATTTCAATGCGGCGGGAGCCGCGGGCGAACTCGGCGAGGACCACGTGCCCGAATCGCATTTGATTCCCCTCACCTTGCAGGTCGCACTTGGAAAGCGGGAATACATTTCGATTTTCGGAACGGACTATCCCACCCTGGACGGAACCTGCATTCGCGACTACGTTCACGTCAGCGATCTCGCCAGTGCCCACATTTTGGTGCTTGACGCTTTGCGTCAGCGCGACAACCTTATTTACAATCTGGGTACAGGCAGCGGCTTCAGCGTTCGCGAAGTCATCGAAACCGCTCGCCGTGTGACCGGGCATCCGATTCCGGCGCGCGAAGAGCCGCGCCGTGCCGGCGATCCGGCCGTTTTGGTGGCGGGATCGGGTAAGATCAAGCATGATTTGAATTGGCGGCCGCAATTTCCTGAGCTTGAGGTCATTGTACGCAGCGCCTGGGAATGGCGCCGAACGCATCCCGATGGTTATGCTGCCGTGGCTGATCGGAGATCCCACTAGATGTCGGTCACTGCTATGAAGAAGGAGAACCTATGACGCATCGCACGCCGCGGCGCGAATTCCTGGGTGCGCTGAGCGCTTTCGCAGCTGCCTCAATTCTGCCCCCGGCGACGCTCTTGGCCCGCGACTTGCTTTATCCGCCGATGGACCTCTCACACTTCGACACACCGCTCACGCCTGCGCCCTCAGAGATTCATTTCGGCTATGCGGCAATCACTTGGGGTGGCAACGATCGTCAGGCTATTGAAGACATCGCCGCCGTCGGTTTTCAGGGAATTCAGTTGCGTTCCGACAGCATCGCGGAGTTCGGCAGTCCCGCCGCCGTGCGCGACATTCTTAACCAGCATGAATTGAAGTTCGTTGCGCTTTCCAGCGGCGATCTGCTTAGCGACTCGGCTTCCGCCAAAAAAAGCGTCGCGGAGCACACCGCCCACGCCAAATTCTTGCGCGAAGCTGGTGGCATGTACCTCCAGATCCTGGACGTTCGCCCGAAGGGTCGCGTCGTGATCCCCGACGACTACAAACAGTTGGGCAAGGCCCTGACGGAACTTGGCAAACGCACTGCGGATCTCGGAATTCCTCTCGGGTATCACAACCACATGGGTTCATTGGGCGAGCGACCCGAAGGGCTGGATCAAATCATGAACGCTTCCGATCCCCGTTACGTTAAGTTGGAATTGGACATCGCACATTGCTTCCAGGGCGGCGGCGATCCGGCAAATGCCATCGAGAAATACAGCGACCGCCTGCTTTTTCTGCATCTCAAAGATGTCGAACGCGTCTCGAAGAGCGTCTACCGCTTCGTCGAACTAGGGCGCGGCTTGGTCGACGTTCCCGCTGTTTTCGAATCTTTGCAGAAAATCAATTTCCGCGGCTGGGCGGTTGTCGAACTCGACGAAGTGCCTCCCAATGCCCACAGCCCTAAAGAGGCGGCTGCGGCCAACAAAGAGTATCTGCACGAGAAACTGGGGCTGGCGATATGAACTCTCCTTTTCACGTCGCTGTCATTAACGATGAACTTGGCCAGGACTTCGGCCGCGCTTGCGAAGTGATTTCCCGCGAATTTGGCTTGGAATGGATCGAGCTTCGCGGCATGTGGAACAAAAACATTCTGCATCTCGATGCCTCGGAAGTCGCGGAGGCACGGCGCATCTTGGAAAAATTTAAGCTGCGCGTTACCGATATCGCCAGCCCACTCTTCAAAGTGGACTGGCCCGGCGCGCCCAAATCAAAATTCAGTCCCAAGGGCACGCAATTCAACGCCGACTTCACTTACGATCAGCAAGGCGAAGTGCTGGAGCGAAGTCTCGCCCTGGCTAAGGCCTTTCGCACCGATCGCGTTCGCTGTTTCGATTTCTGGCGCCTCGATGATCCCGCGCCCTATCGTGCCGCAATCAATTCCAAGTTACAGGAAGCAGCAAACACAGCAGCGAAGCAGGAAATTGTCCTGATTCTCGAAAATGAATTCGCCTGTAACACGGCGACCGGCGCGGAGGCCGCGCAAGTCCTGGCTGCGGTGGAGTCATCGTCCCTGATGCTCAATTGGGATCCCGGGAATGCCGCGGCCCGCGGGGAAACTCCATATCCAGCCGGTTACAATCTCTTGCCTAAAAATCGCATCGGCCATTGCCACTGCAAGGACATCAAGAACATCGCGAGCCCCTCAGATTCCAAAGAACCTGGCTGGGCGGCCATGGGAGCCGGGGTGATCGATTGGGTCGGACAGTTCACCGCGCTAAAGCGCGATGGCTTCCACTACGCGGTCAGCCTGGAGACTCATTGGCGTGGCGCCGGTACTCCCGAGGAATCCTCCCGACAGAGCTGGGCGGGAATGAAGGAACAGTTGCGCAAAGCTGGCGCGCTCTCCTGAAATCCTAAGCGGTGGTCAGCTCTTTCATAAGCGTCTTACCTTTTCGGAACCACGGCCGTTCCACTCTTTGCATGTAGCGCGGCAACGTTCGCTTTTTCGCCAAAAGTTTCTGCGTCCATTCCCGGGCTTCCTCGCTGCGATTTTGCAGACGCAAAAAGTGGGCATAGTTGTATAGCGTTTCGGGAGTGGTCGAAAATTGCGTCGCCTCCGCGAAGTACGGCGCCGCCCGGTCGAGTTGCCCGGTGCGCGCATAAGCATCTGCGAGCAAGCCGGTAGCGCGGTAGTAATCGAACTTAGGATCGATTTTCACCACGTGCTCCAGATCGGGAATCGCGGCGGCGAGGTCGCCAAGGCCTAAATTGCATTTTGCTCGGTTGTAGAATGCGTGAGGCGAATCGCCACGTGCTGCAATAGCCTTGTCAAAGGTATCGCGCGCCTTCGCGTACTGCTTCTGTTCCAGGCAAAGCTCGCCCAATTCCTCGTAGTTCCCCGCAGAAGGATTGTCGATGATTTGTATTTCCAAAGCCTGGATTCGCGATCTACGTCCGAATCCCTGGAACACGCCTCGAAGCAGTCCCGCATCCGGAAGCAGCTCGACCACTATGTAGGCGCTGGCTCCCACGAATCCTCCGAAGAGGATTACGTATAGCCAATATCCTTCCGGGCGCCGTCGCGCAAAGTGAATCAGCGCAACAGCCTGTACCAGAAAGCCCCACGGATAAAAAAGTTGTCGAAGCGCGAACATTGGATGACCGCTAGCTAATAGAATCCATTCTTGACCGGTTAGGATCAAACGAAACGTTGCCGTCACATACTTAGACAGTTACGCCCGCCGCGTAGGCGCGTTACCATGGAAATGTGAACCCGCTGCAAACCCTCAGCTGGGCGCTGGGTGCCGGATTCTCTTCCGGTTTGAACCTCTACGCCACCATTGCCACTCTCGGTCTTCTTCAGCGCTATGGCGTGATCCATTTGCCGGACTCGCTGCAAGTACTCTCGCATCCCTGGGTTCTCGGAATCGCCCTGGCGCTGTACGCGATTGAATTTCTCGCCGACAAAATCCCTTACGTCGACACCGTTTGGGATGCCGTCCACACGTTGATTCGCCCGCCGGCGGCCGCCCTCCTCGCCTACAGCGCGACCGGTTCGGCCCCGCCCGAGTGGCGCTGGAGCGCCGCGCTTCTTGCCGGTGGAGTGGCACTGACCTCGCACGGCACAAAAGCCAGCACCCGCGCCGCGGTGAACACCAGCCCTGAGCCGTTCAGCAACTGGCTGCTCAGTTTGGGAGAAGACGCGTTAGCCGTTTGGCTTACCTGGATGGCCACCGTTCACCCCACCGCAACGATCGTGGTCGTAGCGTTCTTAATCCTGCTCGCGGGATTTCTACTCTTCCATCTGTTCCGATTTTTGCGCCGGTCTTTGCAGCGTTTGATCGCGTGACGATCGGTGTGTGGAGTTTAGTAGGCCGGAGTTGGCGTCCCGTCTCTACTTCATCCACCTTTCCAGCCAATCGAAAAATGTCTTGTACCAGAACTGTGAGTTCTGTGGCTTCAGAATCCAGTGTCCCTCATCGGGAAACACGATCAGCTTTGACGGCACACCTTGCCTCTGCAGCGCGCTGAAGAATTCCATGGACTGCGTGCACGGAACTCGATAATCGCGCTCCCCGCAAATGACCAGAGTCGGCGTCTTAAACTTTCCCAACTCGGCCGCATACGTTAGTGGCCCCCATTTGCGATAGCTCTCCGGATTTGTCCACGGCGTCCCCTGCATGTCGTGCTCTTCAAACCACAGCTCCTCCGTCGCATACATCGAAAACTTGTCGTAAATGCCGGCATGGCTGATGATGGCTTTGAAACGTCCGTTGTGTGTCGCGATCCAATCTGCCATGTAACCGCCGTACGATCCCCCCGCAGCCGCCATACGGCTTCCGTCAATGAACTTGTATTTGCCCAGGACGAAATCGATTCCTTTCATCACGTCGACGTATGGCTTGCCGCCCCAATCGTTCGTTATTTCATCCGTGAATTTCTGCCCATATCCAGTCGACCCTCGACGGTTGATCATCAACGTGACGTAGCCGCCGCCCGAAAATAGCTGCTCGTTCCACCGGTAGCCCCACGCATTCGACCACATTGTTTGTGGTCCGCCGTGTAGCAGCACCAGCAGCGGATATTTCTTCGTTGCGTCAAAGTGCGGCGGGCGAATCATCATAGCCTGGACGCGTGTGCCGTCCGCGCCCTCAAACCAAAATGTTTCCGGTGCGTTCATATCCACTCTTGCCAGAATCGATTCATTCAGATGTGTGAGCTGGCGCGAGCCGGAGCCGTCCTCGGCAGCAACAAACACTTCCGCCGGCATAAGCAGACTGCTTCGCTCAAATGCTAAAGCCTTCCCGTCGACGCTGATCGTCAATCCGGTATTGAAGCCCTCCGCGATGACTTTATTCGGCTGCGTGCCTGGCTTCGCCGCCATCGCGTAGACCGGCTGCAGTGTCTCGGTCTCTGCCGTAAAGAAGATCGTTTTGCTGTCCGCCGACCACGCCAGCTCATTCGCACTGCGGTCAAAGCTTTCCGTAAGGTTTTCGCTCTTGCCAGCCTGCCGGTCGTACAACATCACACGCCAGCGATCCGCCTCGTATCCGGGTGTGACCTGCGCGTGATAGGCGATGAACCGCCCATCAGGCGAGTACACCGGATTTCCGTCAAAGCCAGGATTGGTCGTGATTCGTTTCGCCTCGCCCCCCGCAACCGGCACAATGAACAAATCCCCATTGGTGCTGATAGCTTCGATTTTGTCAGTCACCGCCGTAAAGCAAATCTCCTTGGAATCGGGCGAAAAATTAATGTCTTCGGGCCCGCCCCGCTGGTCCGGAGGGACATCGTAGTTCGCTCCCGCATTCAAATCGCGAGCTTCGCCACTGCCATCCGCCGTTTCCACAAACAAGTGGCTGCGCTTGCTCTCAAACCAGTGGTCCCAATGGCGATACAAAAGTTGCTCGTACACGCGGGCTTTTACTTTGTTTTTCTCCTTCTCCTCGTCCCGTTTCTTGTTGCAGGGATCATCTTTGCAATCCGGATACACAGCCGACGTGAACGCGATGGTCTTCCCGTCCGGCGACCACTTCACCATGTCCGCACCTGTCGATAAGTGGGTTATCGGGTGTGCCTCGCCACCATCCATCGATAGTACGTAGACCTGCGAAGTTCCGTCGCGCGACGACAAAAATGCCAGTGCCTTTCCGTCGGGCGACCACGCTGGCGAAGTATCGTGTCCGCTCTGCGTAAGCTGCACTGCGTCCCCGCCAGCGGTAGGAACGACCCAGATATTGCTAGCGTTTCGGTTTGCGTTCATGTCCGGAGTTGCCACAGCGAACGCCACCCATTTTCCGTCCGGTGAAATCCTTGGGTCGGCGACTCGATGCATCTGAATCATGTCCTCAAACGTGATGGGATGTTTGCCCGCATTCTGTGCATGGCCGAGCGTCGTGCAGCAAAAAATCACCCCGACCGTGACAATGGCGCTTCGCAGAGCTGTCCTATTCATCGTTCGTCCCTTCATTCCAGAACTCACCGCAGCTGAAGATCGAAACGTGGATATTGTCACGATTCCAGGCGCTTTCCAAGAAAACCGAAGGAAATGCCGCAAAAGGCCTCCCTGGAAAAGACAATTGCTGGAGTGGCTTACTCGGAAGCCGCAGGCTCCAAAACCCTTCCACGCGTGCAAACCCACGTCACCAACGCAACCGTAAACGTGACCGCCACGGCGATCAGGTCTCCGCGATGCATCTGTGTTGTCAAGACTCCGGTAAAAAGCAATGACAGCACAACGAACACACGGGCAGCGGGCAATCGAAACGTGCCGCCCCGCGGGTATTTTCGCCGCAGCGCCGGAAGCGCCGCCGCAACAGATCCATAAATGAAAAGTCGCGAAACAGCCGACAGGACCGCGTTCCAACGAAAATTTCCCACGACGGAGAACAGCACCAGCATAGCTGCAAAGGCGACAATCGAAAGGTGCGGGGTGCGAAATCGCGGGTGAACGGCCGCGAAGAATTTCGGGAAGTCTCCTCGCTCGGCCATCGCGAACGTCACCCGGGGCGCGTGCAGCATATTTGCGCTGATGTACCCGTAGGTGGAAACCAGCGTTCCGATCGCGACCAGCGTGACTCCCACGGGACCCAGAAATTGTCGCGCCGAATCCACCGCCGGTTTTTCCGTCACGGTAGAGTTCGCGAGCGTGTGAATTACCACGTACTGCACGCCGACGTACAAGAGTGTAACGGTCACCAGCGCCGTGAATAGGGCTATCGGCGCGTCCTTGCGTGGATTGCGCGCCTCGCCAGAAATAAACAGTGCCGCCTCAAATCCTCCATACGCGTACACCAACAAGATCACCGCTTCGAACCACTCCGTCGCTGTGGGATGAAGCTCTGCTGGATTGACCCGAATCGCCGGATGCAGCGCCAGAGCAAGAAGTCCTCCGCTTACAAAGGCCGTCAGCAAAACCACCTTGGTAATCGTGAAAAAGTTGCTCAGCCGATTGCCAGTGCTCACTCCGCGATAATTCATTATCGCCAGAAAAGAAATCAACACGGTGATGACCAGGCCGCGCACGGCCGGCTCTCTGACGCGGGGCAAGAATTCGCTCAAATATGCGATAAACAAATTCGCCACTGCCGCCGACGCCGTGATTCGCGAAAGCCATGTCAGCCAGCCGATCTGAATACCCATCAGGGACCCAAAGGCCTCGCGCGCGTAAAGATACGGCCCTCCAGCCTCTTGAAAATAGCTCGCAACCTCCGCTAAGCATGCCGCGATTACCGCAATTCCTGCGAGTGCCACAAAGTAAGCGGCTGGGCTGACCCTCCCCAAACGCGCGGCGATCACCGAAGGAAGCCCGAAGATGCTTCCGCCAATCATGGTATTGAGCATCAAAGCCGCAAGGCTCCATCGCCCAATCGTCCGCACCAATCCGCGATTTTGCTCTGCCACTCGCTGCACCCAGCGGAAAACGAGCGCCAGCCTACCACGCTTTCTTGGATGAGCACGGGCGCAGCGCGCCTGCGGCAGGCAGGCACGGTGCATGCCATCTCGGCGGCACCGTCAAATCCTTGTCGTCGGCCCGATACTTTTTCGTCTGCTACAATCCTCATGATCATGGAGCCAAACTCCGCGCTCTTCCCGCGAAATTTCCGTAAATCCTATCCAGTCGCCGTTCGCGGCGAGGGCTGTTGGATCATTGATCAGAGCGGCCGCCGCTTTCTGGACGCCAGCGGCCAGGCCGCGGTAGTCAACATTGGGCATGGCGTCCCCGAAGTCGGCCACGCAATGGCCGAGCAGGCCTCACAGCTAGCCTTTGCGCACACCACTCAATTCCATTCCGCCCCGGCCGAAAAATTAGCCCAACGGCTTCTCGCTCTCGCCCCGCCCGATTTCCGCACGGGCGGCCGCGTTTATTTCACCTCGGGGGGTTCGGAGGCCACCGAGACCGCCATAAAACTCGCCCGCCAATTTCATCTCGAAAGTGGCCAGCCCAACCGCTACCGTGTCGTTTCGCGCCGGCAGAGTTACCATGGCAGCACGCTTGGTGCTATGACCGTCAGCGGCAACGTCGCTCGACGCGCACCCTATCAGCCGCTTCTCGCCGAATGGGGACACGTCGCTCCCTGCTTCTGCTACCACTGCCCGTTCGACAAGAAGTTTCCCGCCTGCGCCGTCGCCTGTGCAGATGACCTCGATAATTTCCTAGGCTCAAAAGAGGGTGCCACCGTTGCTGCTTTCATTTTTGAACCGGTAGTCGGCGCAACGCTCGGCGCCGCTGTCCCTCCCGACGGCTATGCCCAGCGCATCGCAGAGATCTGTCGAAAGCACGGCATCCTCCTCATCGCCGATGAAATCATGAGCGGCATGGGTCGCACCGGTAACCCCTTCGCAATTCAACACTGGAATGTCGAGCCAGACATTATTTTGGCAGGGAAGGGAATCGCCAGTGGCTACGCGCCCCTCGGCGCCGTTCTCATCGCGCGTCGCGTGGTCGAAGCCTTCGAGCGTGGCTCGGGCGCCTTCCAACACGGCTTCACGTTCCAAGCCCATCCAGTAGCCACCGCGGCTGGCAACGCCGTGCTCGATTACATTGAATCGCAAAATCTCTTTGCCAGCGTCCCGCGAGCTGGCGAACTTCTTCGCAAAGAACTATCGGCATTGGAATCTCATGCGAACGTAGGCGAAATTCGCGGGCTCGGCTTACTTCTCGGCATCGAGTTCGTAAAAAACAAATCCACGCGCGAGCCCTTTCCAAGAGAAAGCTACATCGCTGAGCACATCCGCCAGGCCGCCCTCGACCAAAACGTGCTCACCTATCCCACCCAAGGCTGTGTCGATGGCCTCAATGGTGATCACATCCTCTTAGCCCCTCCTTTCGTGATTTCGCCACAAGAAAGCCGATTGATTGCAAGCTCAATACACTCTGCATTGCAGAAGCTTTTTCCGAGTTGACTTGTTTCAGCGATTCTTCGACTCTTTGAACTCACTGACGGCAGAGTACTGCACGAGACGATGCTGACGTTTTTTCTTCAGGAGAGAAAAAGCATGGTTAACATTGTGTCCCGATTCCTATTCGCGACTGTGGCTTTAGGCTTAGCGCTCACAGCGCACGCGCAGGAAAAACCAGGCGCCAGACCACGCGCCCGCGATCTCGGCGTTCCCTTCGACGGCACCCCCGGGCCGCTCAACGCCATCACTGACGTTCCCGGTATCACCGTCGGCCACACCACCCTCATCTCCGGAGAAGGCAAACTCCAAATCGGCAAGGGTCCCGTGCGGACCGGAGTCACCGCTGTTCTTCCGCGCGCTAAAGATTCCATGAGCAATCCCGTCTTCGCGGGTTGGTGGTCGCTCAACGGCAATGGAGAGATGACCGGCACAACCTGGGTCGAGGAGTCGGGCTTCCTCGAAGGGCCGGTAATGATCACCAACACGCACAGCGTCGGCGTGGTCCGCGACGCGGTAATTCAGTGGCGCGTCGCGCACGGCCAGCCTGATCCTACCGGCTACTGGTGGTCGCTCCCGGTGGTCGCCGAAACCTGGGACGGCTGGCTCAACGACATCAACGGCTTTCACGTCAACCCTGAGCACGCCTTCCACGCCATCGATTCCGCAAAGTCCGGTCCCGTTGAAGAAGGCAATGTCGGCGGTGGGACAGGGATGATCTGTAATGGCTACAAAGGCGGCATCGGCACGTCATCGCGGAAGCTCGACGCCAAAAACGGAAGTTACACGATTGGTGTCCTGGTGCAATGCAACTACGGTTCACGAAGCAATCTGCGGATTGCAGGCATCCCCGTGGGCCGCGAAATTCCCGCCGACGATCCCTACGCCGTGCTTCCCTCCGACATCGCGGATCGCGGCTCCATTATCGTGGTTGTTGCCACCGACGCGCCTCTGCTTTCCCATCAACTGAAGCGTTTAGCGCGTCGTGTCTCGCTCGGTCTCGGGCGCAACGGCAGTATTTCTGGCAACGACTCCGGGGACATTTTCATTGCTTTTTCGACTGCTAATTCCGGTGCTTCCAAGTCTGCAGGCGTCGCCACCGTGCAGATGCTGGTCAACGACAGCATGGATTCTGTATTCAAAGCCACCGTCGAAGCCGTTGAGGAATCGATCATCAATGCCATGGTCGCCGCCGAAACCATGACCGGGATCGAAAATCACCGTGTACGCGCCCTGGATCACGACGCCCTCCGCGCCGTGCTAAAAAAATACAACCGCCTTCAGTAGCACGGGCTTCAGCCTGTGCCAACCAATCGCCGAGCATGGTGTATCCAAACCAAAAGTAGGGGCGCAGCATTGCTGCGCCCCATTTCGGCAAGGTCGAATGGATTATCCCCGCGACCGCGGCCTCTTTTGGAAAATCACAAACCTCTAAATTACAGGAACGGCCGTCTTCCTCGCCGGATTGAAAAACGGCGTTGCCACCACCTTAGCCGAGACCGTCCGCCGGACTGCCTCTACGGTCATCTCCATCGCCAGGGTCGTCCCCACTGCTGACTGCTCCCGCTTCACGCAAGCCAGCGCAATCATTTTCTTCAGTGTCGGAGACCATGTCGTGGAAGTGGCTTTCCCCACCTGTTTCCCAGCCCGATATACTGGCACTGCCACACGCGAAGCCATGCTTGGAACTTGTGGCGCCATTTCCAATTCTTCGTACAAAGCCTCCACTTCGTTCCAATCAATTTCCAGTCCGACCAGCGCCCGCTCAGGGCCCTTCTTTGCCTCCGCCGCCAGCGCCTCGCGGCCCACAAAATTATCCTTCTTCAAATCCACCAGCTTTCCCAACCCTATCTCCGAAGGCGAAAACTTTTGCGACTCGATCAGCGCCTTCTTGCTCGATATGTAATCCACCTCAATCAAAATCAACCCCGCCTCAATCCGCGCCACGTCTAGCGCAATCATCCCTGCCGGGTGAATATCAAACACTTCGCCCTCATTCACCAGTTTGTCCCAAACCCGCAGCCCATCCTTCCACGGCATCCAAATCTCGAATCCCAAATCACCCGTATACCCGGTCCGCGAAATATCCACCGGCACGCCGGCAATTTTCCCGCGTGTCACCCGAAAGTATTTCAAGTTCGTGATATTCGCATCGGTTACGGCCCGCAGCAGCTTCCCGGAAGTCGGCCCCTGCAGCGCCAACGCTGCTACCTGCTCCGAAATATCCTCGATCGTAACGTCCAGGCCCAAGGCATTCTGCTGAAACCACCGCAAGCTCGGGTCCGCCGCGGTCCATCGATATTCGTTCTCGCCCAGCCGAGTAATCGTCCCGTCGTCGATCACCTTCCCCTCGGGATCGCACCAGCAGCAATAAATCACCTGGTCCACCGCAACCTTATTGATGTCCCGTGAAATCACGCGATTCACCAGCTTGGTCGCATCTGCGCCCGTGACTCGATATTTGAACAGCGGCGAAATGTCAATCAACGCGGCCGAATTCCGTATCGCGTTGTACTCATGCTCGTGGTGCGTCTCATACACGCTAACCGTGTAGTAGCCCGACCACTCGCGATAACTCAAACTCTCGCAAAGCGCCTTCGTGCGCTCATGAAACGCAGTCCCAACCGGCACGGGAATCTCCTTCTTACCTTGTTCAGCGAATTATAGGTGTGAAACGCCGATTAAGGAACCTTCTCGGTGCGCTCTGCGGCCGGTGAGTCTTTCTTCTGTTTCTCCGACACTTGTACGTAATCGCCCCATCCCAGTAAACTGTGTGCTCTTCCAGTCGAGAACGTAAATCACTTCATCAGCGGATTTGCGTGGAGTTTCAGCGAATGCCCCAGCATTACGATGCAATCGTCATCGGTGGCGGCCACAACGGCCTGGTCAACGCCGCCTACCTTGCCAAAGCCGGCAAGAAAGTCCTTGTTCTCGAACGCCGCCACGTTCTCGGCGGCGCCGCCGTCACCGAAGAGATTGTCCCTGGCTTCCTATTCTCGGAATGCTCCTACGTGGTTTCCCTTCTCCGTCCCGAAATCATTCGCGAACTCGATCTACCTCGTCACGGCCTCGAAATCCTTCCGCTCGACGGCACGTTCACTCCCATGCCCAACGGCGATTACCTCTGGCGCATGAACGATCATGCCCGCACGCAGCGCGAAATTCGCCGCCACTCCCGCGTCGACGCCGAAGCCTACGACGAATTCTCCAAGATGATGACCCCGATGTGCCGCTTCGTGAAGCCTATCCTCTCCATGATCCCGCCCGATCCCACCACGCTCCATCCGCGCGACCTTCAGCGCCTCTATTTTCTCGGCCAGCGTTTCCGCGAACTCTCCTCCGACGAGCGCTACACCCTAATCCAGCTGATGACCATGAGCGCCGCGGATTTCCTCGACCAGTGGTTCGAGACCGATGTCCTCAAGGCGACGATGTCCGCCTCTGGAATTATCGGCACCTTTCTCGGCATCCGCTCGCCGGGCACCGCTTACGTCCTGTTGCATCACTACATGGGCGAGATCGACGGCGCCTTCCGCTCCTGGGGTTTCAGCCGCGGCGGCACCGGCGCCATCAGCAATGCCATCGCATCAGCTGCCCGCGAACTAGGAGTCGAAATTCGCACGCAAGCTCCGGTGGACAAAATCCTGATCAAGAATGGCCGAGCTTCCGGAGTTGTACTGAAATCAGGTGAAGAAATTTCCTCCAGCGTCGTTTCCTCCAGCGTCGACCCCCACCTTACCTTCGAAAAATTTATTGAGCCAAGCGAACTCCCCGCCGACTTCCTCGAAAGCATCCGCCGCTACAAATTTCGTGGCTCGTCCGGCAAGGTCAATCTCGCGCTCGATGCTCTTCCCGATTTCAAGTCCCTCCCTGGGCAGGGAGCGCACCTCCGCGGCGCGATTTCCATCTCCCCCAGCATCGCGTACATGGAGCGAGCCTACGACGACGCCAAGTACGGCCGCTACTCTCGCAAGCCCTACATCGACATGGTCATCCCCAGCCTCACCGACCCCAGCGTCGCGCCACCCGGCAAGCACGTCCTGTCCTGCTTCGTGCAGTACGCGCCATACAAATTGGCGCAAGGCACTTGGGACGAGCAAAAAGAAGCTTTTGGCGACACTGTAATAAACACCATCGCTGAGCATGCCCCCAACATCAAAAAAATTATCATCGGCCGCCAAATTCTCACCCCGCTCGACCTGGAACGTGAATTCGGCCTCACCCAAGGCAATATCTTCCAGGGCGAACTTTCGCTCGAACAGCTCTTCTTCCTTCGCCCGGTCCCAGGCTGGGCCTACTACCGCACCCCGGTCGACAACCTCTATATGTGCGGTTCCGCCACGCATCCCGGTGGCGGCATCATGGGCGCACCCGGCCGCATCGCCAGCCAGGTAATTCTCAAAGATTGGAGCAAAGGCTTTAAGAAATCTGCGAATTCCGCAAAGACTGCCCCCAACTCTCACCCAACACCGCGCACTCCGCAATTGCCCACCGAAGCGGCCGTTTCCTCTCCGTCGCCAGTCGAGAAAAGCTAAACATGCCCATCGGACAACGCGTAGTTCTCATCGGCGGCGGCCACAACGCGCTCGTCACCGCTTTCTATCTCGCCAAGGGCGGTTTCAAACCCTTAATCCTCGAGCGGCGCGAATTCGTCGGCGGCGGCGCCATCACTGAAGAATTCGCCCCCGGCTTCCGCGCCTCAACTCTTGCCCACACCGTCGGCCCGCTGCGTCGCGACATCGCTGCGGACATGCAGCTTGAAAAATACGAATGTCACATGGTGCATCCCAATCCGCGCCTCTTCGCTCCTACGCCGGATGGCCGAGCTCTCCTCTTTTACAACGATCACGCCAAGACTGCCGGGGGCATCGCGCGTTTCTCCGCCAAAGACGCCGCCCGATACACTGAATTTGCTGAAACCCTCGAGCACCTTTTTCCGATTCTCAGTCAACTCCTCTCCATCACGCCGCCGGCAATCGATTCACCCTCACCTGAAGATCTCTGGAATCTTCTCAAGACCGGTCGCGGCATCCGCAGCCTCGGCAAAGCCGGCATGTTCGATCTGGTCCGCTGGGGCCCCATGGCCGCTGCCGATTTCGTCGCCGAATTCTTCGACACCGAATTGCTCCGCGCCGCAGTCGCCGCGCGCGGCGTCTTCGGCACTGCGCTCGGCCCCTGGTCCGCCGGATCCACTGCCGTTCTTCTATTGCGCGCCGCCGCCGATACGCACCCGATTGGCTCAGCTTCTTTCCCGCATGGTGGTCTTGGTTCCCTCACCCGCGCTTTGGCCGAATCCGCTCGCAAAGCCGGCGCAGAAGTCCGCACCGACGCCGAAGTCCGCCACATTCGCGTAAAAGATGGCGCGGTCGCCAGCTTGGTCCTCGCCGATGGCGAAGAAATCCCAGTCACCGCCGTAGTCTCCGGCGTCGACCCCAAGCGCACCTTCTTTCACCTACTCGATCCATCGCAACTCGATCCCACCTTCGCGCAGCGTATCAAGAATTTTCGCAGCAACGGGACCGTCGCCAAAGTGCATCTCGCCCTCGGCGATCTCCCCACGTTCCCCGCGCTCACCGACGCCATTGCCTCCGACGGCTTCCTCAAAGCCCTTTCCGGCCGCATCCACATCGGCCCGGAAATCGACTATCTCGAGCGCGCCTTCGACGCTTCTAAGTACGGCGAATTCTCCTCCGCACCTTATCTCGACGTCACGATTCCCACCCTCCTCGATCCGTCCCTAGCTCCCGAGGGCAAACACGTCCTCTCCGCTTACGTCCAATACGCGCCATTCAAGTTAAGGGAAGGGAATTGGAGTGAGCGTCGCAAGCAACTAGGCGAAACGGTAGTGAAAACCCTCGCCACCTATGCTCCCAACCTTCCGAGCTTGATCGAAGCCACACAGGTCATCACTCCGCAGGATCTGGAAATTTCCTACGGGTTCACGGGCGGCCACATCTTCCATGGCGAGCTAGCCCTCGACCAGCTCTTCACCATGCGCCCAGTCCTGGATTGGGCCCGCTACAAAACCCCCATCCGTAACCTCTTCCTCTGTGGTTCCGGCACCCATCCGGGCAACGGCCTAACCGGCGCCTCCGGAGCCAACGCCGCTCGCGAAATCATCCACGCCCTCCGCTAATTCTTAGTAGGAGCGCAGCCCCAATGCGCACCATCTCGGCACGGCGCACTGATTTAGCACCATATTTAATTTTGGACTGTGGCGGACTTGCCGCCGCTTTCGAGGCTACGTCACGAAACGTCAACCATTAACCTCGATCGATCACAAGCCGCCGTAATGGCCGCCGTGATGGGAATAACGATGCTAGAATCATCGCCGCAAATTCCTAATTGAGGCCGCCGTCTTGCGCCATTGCCGGTTCTTGCTCGCAGCCGTCGCCACAATCTCCACCAACCTCTTTGCTCAACAACCCTCCTGGCCACCCTCACCGAATCACGCCACGCTCCCGGTCTGGCCGCACGCCGCACCCGGCCCAAATCGCAGTCAGGCCCCCGAAGCCGACACCACAACGCCCAAAGACAATCTGGTCGCCAATAGACCCGTAATCCGGATAGGCAACGTATCCACACCCACGCTCACGCTCTACTCACCTACCACAAAAAGCACCGGCGCCGCCATCGTCGTCTTTCCCGGAGGCGCCTATCGCATCCTAGCAATCGATCTCGAAGGCACCGAAGTCTGCGACTGGCTCACTTCCGCCGGCATCACGTGCATCCTCCTAAAATATCGCGTCCCCGACTCCGGCCCCTACCCCAAATCGACCGCCGCCCTGCAAGACGCTCAGCGCTCCCTTGGCATCGTTCGCGAACACGCCGCCGAATGGCACATCGACCCGCACCGCATAGGCGTCCTCGGCTTTTCCGCGGGGGCCCACCTGGCCGTCGCTCTGAGCACTCATTTTGACCAGCGCCTCTACGATCCCATCGACGCCGCCGACAAACTCAGTTGCCGCCCGGACTTCGCCGTAATCGCCTATCCCGGCTATCTCGCCCTGGCCGAACAAAGTTTCGCGTCCAATGCTGATATCCGTCCTACCGACCGAACCCCGCCCACATTTATAGTCCAAGCCGAAGACGATCCCGTGCACGTAGAAAACGCCACGGTCTATTTTCTCGCCCTGAAAAACGCTAAAGTCCCCGCCGAACTCCACCTCTACGCCCAGGGCGGCCACGGCTACGGCCTACGCCGCAGCGCTCTGCCAGTCACCGCCTGGCCCCAACTGGTAGAAACCTGGTTCCGCACCATCCAAATCCTCCCGCCCTCCACCCCATGAAATCCATCATGCAGAATCGATCCCAGGCACATGTAGCGGCCGCGAACTGTCGCGGGCGCTTTTTGCCGCGCCTGCCGGGCCAACACCAATGACCACCATTCATCGCAATAAACTCCACGCCCTCCACGAGCGCGAATCACAGCGCTTCGTCGACGACCATCCAGCCTCCGGCGCGCTTTACCAACGCGCTCAATCGTCCCTCCTCGGCGGCGTACCCATGAATTGGATGAAAAAATGGGCCGGCGCCTTCCCCATCTTCGTCAAGTCCGCCAAAGGCGCGCACTTCACTGATGTCGACAACCGCGACTACATCGACCTTTGCCTCGGCGACACGGGCGCCATGACCGGCCATTCCCCCGACGTCGTCGCCGAAGCCGTAGCCCGCCGCGTTCGCGAGGGCATCACCCTGATGCTTCCGACCGAAGACGCCCTCTGGGTAAGCGAAGATTTAAACCGCCGTTTCGGCCTCCCCTATTGGCAATTCACGCTGACCGCCACCGACGCCAATCGATTCGCCATTCGCATCGCCCGCGAAATCACGAAGCGCCCAAAAATTCTCGTCTTTCACTATTGCTACCACGGCACGGTTGACGAATCCTTCGCCTCGCTCGACAAGAACGGCGCAGTCGGTCCGCGCCGCGGAAACATCGGCCCGCCCGTCAATCCCGCGGAGACCACCCGCGTAGTCGAGTTCAACGATCTCAACGCCCTAGAAGACGCCCTAAAACATCACGATGTCGCTTGCGTCCTAGCCGAGCCCGCCATGACCAACGTCGGCATCATCCTCCCCGACAGCGGCTACTGGCGCGCCGCCCGCGAACTCACTCGCCGCTACGGCGCGCTCCTGATCGCCGACGAGACGCACACCATCTGCGCCGGCCCCGGCGGCTGTACCCGCGAATGGAGGCTCGATCCCGATTTCGTTGTCTTTGGGAAACCGATCGGCAGCGGCATTCCCGGCGCTACATACGGCGTCACCGAAGAAGTCGCCCAGCGCATCTCCGCCCGAATTCAACTCGAAGACTGCGACGTAGGCGGCATCGGCGGGACGCTAGCTGGCAATGCGTTATCGCTAGCCGCGATGCGCGCCACACTCGAACACATCTTCACCCCAGCCGCCTTCGAAATAATGATCCCGCTAGCCAAGCGTTTCACCGACGGTGTCTCCCGTCACATTCGTGGCGCCAATCTCTCCTGGAACGTCCAGCAACTAGGCGCACGCGCCGAATACACCTTTGTCCCCACACCTCCACGCAACGGCGGCGAATCCGCCGCCGCTGCCGATTTCGAACTAGAGCGTTTCCTCCACCTCTACGCCCTAAATCGCGGCGTCCTGCTAACTCCATTCCACAACATGGCCCTGATGTGTCCAGCCACCACCGCAGCCGACATAGACCAACACACCAAAATCTTCGCCGAAGCAGTAAGCGAGCTCGAGTAGCCGCCACTTCACGTGGCCACCAGCGGCGTACCACCTTATCGTTTGAGCCCCACCCCACGGTCGTGACACGTTTTCGTTCACGAGGGACGCGTGTCCGGGCATCAATTCCGGAAGCAAGATTGATCTGATTGGCCCTAGTTTTCTCCGCGCAAAAAGTAGCGTAAACTGTTTGTTGTCCATCGTTGGTGGGAGTAGCTCAGCTGGTAGAGCGTCGGACTGTGGCTCCGAATGTCGCGGGTTCAAATCCCGTCTCCCACCCCAAAATTTGAGTCCACTTTAGAGTCCACCGGTTCTGTCCTTTCTTCTCAACAGAAATTCCACTATCATTCCGCGGCTATCGGAGATCCTCTGAACTATGCGATTTCTTACTTACTTGGTTTTTTTGAGCCTCGCCGCGCAATCTAAAGCACAAACCCAACCGCCATCTCACCCGCAATCCTCGGATTCACTCGTCCAACTCTTGAAGGAACTTACCGAGGCTCCCGGCCCGCCGGGCTACGAGGAGCCAGTTCGCAAAATAATGGCCGACCACATGCGCGCCTTCGCCGACAAAATCTCCTACGACGGCCTCGGCTCCATCATCGCCCAACAAGGGAGTTCCGGCCCGCGCATCATGCTCGACGCCCACATGGACGAACTCGGCGGCATGGTTCGGCGCATCCGCCCCGACGGTTTCATTTCCATGCAGATGCTTGGCTACTGGCTCAGCGCGGCCCTTCCCGATCAGCGCTGGGTCATCCTCGGCTCAAAAGGGCCGGTTCCCGCCGTCACGGACATCTGGGATGCGCACATCGCTCCGCACGACGCTCAGGGTCATCCGCAGCAGCAGGATCTCTTTCTAGACACCGGAGCGCGCAACGCCGCTGATGTCGAAGCGTTGGGTATTTCTCCTGGCGATCCGGTTGCTCCTGTCTCCAATTTTGAAATTCTGGCCAACAATCGCTATCTGGCGAAAGCCTGGGACGATCGTGTCGGCTGCGCTGTGATGCTTGAAGTGATGTGGCGCCTCCAGCACACTGCTCACCCCAATCAAGTCTTCTATGTCGGAACAGTTCAGGAGGAGGGCAGTATTGAAATGCGTGGCGCTGCCACTTCGGCACGCATTATCAACCCCGACATCGGTTTCGCCCTTGAGGTCGGTATTCCCAACGATGTGCCCGGGCCGGGACCCGAGGCTGCCCAGGAAGTTCTTGGCGGGGGGCCAGGCATGATGCTCTACACCTTCAGCGAATTGCCCAATCGTAAGCTTGTGGCGCACGTGAAGCAGGTCGCCTCCGAGCAGCACATCCCGCTGCAATTCGATTTTGTCCCGGGATTCGGCGATGATGCCGGCGCCATAAAACTGAACAACAGCGGCGTTCCCGTGACCACCGTCCTGGTGCCTGCCCGCGCGACGCACGCCCACAACGGCATCATCGATCGCTCTGACTTCGACCGTACCGTCGACCTAATGGTCGCGCTAATTCAGTCCTTGGACGCCGCCGCTGTTACGCGCATCAAGTCATTCGCCCAGTAACCGCTTTCGCTGTCTCCTGAATGTTATTTTGCTCATGGTTACGAGACTGGTGGCCGCAAATCGCTACACCTCCACCCTCGCGCGTTCTGTGTAGGACTTCAATATCTCATCCAGTTCCTCGGGCCGAATCGGCTTGGTCAAGTAACCATCCATCCCTGCCACCAGACATTTCTCCCGGTCGCCCTTCATCGCGTGTGCCGTCAACGCGATGACCGGCTGATGAGTTCCGTCGTTCTTTTCCCTTTCGCGTATGGCAGCGGTAGCCTCCAACCCATCCATTTCCGGCATCTGCACATCCATCAACACCAGGTCGAATCTTGCCTTCTTCAATGCCGCCAGAGCCTCTCGACCGTTGCTGGCTACCTCGATCCGATGTCCTCTCTTTTCCAACAGCCGCACCACCAGCCGCTGATTTACAGCATTGTCCTCAGCGACCAGCACATGTAAAGAAGCGGAAGGCTGCTGAACGTCCTTAACTGAAAACCGCGTAATGATCGGCCCTGTGCCCTCCTGCTGGCGCGTTCCAAGCGCCCGCGCGATGGCCACTCGCAATTCCCCTTGCCGGATCGGCTTCAACAAGTAGGCCACTACTCCCAGTGCCTTACAACGCTCTGCATCGCCCCGGTGACCTGCCGAGGTAAGCATCATGATGGTTGCGATGGAAAATTCCGGGTGCTCGCGAATTTTTCCCACCAGCGAGAACCCGTCCATTCCTGGCATATGCATGTCAGTCAGAATCAACTGGTAAGGTCTCCCTGCTCCCCTAGCGCCGGACAACTTCTCAAGAGCCTTCTCTCCGCTATCGACCGCGGTCGGCTTCATCTGCCAGCGCCGCGCCATAGCCTCTAGAATTCGCAAATTTGTGCTGTTGTCATCCACGATTAAGACCTTCACGCCAGCCAAAACTTCCGCACTGGCGGCCGGGCTCGGGGTCATCTTGCTTGCTTCTCCAATTCCCACCCGTACAGTGAAATGAAATTGGCTTCCTTGCCCAACCTCGCTCTCCACCCACATTTTCCCGCCCATCATTCCTACTAGTCGCGTGCAAATCGTCAGCCCCAATCCTGTCCCTCCATACTTTCTCGTCGTCGAGCTGTCCGCCTGCGAGAAAGCATCAAAAATCGTCGCTTGTTTGTCCTTGGGTATCCCAATTCCGGTATCCAAAACGGCAAAGTGTAAATTGCATTCCTTTCCTTCCGCCTCTTCACTTCTCACTTTCAACTGCACCTCGCCCCCGGCGGTGAACTTGATGGCGTTTCCGATTAAGTTGATAATCACTTGGCGCAGCCGATTAGGATCAGCCCGCACAACTTCTGGTACTTCGGGCGCAATGTCGCAAAGTAGTTCGAGCCTTTTCTCATCAGCCCGTGCCACCATCGTTTTCATCGCGGCTTCCAGACTGTCCCGCAGATCGAATTCCACAATGTCTATGTCGATTTTCCCTGCTTCAATCTTCGAAAAGTCCAGAATGTCGTTAATAACCGTTAGCAGAGAATCGGCCGACATTTTCGCCGTCTCCAGGTATTCGCGTTGCTCGTCCGTGAGCGCCGTTTCCAGTGCCAGATCGGTCATGCCCATGACCCCGTTCAGAGGTGTTCGAATTTCGTGACTCATGTTGGCCAGAAATTCGCTCTTCGCGCGGTTGGCCGCTTCGGCAGCTTCTTTCGCTCGTCTTGCTTGCTCCTCCGCATGTTTGCGCTCGGAAATTTCCTGACGCAACTCCTCGGTCCGTTCTTGTACCCGGAATTCCAGCGCGTCTTTCGCCTCCTGTAACGCTGTGTCGCGCTCTTGAATCCGTTCCAGCATCCGGTTGAAGGAGCTCACCAACGCTCCAACCTCGTCGTTGTTCCCGGCCTCGCCCCGCAGCGTGTAATCCTCTTCCGCCGAGACTCTTCCAGCGATTGCCGCCAGTTGCAAGATGGGCTTGGTTATCAGTCGCAGCAGCTTGGAGGACACCACCAGCGTCGTCGTGACCGACAAAAGCAGCACCAGTGCCGAGATCTTCGTGTATTGACCCATCTTTTCGCCCAGCCCGCTCAAGTCCGAAACAATCGAAATCGTGCCTGCCTTTTCTTCACCCAGGAACACGCTGCGGTGCAGTATCAGAGACTGTGCCTCGAATCGGGCTCCGTCCTCCCGCCACGCAGGCATTTTCAGATCAGCGCCCGCGCCCCCGCGCCGGTACTCCGCAAAAATTGCTCCGCGCTTGTCGTACAAGCATGCCGCTACGATGTGGCGCTCGGCATGCAGCGCTGCCAGCGTCTCCCGAGCGGATTGCGCATCGTTAAACGTCAGTGCAACCGCGGTGTTAGCACCCAGAGTATCGGCCAAGGTCGCCAGTTCGCTGGTCATCGCGGAACGGAAGCTTAATCGCTCATACAACTCAAAACCCATGCAAGCCAGGCTGAGCCCCAGCACGCTGGTGCAAAGAAACACGAAAGTCAATTTGCGCTGAATCGAAGATTTTCCCGACACCTGCATTCTCAATTCCCTCTTGAACCGCCAATGACCGTTTTGGCCAGGGCCAGCAGCTTCGCGTTGATTCTCAACTTGGCGTGTTCCACGGAGCCCAGATTGATCTCAAATCGGATCTTGCTGTCTTCTAGAAAAAGCCCGATCATCCCGCCGTTCTGCGCGAAATTTTCCGTATCTCCCACCGTCAGCACCGGAGCGTCCTTCAAACTCGCGAACAGCGCCGGGATCCGCTTCTTATCGTCCGAGCCGACAAAAATGACCTGGCACGCCGTCGCTTCTTGGAGTTCCTTCAGATGTTGTACACGAAGTGTTCGATTTCCGATTGTCTTGCCGCTGATGCTCTCGTCCAACGTGCCGAGAAACTCATGCTCACCCAGTATGCAGAACGTCAGCGGAGCATTTGCGTCTTTAAAGGCACTCGCCGGCCATTCCGCGAATTGCGCGAAATGCAACAGAAAGGCGCTCTTCACTGCATACTCGCTGGAGGTACTCGCCTGCGGCCAGGCATCCCAGGCGGTCAATAACAATGTGCACGCCGCAACAGTTGCAATTCCACGGCGTCGCGACCCCCAATGCGGCCCACCCGCCCGCAAATAGAATTCCGGCGCGTCTTCATCTCGCATTGAGCTGCTAGGCTTCAGGAATTCTCGTTTCACACTCAGAACTGCCGGATAATCGTGCCGAAACGTGCTTCTTTAACAATCTGCGGCCTATCATTGCAACGGATCTTCGAATTCCGTGTGATGGTCGATGCTCAGTCGACAAGATTTTTGTCCGCCTTGGCGAACCCTGGCCGTGAGACCTATCAGCGCTAACGCAACGAGCGTCCCCGAAACGCGGCATCAACTCCTCCCGCCAGCACTAGCGCCATCTGGTGTGTCTGGACGTACCCCCACCCCCCGGCCAATCTCCATGCAACCAACCGGCCAGCAAAACTGCCCTTTATCCCTGTAAGTGATTTATCCGGAGTCACTTAGCCTTTGGACGTACCTAAGAGATTACTCATCTCGTGCCAAACTGAGACACCTGTCCCGTTCGGGCCCACGGGAGGGTGTCAACCCCACCTCACGCGCATGGAAGACTGGAATTACCCTGAGGGCAGGCTCAACTCAGCAAAACACAACTCAATCAGGTTCCGGTACCTAGGCCAAACTCGCTGTGCGCCGTCAGTAGCGCTCGCGTCATCGCGCTGTCTTCCACCACAAATGAAATGTTCGTCTCCGAAGACCCCTGCGCGATCGCAATAATGTTTACGTTATCCCGCCCCATCGCCGCAAACGTCCGACCCGCCACTCCTCGCGTCCCCCGCATATTTTCTCCGACCACCGCCACAATCGCGATCTTTGGATCAACCGTGATGTGCTCCACGACCTCGTGGGAAAGGTCACTCGCGAATTCCTGCCTCAACGCTTCCACCGTGCGCTGTGCATCCCCCGCGGCCACAATGAAACAGATATCGTTTTGCGACGACGACTGCGAGATCAGCAACACATTCGCGCGCAATTCCGCAGTTGTGGAAAATGTCCTCCCCACCACGTCCGGCACACCCACGATCCCCGGGCCACCCACGCTAATCAGCGCCACATCTCGAATCGCGGTCAGCGCCTTCACTCCTCCGCCAATGCTCCGCCCTCGCTGTGAGATCTTCGTCCCCGGCCGCTCTGGCGCGAAGCTGTTGCGAATCCATACCGGAATCCCCGCCGGCATCACCGTGCGCAGGGTCTTCGGATGCAGCACTTTGGCCCCGAAGTAGGCCAGCTCCGCCGCTTCCCGATAAGAAATCTCTGGAATGGTCCGCGCGTTCGGTACCAGCCGCGGGTCCGCCGTCAGCACGCCATCGACATCGGTCCAGATGATGACTTCATCCGCTGCCAGCGCCGCCCCCAGGATCGTCGCCGAATAATCTGATCCGCCGCGCCCCAGCGTGGTCAGCACGCCCTCCGCCGTAGCGCCAATAAATCCGGTCACCACCGGCACGCAAGACTCGGCGAGCAACGGCCTCAGCACTCCTTCGCACCGCGCGCTCGTCAAATCCATCCGCGGCTCCGCACCTCCGTGAAACGTATCCGTCACAATCAATTCCGTCGCCGTGATCGCCCGGCCTTTGACGCCTACCTCCGCAAGGGCACATGCAAAAATCGGTGAGCACAACCGCTCGCCCAGACTTGAAATCGCGTCCAGCGCCCGCGGAGTAAGCTCGCGCAGCAGCGCCGTCCCATCCAGTAGCCGCTGACCTTCCGCCAGCGTCCTTTCGATCTGATCAGCCACCTTACTTCGTGTGTTTCCCGCAGACACAAGCGCCGAGAGCGCATCCTGGTGGTGTTGTCGCAGCGCAGCGATCAGCGCGATCCCCGCCTCGGTATCGCCACCTGCCGCGCGATCCGCCGCCTCGACGAGCCGATTGGTCACACCACTCATCGCCGAAACCACCGCCACCACCGCGGTTTCGCGCGCCGCCTCCGCCACAATCTGCGCCGACCGGCCGATGCACGAAGCATCGCCTACCGACGTCCCCCCAAATTTCATCACCTGTAATTTCGTTTTCATTCCCGACAATCACCTAAATCGCTCGGCAATGTTTTTTGGAGTGCGGTCGCTCGCCACCGCTTTTTCTGCGCACATTCGTCGCCAACGCTTTCGCGGAGCCACCACGCAGAATCCAGCCCCGAAATTGGTATCATCAAAACATGAAAATTCACTGCCGCGGCGTCCTCTTCGATCTGGATGGCGTCCTTGTAGACTCCACCCCGGTCGTAGCACGTGTCTGGACTCTCTGGGCAAAACGACACGGCTTTGTTCCCGACGACGTCGTTCGTCAAGCCCACGGCCGTCCCAGCCTCACCACTATCCGCGAGCTTCTCCCCAACGCTGACCACCAAGCCGAAAATCGCATCGTCGAGCGCGGCGAAATCGAAGACACCGACGGCGTCATCCCCCTCCCCGGCGCCATCGAAATCCTGCAAGCTCTCCCTCGCGATTGCTGGGCCGTCGCCACATCCTGTACCCGCCGCCTCGCCGAGGTTCGCATCCGCGTCGCCGGCCTCCCCTTCCCGGAGCACTTGATTACCTCCACCGACGTGCAGCGCGGCAAACCCGACCCCGAGCCGTACATTAAGGCTGCGCAAAGTCTTGGTCTGGCTCCCGCCGACTGCATCGTCGTCGAGGACGCGCCCGCTGGTATTCGCGCCGGCAACGCCGCAGGAGCTCGCGTCCTCGCCCTCCGCACCACCGCACCAGACCCCGACCTAACCCAATCCGGTGCCACCTGGATCGTCAACGACTTAGCTTCCCTCCGGTTAAACTCCTCCGACCATCAAGCTCACCTGGAATTAATCCTCGCCCAACTATAAGCGTTACCTCCTCACCCCGTCTCATTGACTGACCAACGAATGCCCGGCAACATCTTGCTACCTCATCAGACCTGGCAAGTCACACCGCCCTGGCAAACAATTCTACCGGCTCCAAAATGCCATCTTTCATCGCCGCCAACACGTTCCCAGCCATGAGTGGCGCCTTTTCTCCCATGAGTAGGTGTAAACCAAGCGATGGCGGCCCACCCTGCTCCATGCGCGCTATCGTGCGTTGGGTAAACTCAATGGCAAACGCCCCGCGTCCTCGCTCTTGCACGACGCGGAACCCAGCAACCTCCAGTGCGTCGCGATACCCTCTCACCGTACCTACAAAGCTGGTCTCTTCGCTCAATGCCCACGGCACCGGATAACGGATCTCCCCATCCCTGGTGCGCAGGACGTCGTATATCGTAAACATTCCTCCCGCCTTCAACACCTTTCGCACTTCCCGGAAAATCCCCACTTTGTCCGCGATGTTCATGCCCACATGAATCATGTACGCGCCGTCGAACGTTTCCCGCTCGAACGGCAAATCCAAAGCGCTCCCCTGCCGAAATTCCGCCAAACTCTCCAATTTTGTCCGCTTGGTCAAGCTCGTGGCCACCCGCACAAACTCTTCGGTCAAGTCGATCCCCGTGACTCGACATCCATGTTCCGCCGCAAAGTAGCGGGCCGGCCCGCCAATTCCGCTGCCCACGTCGAGCAGCCGCAATCCCGCCCGCAATTCCATCTGTCTGGCCAACTCTTGCGTCGCCTCCAGCCCGCCCAGATGAAATTCGTCAACCGCAGCCAGGTCCCCAGCCGCAAGCTTATCCGGATCGTTGCCCTCGCGCGCCACCGCGACCGCGATCAATTCCTCCAACCGCACCCGTCCATAATGCCCGGCAACCTTCGCCTCAGTGCTCACCGCGCTCCGCTCCCACCTTGCAAGTCCTCTCGCAAGACCGAAATGCCTCTACACTATATCTGATCACCGCCGACCTCACCTTGTCGTCCTCACAACCCGCGCTGTAGAATCGAAGTTTAGGCACTCACCAGGAGAGTTGAACATGGCCACCGCTGAGACCAAACCGCAAGTTTCGGAATTTGTGAACGAGCCGTTCATTGATTTTTTGCGCCCAGAAAACAAGGCCCGCATGGACGCCGCGCTCAAGAAAGTCGCCGGCGAGCTTGGCCGCGAGTACCCCATGTACATCGGCGGCCAGAAAGTGATCACCACTGAGAAGAAAACCTCCACCAACCCTTCGCACCCCTCGCAAGCCATCGGTGTATTTCAGTCCGCCAGCATAGACCAAGCCAATCAGGCTGTTGAAGCCGCCGCAAAAGCCTTCGAATCGTGGAAGCGTGTCCCCGCCGAGCAGCGCGTGCAATGCTTGTTTCGCGCCGCACAGATCCTCCGCGATCGCAAATATGAAATGAACGCGCTGATCGTCTACGAAGCCGGCAAGACTTGGCCGGAAGCCGACGCCGACACCGCCGAAACCATCGACTTTCTCGAATTTTACGGCCGCGAAATGCTGCGCCTCGCCGGCCCCCAAAAAGTCACGCCCATGAAGGGCGAGAAAAATTACCTCGTTTACATCCCGCTCGGCGTCGGCGTGGTAATTCCGCCCTGGAATTTTCCCGCCGCCATCATGGCCGGCATGGCCATGGCCTCCCTCGTAACTGGAAACACCGTGGTGCTGAAGCCGGCCGGTGACACCATGACCGTAGCCGCGAAGTTTGTAGAGATTGCCTACGAGGCGGGCATCCCCAAAGACGCATTGAACTTCGTAACCGGCGCCGGCGCAACCGTCGGCGATGCGCTGGTGCAGCATCCCAAGACCCGCTACATCGCCTTCACCGGCTCCAAAGAAGTGGGCCTGCGCATCAGCGAACTTGCCGGCAAAACCGTTCCCGGCCAGATGTGGATCAAGCGCACCGTCCTCGAAATGGGTGGCAAGGATTCCATCATCGTCGATGAAGAAGCCGACGTAGAAGCCGCTGTCGAGGGCGTAGTCCAGTCCGCGTTCGGCTATCAGGGGCAGAAGTGTTCAGCCTGCTCCCGCGCCATCGTGTCGCAGAAAATTTACGACAACTTTGTGCAGAAGTTGGTCGACCGTACGAAAAAGATCAACGTCGGTCCCAGCGAAGATCCCAACAATTTCATGGGCCCGGTCGTAAGCAAAAGCGCCATGACCACCATTCTTGGCTACATCGACGTAGGCAAGAAGGAAGGAAAGCTCGTGCACGGCGGTGAGCGCGCTGCCGGCGACGGCTATTTTGTTCAGCCCACCATCATCGCCGACGTCGATCCCAAAGCGCGTATCTCCCAGGAAGAAATCTTTGGCCCCGTCCTGGCCGTCATCAAGGCTCGCGACTTCAATCACGCCCTGGAAATTGCCAACAACACCGAGTTCGGCTTGACCGGCGGCGTCTATTCACGCAACAAAGAAAAATTGGAAAAGGCCCAGGAAATCTTTCACGTTGGCAATCTGTATCTGAATCGCAAGTGCACCGGCGCCATGGTAGGCGCCCACCCCTTCGGCGGCTTCAACATGTCCGGCACCGACTCCAAAACCGGCGGCAAAGACTACCTGCTCCTGTTCCTGCAAGCTAAAACCGTAGCCGAGAAGCTGTAGGCGATGTTTTAGGGGCTGGGCTTAGAGCCTGCCCAGCGAGCATAGCGACTAGAGCAGTTCCACGGATTGCTTACCCACGCGACCTACGTCTGTCCGTTCGAACCCCATTTCAGCAACCGAAACACCGGATAGCTCAGCAACAAAATCAGCAGCGCCAGCATCGCTGGGCTGGGCGGCCAAAATTTGCCTTTTGTGATGGCGTCCTTCAGGTCCGGCACGACCGACGCCACCAGAAATAGCACGGAGGCGAACAGCGCAATACCGGTGGTCCAAGGATAGCCCCAGGCACGATAAGGCCGCTCCATCTTCGGCTCCCTCTTACGCAACACAAACAGCGAGGCATAAGTCAGCGTGTAATTCGCCACGAAGAAAAACGAGAGCATTGCAATAACGATCTCAAACGAACCCAGCACGAAGAGCACGCCGACAACGGTGCTCAGCAGCAGCGAAAGCGTTGGCGTGCCCCCAGGATTTACCCGCGTGAAGCTTCGGAAAAATAGGCGATCGCAGCTCATCGCATAAAGCGTACGCGAGCAGAAGAGTTGATTCGCATTGAGGCAACTGAGAAGCGAAACGACCATGATGGCCCGAATAATAGTGTCGCCGTAGTGGCCAAAAATCCTTTCGGCTGCCGTACCAAGCACGAATGTGTTGCCGGCGATCTGCGACATGGGCAACACATACAGAACCGCTGCGTTAATCAGCAGGTAGATGCCCATAATCGTTCCGACGCTGCCGAAAATCGCGCGCGGAATGTCTTGGCCGGGATTCCGCACTTCTTCCCCGAAATAAATGATGCCGTCCCATCCGTCAATGGTGTAGAAGACCGCCTGCAGTCCGAACAGCAACGCCAAGGCGAGCGGCCATCCCGAAGGAAGCGACGCAGTGGCAGCTCCCGATACGGCAGCCGCACCGCGCGCGTGTCCCCCCCAAAGAAAACAAGCGCCCACCACGATCACGAATGCCAAAGTCTTCATCGCTGCAGTGACCAACTGCGTACCGCTGCCCCACTTGATGCCGCCCCATTGCAAAATAAAAAAGCCGATAATGACCGCTACTGCAATCAGCTTGACGTGCCCAGCCAGCGGACCAATCAGTTCTCCGCTGTATTCCCCAATGACGATGGCCACCGCCGCCGCCGTACCGCAAGTGGAAAGCCAGTCGCTCCAACCTACGATGAAGCCCGCATATTCGCCCAGCGCCCGCCGCGAAAAATTGTATTGCCCGCCACTCCGCGGAATCGCCGCCCCCAATTCCGCCATCGACGAAGCGCCAAACAGCGCGTACAGTCCTCCGATCACCCACACCCCAAAAAACAGATAAACGTTGGGCAGCCACTGCGCGATGTCGCCGGGCGCGCGTACAATTCCGGCGGCGATCGTATTGCCAACGGCTGCGGAGATCCCGAACCACATCCCCAGAACCTTGAGCAGTCGGCCCCGGCTGCGAGGCGTGGCCAGAGCGTCGAAGGTGCCGCTCGACGCGGGGGCGCTTGCCGTGGAAGATAGGTCCGATGGATTGGACAATGAGTGAGTCTCAGGGACTTTCAGAGCTTCGCGTTCGGGAACTTCGCCATGATAATGGCCGTGCGCGAAAATGCAAGCTGGAAGTGTTTAGCATGCGAGGCTCCAAAGATGGACGCTGAGAGATTGAAGGAGAGCGACCGATCGGGCGCTCCACCCGGCGCCCAGGGTGGCGTGGAAGTGTCAGTGGTGATCCCTTGCCTCAATGAGGCGAACTCGATCGCTATCTGCGTCTCCAAGGCCATGGCTGCATTTCGCACTGCCGGTTTGTGCGGCGAAGTGATTGTCGCCGACAATGGTTCGACGGATGGCTCCATTGAGATCGCAGAGAAGTTGGGCGCGTGTGTGGTTCGCGTGGAGGCCCGCGGGTACGGCTCGGCATTGCGCGCGGGGATCGCCGCGGCGCGTGGCGCGTTCATAGTAATGGGCGACGCGGACGACAGCTACGACTTCAGCGAGGTGCCCCGCTTCGTTCAGAAGTGGCGCCAGGGAAACGACGTAGTAATGGGCAACCGCTTTCGCGGACAAATCAAGCCGGGAGCTATGCCTTGGCACCACAAATACTTCGGCAATCCCGCACTCTCCTCGCTCTTGAATCTTTTTTTTGCCACCGGGATTGGCGATAGCCATTGCGGAATGCGCGGTTTTACTCGCGCGGTTTACGACCGCATGGATCTGCGCAGCACTGGCATGGAGTTTGCCTCCGAGTTCGTGATCAAAGCGGCGCAGCTAGGTGCCAGCATGGCCGAGATTCCGATTACCTTGTGGCCCGACAAACGCGGCCGCCCCCCGCATCTGCGCAGTTTTCGCGATGGCTGGCGGCATTTGCGCTTTATGTTGTTGTACGCGCCGAACTGGCTGTTTGTCTTGCCCGGCGCGCTGCTTATGTTGCTCGGCTTATCGTTGGTGTTTTGGCTCCTGCCGGGTCCGAGAGCGCTCACCTCACGAATCATACTGGACGTGCATACCATGATTTTTGGCGTGATTTTCACCTTGTTGGGTGCGCAGATATTCTCCATCGGCGCATTTGCAAAAGTATTCAGCTATGCGGAACGTTTTGATCACAGTGGCGCTGTTTCGCTTAAGCGAATCCTAAAACGCGTGACCCTGGAATCTGGTTTGTTGCTCGGCGGCGTCTTATTTCTTGCCGGCTTCGCCGGTTGCGCCTGGGTTACCTGGCAATGGATAGCCAGCGGATTTGGCCCCTTGGCGCAAGTACGCCAGGTCCTGTTCTGGGCCATGTGGCTGTTTCTCGGACTCCAGATTATCTTCGCTTCTTTCTTCTTGAGTATGCTGGGCATCAGCCGCGGCACCTATATCGGAGATTACGAACTCAAATAAATGTCCTACACCTCACTTGACAACCTCATCGCACGCATGCGTTATCGCGCCGCGTACCCTCATATTCGCAAAGGAGCACGCGTCTGCGATTTCGGCTGCGGCCTTGACGCGGCGTTTTTGGATTTTGCCGCCCGGCGAATTGCCTATGGCGTAGGCGTGGACGATCAAGTGCGTGACCGCCCCGGAGCAAAATGGCAGCGACTCCGCGCGGACATCCGCAAACCTCTACCGCTAGAGTCCGGCCAATTCGACAACGTAGTGATGCTCGCGGTTCTTGAACATCTGTCGGATCCCGAGCCAGTGCTGCGCGAGGCATACCGGATTCTGGCGCCCGCCGGCTCGCTAATTCTGACCTGGCCGTCCGCCATGGTCGATCCCATTCTGAAGGTTTTGCACGGTTTGCGCTTGGTGAGCGACGAAATGGAAAGCCATGAACATCAAAAACGAATCCCGGTAAGCACCTTGCAGCAAATCCTCCACCGCATAGGCTTCAACGAATTCATCCATTACACCTTCGAGTTAGGCCTCAACAATCTCCTGGTCGCCACCCGGTAGCTAAATCGACGCCACACCCACGCCAGCCGCTCAAGTAGGGGCGCGGCACTGCTGCCGCCTCATCTCGGCACGATTGGAGCGAACGAAGCTTCAGGGGCTTGCGGCAAGCACCGTACACAGTCTCAAAAGCGACCGTAGCAGAGGCTATTGATTACCAGAACCGTCAGCGGTAGCGATATCCGGCGGAGTGTAGGGTTCGAGGTAAGTGTTGTCGGAATCGGGAGTCACCAGCCAAATCTTGCGATCCTTGAAGTAGTCGAACAGCTTCGCGTTCTGGTCGGCATCCAGTTCGCGCGCCCACAGGACCTTGGCACTATCGATTTCCGCTCCGTTGTACACCCACTCGTCATGTATGTTGTGATTGTCCTTCTCGTAGCGGACCATGATCAAGTGGTTGCCCGGCATGTGCGCCAGTTTATCGGCAATAGTGACGCGGCTCGGATCGCCTTCGCAGGGCCACAACAGCGGATCGCAGACGCCGCGAGCCACATTTATTCCAGTGTCCAGCACCAGTAACAGGACGATCGCCCGGGCGAGAGCAACACCTGCGGGTCGCGTGCCAATCTGCATGGTACGCGTGTAACGAATGGCCTGCACGCCCAGTGCGAAGACCACGCAAGTGAGCGGCGCGGCGTAATGCGCGTTGGACCAAATCACGGCAAAGACCCCGACGGACACCAGCAGGAACGTGACAAGCAGAAGTCGCGTCTTGCCGTTTCGAAAGAGATATGGAATAGCGGGCAGAGCCAGAAGTTCTCCGATCCAAAAATAAGTGAGCCCGTAACGAACCAGCTTTTCTTCGCTGACCCGCACCACGTCGGGCCACGTATTGTTGTAATTGTTGCGTTCCCACCCGTTGTAAAACTCTTCGAACTGTTGGTTTGCGTAGTGCATCTCAGGTTTCTTGTGATCCCAGAGGAAAATTCCAGTGCTGCGATAGGTCCGCGTATTCAAGACGTGCGGCAGGAGCAGCGCATTTCCGGTCAGGCGCCAATTGTAATAACCCATGAACGCAGCCGTCAGCAGCAGCATCGCGGTGAGTGGAAGCAAAACCTGGCCGAGGCGTATACGCAGCGGCTTCGGCCACCTGTTTTTTCCGGACAGCCACCAAGCAATCCACAGAGCTGCGGGAATACAAAAGAGAAAGCCCTCATACGGGCGGCTGTTCGCCAGAATAGCAATGCCCAGGCCGAGAAGAATTACATCGCCGATTCTCGCGCGCCTCGCGATTCGCGGAAGCGCCCCTAGCACCATCGCACCTCCCATAGCAGCCGCCGCACCTCCCCAATAACTGTTCATCCAGTAGCTTGCGATTCCGAGTTTCAGTGCCGCGAGCGCCGCTCCGAGAAACGCCCAGCGAGCGGGCAGCCAGCCTTGCAGCATCCACAGAATTGCCGCACACATCGCCGCGTCGATGAGCAGAACGCCGATCCAGGGATGCCCCAGGACTTGACCTAGGGCCAAAGGGAAGCCCTGCGCGGGCGGATACATGGAGGCGTAGTTCGGAAGCCAATTTACGTGAAAGGTCTCGAAGCTGATCCACATGGGATGCGGCGGATTGGCCAATCGCCCATGCGCAAACGTATCTCCCATCAACAAATAGCTGAATTCGTCGTGAATACCGGGGACTGGGACGTGAAGAAGCGGAAGAGCGAGAAGACGAAGAACGATCACGGACAAAAATAAGGTGATGGCGGCAAGCCGCTTGCTCCGCGCGAATCGGGAAACCGCTCGCTCGATGCCGCGAAAGAATTTGTCCGCCGCACCGGGAAACCACAGCGCTGCCGCTCCAAACGTAAGCGTGAAGACGGCCGAAATTTCGACGATATGTAAGGTCTGTAGATCCGTAGCGTCCAGAGACACAGGCATTGGTTCAGGAATTGTACGACAGAGCGCGGAAGTCACAGCCATCCAGAAGCCAGGCGCGTTGCCTCACTCGGCGTTGAAGCGTATATTGACGTGCGGCCGCGCGATGCGAGTTGAAATTTCCAAAGAATTCTGAGAGGAACCGTGACAAAACTGTTTGGATCTGTGCTGTCTTTCTCGCTGCTGGCAGCCATGCCTCTGCCCGCGCAGGCTCCCGGGCTCTCCGATACGTACGCGCAAATCCGCGCCGAGGAAACGAACAATTCCAAGATCATGTGGCTAATCCACGAGATCGCGGATGTCTACGGCCCGCGCGTAACCGGCACACCAAACCTGAAAGCGGCCGACGATTGGGCGGTCAAAACCATGACATCGTGGGGATTGGCCAATGCGCACCTCGAACCCTGGACGTTCCAGCCGCCCAGCGCAGCCACCCCGGTGCCCGGTTGGGAAAACATGGAGCTGTTGGCCGAAGCCGTCACGCCGTTCCATGGACAACTGATGGTCAAGCCGCTGGCATGGACCCCCAGCACCAAGGGCACGATCACTGCGCAAGTGGTGCTCCTGGATCCGCCGGGGCTGGCGCTCCCGGCCGGGCCCGGATTCAACTTCTTCGGAGGCCCGCCGCCACCGCCGGAACCGAAATGGGCTGCGCCCCCCATGCCGGCCAAAGCCAAACCCGCAGATCCGAAGCAACCGACCCAGGTAGAGCTCGACACCTACTTGAATTCAGTGAAGGACCAGATACACGGCGCGATCGTATTCGTCGGCAAGCACGTGGAAGTATCCGAGGATATGAACCCTTCGCCCATGCGGCGTTCGGAAGACGAATGGAAGTCACGCTTCGACGCCAAAAATCCCCAGCCCTTTCGCTTTCCCGAACAGCCCAAGCTGCCGGAAGGCCAATTGACTCGCGCCGAAGTTTCCCGCCAAGTCGATCAGTTCCTGGTGGACAACGGAGCATTAGCGCGCATCAACGATGCCGCACGCGCGCACGGCGTTATCATCGCCCAACAAAACGGGACCTACGACTGGACCCGGGCGGTGCCCACGCTGGTCATGCGCAACGAAGACTACGGACGAATCTCGCGCTTTATTGCCGACGGCACCGCCGTGACTCTGCGCCTCAATATTCAGAACAAGGAATATCCGGAAGGGACGACGGCTTATAACGCAATAGGAGAGATTCCCGGCGCCGACAAGAAAGACGAGGTCGTCATGCTCGGTGGCCATTACGATTCCTGGCATGACGCCACCGGCGCGACCGACAATGGCATCGGCTCCTCCATGATGCTCGAGGCCGTGCGAATTCTCGCCGCCCTGCACGTGAAACCCCGTCGCACCATCCGCATTGCTCTCTGGAGCGGCGAAGAAGAAGGCTTGCTCGGTTCTCTCGCCTACGTGCAGCAGCATTTTGGCAGCTTCGAGAGCCCCAAACCCGAGTACGCAAAATTGGACGCCTATTTCAACATCGATTCCGGCACCGGCAAGCCGCGGGGTGCGGGAGTATTTGGCCCAGCCGGCGCAGCCGACATGGTTTGCGAGGCGATGATGCCTTTCGCTGATTGGGGATTCATGGGCGCGGTGAAGAGTGACAGCCGCAGAATCGCTGGCACCGACAGCACTTCGTTCAACAACGCCGGCTTACCCGGAATCGGATTGGCCCAGGACGCTTTTGATTATGGCTCCTTTACCCATCACACCAATCTCGACACCTACGAGCGCATTTATGAGGAAGACGTGCGAGAAGGCGCTGTGGAGATTGCCTCCGCGGTGTATGCGCTCGCGATGGCCGATCAGATGGTGCCGCGATTCAAAGCGGAGGAGATGCCCAAGCCTTTGC
>Ga0307478_10000392_pt1 | contig 47089 bp, 33 predicted proteins | sample atmos_gasesECM4C_2_FD_203713 | JGI IMG/M metagenome (GOLD analysis project Ga0307478, IMG submission 203713) | Hardwood forest soil microbial communities from Morgan-Monroe State Forest, Indiana, United States - atmos_gasesECM4C_05 | ecosystem: Environmental > Terrestrial > Soil > Temperate...
CAACAGCTCTACGGGCGTTCAGGCCTCCCATGTTTTGTTCAACGTCCTGGGCACCGGCTCGCAGGTTTCTCTGAATCAGGGAACATCCATGACCGGAATCTTGCTGGCGGTGCAGCGGAAAGTCGATCTAAGCGGTGGCAAGGTTTTCGGACGCGTTATTGGCGATCAAATCAACGTCACGAGCGGGGGACAGATTGTAAGTCAATAGTTCGTGTCTTGGCGACTTAACGCGCAGAAGTGAGTTAAGATCGGTCCGCTCGCTTGCCTCGTCGATCCCGAAGGCATAAAGCTAGAAAAACAGGGCTTGGCAAAGCTCTCTCGACGGCGTAGACACTTGTTTCGCGTGAGAAAAGAGGTTTTCGTTTGCGATAATTGCGGGATGCGAAAGCGGCTCGTCAGTTCCCAGCGGCATTGGTGCGAGGAATGCAAGACTTCCAGCCCGGTCGAGTTGCGGCCGGTCCGCGAGAAACGTTCCGCACCGAAACCTGAAACGGTTGAACCAGCCGGATCGATACGGCGCTGAAGCGCCCGGCTTTGCCAGGAATTGGAATCGGGTGTTCCCGACGTCTCTGAAATCCCTGCCCTAAGCGAATTGTCCTCATGGAATACGTGAATCTTGGCTCCGCCGGCCTCAAGGTTTCCCGGATTTGCCTGGGGACAATGACGTACGGTTCGAGCCAATGGCGGCCGTGGATCCTCGATGAAGAAGCAAGCCGGCCCTTCATCAAGGAGGCAATCGAAAGCGGCATCAATTTCTTCGATACCGCGGATATGTATTCGTTAGGCGCGAGCGAAGAAGTGCTGGGTCGCGCCTTGAAAGATTTTGGACCGGGGCGCGAGAATGTCGTCATCGCCACCAAGGTCTTTTATCCCATGGGCGACGATCCAAACCAGCGCGGGCTATCGCGGAAACACATCATGCAAGCGATCGATGGCAGTTTGCGCCGCCTCGGGACTGACCACGTCGATCTGTATCAAATTCATCGATTCGATCCGGAGACGCCGATAGAGGAAACGCTCGAAGCGCTGGACGACGTGGTCCGGGCCGGAAAAGCGCTTTACCTCGGCGCCTCGTCGATGCCGGCATGGCAATTCGCGAAACTTCTTTGCACGGCGGACGCGAACGGATGGACACGCTTCATCACGATGCAAAATCATTTTAACCTCATGTACCGCGAGGAAGAGCGCGAAATGATCCCGCTTTGTCTCGCAGAAGGCATCGGCGTTCTGCCTTGGAGTCCGCTCGCGCGCGGCCTTCTCGCGGGCAAGCGGAGGTCGCCCACCGTGCGGGCCGCCACCGATACGTACGGCCACCAGCTCTACGGCGAGAAGATGAAAGAAGCGGACGCGGAGGTTCTCGACCGGCTCGAAGCGGTTGCGGCGGAATCAGGAGTTCCGCCGGCTCAATTGGCTCTCGCCTGGCTGCTCCAAAAGCCGGGAGTCGCGGCACCGATCGTTGGCGTATCGAAGGCCGGCCAACTCGATAATGCACTGGCCGCGATCGAGATGCAACTCCCCTCCGAAACGATGGCGAGGCTGGAAGAATTATACGTCCCCCATCCGGTCGCCGGGATTTGACCTCGGAGGCGCCGTCAAGAGAGGCGCCCCCGGGGGAAATACTGAATGGCGATTAGGGGAAATACGTAGGTCGAGGCACGGAAGCCGCTATTTGTCAGCGCACGATGCTCCGTTGCACGCCAACTGGAACTGGCGTCGCGTCTGGAGGGAACGCCATCGTGCGGCTGGTCTCCGAGCGCCGCCGGTTTCCGCTGGCTCTTTCATTTCCATTTGGCGTTCGTGCGCTAGTTTTCCTAGCGTTCGCGGTGTTTTTGCCGACGCAAGCGGTCGACGCCGGGAACAAAACTTGGGGAAATACCGGCACCGATTTCAACACGGGCGCCAGTTGGAGCGGCGGCGCCGCTCCGGGCAGCAGCGATGTGGCCGTTTTCAGTTCCGCGGCGGTTAAGCAACCCAACTTAAGCGCGTCGCTCACGATCCAGGAGTTGAACTTTTCGACAACGTCGACGTCCGGATATGATCTCACGAGTACCAACACGAGCATCAAACTCACGCTCACCAACACCGGCACCGGAACGTCGAGCGCGATCAACGCGGCCAACACCAGCGGCACCAATACAATCGATGCTCCGATCGTTCTCGGCGCAGCCAATGGCAGCACGCAGACGTTCACGCAAGCAGCAGGCGGCACGCTCATCGTCAACGGCGTGATTTCAAACACCAATACAGTGACACTGAGTCTGGCGGGCGCCGGAATTATTCAACTGGCCGGAGCCAATACCTACAGTGGCGGAACGACCCTCGCCAGCGGCGTAACGTTGAGAATTAATAATGCGACCGCGCTCGGCACGGGCACTTTCACGATCAACGGTGGCACGATCGACAATACCAGTGCCGGAGCGATCACGCTGACTAACAATAACGCGCAGGCCTGGAACGGCGATTTCACTTTCACTGGCACAAAGGATCTAAACCTTGGCACCGGCGGTGTAACTATGAATGCCTCCCGCATTATCACGGTGAACGGCGGCAACCTGACAGTTGGCGGCACAATTTCTGGCGCTACGTTTAGCCTTACGAAGGCTGGAACCGGTACACTAATCCTTAACGGTGCGATCGGGACCACCACGGGCTCGGTAACCGTAAATGCTGGTACGTTGACATTGGCCGGAACTAATACTTACAGCGGCGGCACCACGCTCAGTTCCGGCACATTGAATATCAACAGTGCGACTGCGCTTGGCACAGGGGCCTTCATCATCAGCGGCGGGACAATTGACAACACGACGGCGGGTGCAATCACGCTGACGAACAACAACGCAATCACCTTGGGCGGCAATTTCACGTTCGGTGGAACAAAGAGTCTTAACCTTGGGACCGGTGCGATAACGAACGCAGGCAGTCGCACGATCACGCTCAACGGCTCGGGCAGCACGCTCACTTTAGGCGGGATCATGACAAACAGCGCGGGTGGGGTGCAGACCACCACCGTGAACGGTGCGGGTAACACTTTGGTATTAGGCGGCTACGCTTTAAGTAACAGCGCCACCAGTTTTATCGACATCATAACCGGCACTGGTAACGTTACTATCAATGGCGCGGTCACGAACGGTGGCACGGCCACGGCAAGCGGATTGACCTACAGCGGGACCGGCACATTGACGCTCGCTGGCACGAACACATACGCCGGAGCGACCTTGATCCAAGGCGGCACCATTTCGGTGAACACTTTGGCCAACCTGTCGAGCAATTCCTCGCTGGGCGCGCCTACCACGACTGCCAACGGCACGATCAAGATTGGCAACACTACCACCGGCGGCACTCTGAGCTATACGGGGACGGGTAGTACGACCAACCGGGTGATCGATCTAAGCGGGACCACCGGAGGAGCAACCATTGATGCCTCCGGCTCCGGCACGCTTACCTTCACCACCGCTTTTACGGCGACGGGTGCGGGTATAAAGACCCTCACCCTGACGGGCTCCAACACCGGTAACAACGCCATCTCAGGTGCCATCGTCGACAACTCCGGCACCAACACCACCTCCGTTACGAAAACGGGTAATGGCACCTGGGTTCTCTCTGGCGCGAACACCTACACTGGCGCCACCACTGTGAGCGCCGGCGCGCTTTTTGTGAACGGCTCGACCGCGGCGGCGAGCGCCGTGACTGTGAACAATTCCGGAACTACACTTGGCGGCAGCGGCACGATTAACGGCAGCATCAATATCGCTTCGTCTGGCGCAAACCTTTCTCCCGGCACGAGCGGCGTCGGCAGCACGGCCATTTTGCACACTGGCGCATTGACTCTCGCTTCCGGGTCGAATTTGAATATCGATATTAACAGCACCACCGCCGGAACCGGTTACGATCAACTCAGCGTTACCGGCACTGTAAGTATTACTGGCAGCAACCTGGTAATCACGGCCGGGTCGAGCCTCTCCATCGGTCAGAAATTTTTTATCGTTCTAAATGATGGCACGGACTTGGTCACAGGAACGTTCGCACAGGGGGCGACAATCACGGCCACAAATAACGGTGATGTTTTTTCGATCGACTACCTCGACAATGGCGACGGCGGAAGTGTCGGCAATGATATCTCACTGACGGTCACCGCAGTCCCTGAGCCGTCAACCTACGGCGGAGGGCTGCTCGCTCTCCTGGCGATAGGTTATCTTCAACGTCGCCGGCTGGGCCGCTTGGTTAGGTTCACGGCCGCGCGCAGCGACCGCCTATAAAATTCCCGCGAAGGCCCGCGGCGGGGAGCGAACAACCAATCAACAATGCGGCGACGATGACACTCGCCGGCGGACGCTTGCTTTGGGCGGGAAATCAGAGGGCGCAGTCGAAACTACCGGGATCGGCTTGCTCACGCTCACGGCCACTGCGGTTGCCAACCTCGAGCAGTGGAATTCAATTTGGGCAGCGGATATTACAAGTCACGCCAGTCACAGCGGTCCCGGAAAAGGAAAGAGGCAGGCCCGATTCCGGGCCTGCCTCCCCAAACAACAGGAGATAAAAACAGCGTTAAGCCACTTGCCTACAAGGACTGGGACTTCCGTTTCAGGACAGCCTTGGCGTGGGCGCCAATAAGGAGCGCGACGATCGCCAGGCCACCGATGTAGGTGCTCGGTTCAGGGACAACCGTCATGCCGCCATTGATCGAGGTGATGAAATAAGGATCGCTGCCGATCTTTTCGCCGTTCGCGGAATCGGCATAGAGCAAAAAGCCACTGATCCCCGTGCTTGACGAAATACCAGCGTTGCTCAGGAGCTTGCCGAAGTTCAAATCCCAAAAATCATTTCCCTTGGGTGAAGGAACCATGGCGTTGAAGACCGCCGTCGGGTTCGCACTGAAGAGGAGGGTATTGCCGGGGCCAAAAACCAGGATGGATGACTCGACCTTGCCCGTCTTGAAGAACGCATCGCCCGTGGAGATGTCGAAATCGGCCATGGTAACCGAGACGCTGGAAGCAGTCGATGTCTGGTGCAATGAGATATTGAGACCAGTCGAAACCGTTGATCCGCCGTTGGAATAAATTCCAAGACCGAAATCGGTAAACTTGCCGCCGGCAGTGGGACTGTAGGAGACGCCCAGGGAGCCCTTGAACTCAAAATCATTGTTCACGACGGCGCCTGAACTGGTCCCGCCGCTGCCGTTCGTGGAATTAACACCCTGGAATGCGGTGATCGTAAAGTCCGCGCCGGTTGGCGTGTAAGGATTGGTCAATTGCACCGTCGCATTGGCGTTGACGCTTGCGAGTGCCAGGACACCAGCGACGAGCGCCGGCAACAGGGCTTGTTTCGTGACGAGGTTCATTTTCATATTATTTTTTAGCTTCGCTGGTATTTTATTTCGGATTTGTTGTTCAGTGCCGTTTATCGCCTATTCCACGGTTCTCTGGGCACCATTTCTCTTACAGTTTCCATATTTGTCATATTTGCGTCGCAACGTCAATAAAAATGTTGTGCCACCGCCCAAAATAGTTTTCGAATCCCCCTTTTTATCTGGGACGCGCGCCGGACACAAGAAAGAAATTCGGGAAAATTGGGTCCCCTCAAAAGTGACAATTCGCCTGCCCGTCGGCGCGGGTAATTGGCGGCAAAGGCTTCTTCTGACGGCCGACGGGCGCGGGGTATTCTTGTCCGCCGCGCAAGCTGAATTGAGGTGCACGATATTACCCGAGGCGAAGGACGCCGCGGGCCAGCTGGTATCAGCCCGGAACTGGACTCGCTTTATTGGTTTGCGCCCGCGGCAACAGCCCGCGCCAGGAGGGTACGCTCTTCGGGCAGCAACGTGGCCGTCTGGCCTACCTCGAGAAATTCTCGCGCCTTGGCTTTATCGCCGTTTGCCATCAGCACGATGCCGTAGTACGCGGCAACGGCTGGGGAGCGCAGATCTTCTTCCTTCACCCGACCAAAAGCCTCCAAAGCTTGGGCGTACTGCCCCTGCGAGAAGAGCGAAAATGCGTAGGTCGATGCAAAAACCGCATTTGTCGGATCGCGTTCATACAGTTTCTTGGCGAGACCAGCCGCACGCTGCTTGTCCATATCCAGTAACAGTGAAAGCTGCGCGAGATTGTTTTCTGTGTCCGGGTCGTTAGGCCGGACTTCTGAAAGGCGAAGGATGACGCGGTAAAGATTGGCTGTGTCTCCCTCCGCTGCATAGTACTGGGAAAGCGCGCCGAAGGCGGCATTCTGTCGTTGCTGGTCCTTGGTCAAGAGCCAGAGCAGATCCAGCGATTCCGGTTTCCATCCCCATGCCGCAACTTTTTGTTGGAGGACGGAGATTTTATTCCCGTCTGAGCCAATCGCCTTGCGCACGAAATTCCACTCTCGCTCTGCATCGAATGTTCGACTTCGCTCTCGCGATGCCCGGGCCAGAGCTGCGTGGCGGAGGAAATCCATGTCGCCCCAGTCCGTTTTCTTGCACCATTCTTCCAGACCGTCCCAGTCTTTTTCCGCGACAAAACAATCCGAAACCGCGCCCGCTACCGGCCACTTCGACGTGATCGTCGCCGGAAGGCGCTTGACCCAGTCTAGCGCAATCACCGTCTGTTGGTTTGTGCTCATCCACGTCAGCAATTCGTATGTTTTCGTGGGGTCGCTCGCGGATTCATCCTCCATATTCAACAGGTGAACGGCGAAATCGGGATGATTCAGTTGGCGAAGCATCTGGAGATAATCGAGCCGGTCTCGAAATTCGGCCTCGGGAAAACCAGCGAGCTTTTGAGTGATTTCGAAAGCGGCCCTGCCATCCTTGCTTTGCAGCGCGAAGTCGCGCAGCGCCCGCGCGGCAGCCTTGCGCAGTTTCGGTTCCTCCATGAAAAGCTGGAGGATCTGACTCGCCTTCGCTTTCTCGTCCGCGGATTTGGACTGGAGTTGGACGATGGCGAGGTTCAACTGGAAAATCTTGTTGTCAGGGTCGAGGCGGACAGCCTCCGTAAACTGCGCTTCGGCCGCGGCGGTGTCCTTTTGCGCGAGCGCGATCTCTCCTTTTACTTCCTGATACCCGGCGACGCTGGCGCCCTTTGCTTCCATTTTCTCGATGGCCCGTTTCGCCGCCGGGATGTCTCCAAAGCGTAGCGCTGCTTTTGCCAGGGCGATTGCATCATCGAGCGAATCCGGGAGGAGTTTTACGACTTCCGCGCGCCAAATGACGGCGGAATTGGACCCCTGGCGTTCGAGTATTTCCGCCATTAACCGGCAGGCCTCGGCGTTTTTCGGATTTAATTGAAACACTTTTCGCGCGGCGATCGCGGCCCAGCGGTCGTCGTGCTTTTCAACTGAAAGACGCGCCTGTTTCATCATCCGGTGCTCCTGCAGCCGGAGAAAAGCTTCGCGCCCTCCCCATCCGAGACCGATGAGGAGCGCAATGGCGCACAGGATCCTGACGCCAAGCCGAATAAAAACCCGCTCGGTTCTGTGAATGGAGTCGTCTTCCATCACTCGAACCGTAGGTTATGCGATGAGCCAAAGTCAACCGGCCGGCGGCAAACTGGTGGCGTGAAGGCGTGCAAGCTGCTAAAAAATTAGAATGTCGCGTTCCGTCGCCGCCCGAGAACTCTCGCCAGGGCGGAGCGAGCGTGTCGAGCGAACGATATCCGCTCCTACCTGGCAAAACGGACTTGTCGTCGCGGCGTTTCTCTTGCTTTGGGTGCAGGTCATCAATCATCTCCGGGCCGAATGGACGGTGAACCCGCAGTACGGTTACGGGTGGAGCGTCCCGTTCCTTGCGCTCTTTTTATTTTACAGGCGATGGCATGTCCGGCCGGCGCCGGCACCCGCGCGTTGGAAATTTGGAACGACAATTGTGGCACTGGCGGCAGCCCTTCCTTTCCTGCCCGCTCGCATCATCTCGATCGCGAATCCGGATTGGCGCTTGCTGAGCTGGACTCTCGCAATCGCGGTTGTGGTGATCTCGCTTGTTGGATTAAATCTCGCGGGCGGGCCGCGCTGGGTGCGCTATTTCGGTTTTCCCATCCTCTTCGTTCTCATCGCGATTCCGTGGCCGGCGCACTTCGAACAAACGATCGTGCAAGGTTTGATGCGAGCGGATGCGGCAATTGTTGTCCAGCTCTTGAACGCCGTCGGCACGATCGCAATCCAGCGAGGCAACGTTATCGAACTAAGCACGGGGTTGGTGGGAATCGCCGATGCATGCACCGGGATACGCTCCTTGCAATCCACGCTGATGATCTCACTTTTCCTCGGAGAATATTATCGGATGAGCGCCCCACGCCGCGTCATCCTCATCGCCGCCGCGTCGCTCCTCGCGTTCGTTTGCAATCTCGTGCGGACCCTCGTGCTCTGCCTTGTCGCATCGGCCTCCGGAGTGGACGCCATTCGACAATGGCACGACTCAGCTGGCCTAACGATTCTTCTGGTCTGCATTACGGGCCTGTGGCTTTTGAGTCTGCGGATGAGTAAAGACGTAAGCCCACCTGTGCCGGCTCCGGCTGCGCCATCAGGCGGAGCATTGAGCGGTCTCTGGCCCATCGCTGCCGCTCTACTTCTGTGGATTGGGCTGACCGAGATCTGTGCTGCGGGCTGGTATCGCGCCCAGCGAGCTAACTCACCCCAGACATCGTCTTGGTCGGTTTCGTGGCCGGCGGATCAAAAGGCCTATGCACCTGCGAAAATCCCCGAAGCCGCGCAAGAGTTGCTTCTCTATAACGAGGGTGGGGGCGCAAACTGGACGGGCGCTGACGGCCATCCCTGGATGATGTATTATTTCCGCTGGCTACCGGGCCGAACCGCCGCGCACTTTGTTAAGTTCCATCGGCCCGATGTCTGTCTGCCTGCCACTGGAATGACCATGACTCGGGACAATGGAATTCGATTCGTGACGGTTAACGGCGTGCATCTGCCGATTCGTTCCTATCGCTTTGAAAACGGAAGCACCCCACTCCATATCTCTTATTGCTACTGGGATGCTCGCTCATCGTATTCCAGTGAAAGCGCCGCGAATGAAGAGGACTGGACGGTGCGCGGGCGGCTCCGGGCAGCGTGGGGCGGGCGACGGGAGACCGGCGCGCAAATGCTCGAGGTAGTGGTTTGGGATTACGACAATGATGCGGACGCCGTGTCCGCTTTGCAGCGTCAGCTGGAAGAAATCGTTCATCCAGTCGATGGGGAACGGGTGAATTAGTCGCTCGCAGGGTTGCCGCCGCTCAGCCTCCGCTCTAAGGGCTCCGCTGACAACTGGGACTTTGTCAGCCGGTTTGAAGACGTGGATGTCGACGGCCGCTAGCGAAGAATTTCTTAGCTACGATTGCGAAAACGTTGCGCTAGTTGCGAGAGCTACTCCAAACCAGGATCATGCCTAATAGCAGCATCACGCTGCCCACAAGGTGATCGCCAGACAGGCCGCGAAAGGAAAAGCTGTCAAAGTCCGCCGCCGATCCACCAAGGAAGGTGATCGCGCCGCCGGCCAGGGCCGCGAAACTTACCAAGGCACGAAACATATTGTCCTAAACCGACAACATCGAAGCGGGTTGCGCTAAATCGAGCGGCCCGCGTCCTGCTCAAAAAAACGTCATGCCTCTTTTCCTGATCGTCCTGCTCCTGTTCGCGAGCGCTTCCAGCATGTTCGGTGGAGTGAAGCCGCTCACGGCCAAGGAGATCGCTCTGATGCTCCGCGGCGGCTATTCGAGCGAAACGGTGCTGCGCGACCTTTCCAGCCGACGTTATGCCGATACATTTGATTCCGCGATCGAAAAACAACTCATTCAGGCCGGCGCGAACCCCGCGCTGATTGAAGCCTTGCGAAGCGGAACCTATCAGCTATCGCCTTCAGAAATTGCGGCAGCAAAGGAGAAACTCGCCGCGCGGCAGGCGAAGACGCCTGAAGCGACTCTGCCATCTAAGACAATTGCTCCGGCAAGCCAGGAGACGAGCGCACCTCCGCCTTCAAGAACGCCGGACCCCAAGTTACCAGCTGACACAATCTACCGCCTTCTCCAGGGCGACCTGGTTTATTACCACTACGGCGCGATCGTTCATTTTGATGACACCACGCTCGAGCACAAGAAGCTCTTTCTTTTCTTTTTTAGTTCGAATGGTTCCAAGCCCGGCCGCAAATTGACGACGCAGCTCGTAGAGTATTACAACCGTGTGGTCCCACAGCACCCGGAATTTGAAGTAATATTTTTCAGTGCCGATCGCACCCAGTTTGGGATGGAGACCTGCATGACTCAAAGCAGCATGCCCTGGCCCGCGGTGGCGTACGAGAAGGTCGGCAGCAAGAGTGGCGCGATCCCGAAGGACTTGGTGCGCGAAATTCCATGCCTCGTTCTGGCGGATGCGAGTGGCCGGATTCTTTCGCACAGTGGCACTGGCGAGAAGGACTCCAGTCCGGAAAAAGTCTTGGACGATCTCGATCGAAACCTGGCGCGCAGTAAAGACGCTTTGGCGCAAACGCACTAAAGCTACGCAACGCGCGTCCCCCGCCTAACCGCTCCGCGGAAAGGCTGGTGATGGAGAGATTTCGAAGTCAACTTTTGATCAGGCTAGCGAGCTGCTTCTTTAAAGCCAAATCAGCCGCTGCGTCATCATCATAACCCCAAATGGCGATTTCCAATGTTTGGGCGCCTTGATCGCGTTTCCCGGTCCAGGCTCGATGAAGCCGTCCGCGCACGGTCCAATCTTCTTTAATCATCTCTTGGGTGTCGCGAAAAACTGATCCGTCCCAGTAGCAATAATAGACATGGAGTGGTCTCTGGCCACCGAATCGGTAAGCTCTTGTTGGCAGAGATACATTCCCAATCGTGATAAGTTCGGATCGCGGCTCTCCCACAGCCAGGAAACCACTCGCCGGAAGGCAGATTTCCGGCCGATGAACCTTTACAAAAAGAGCAGCCGTTTGCCCAGGATACCACTTGAAGAAAAAGACTGTCCAAACTTTGCCAAGGTCATCCTGCCAGGTGATCCCCCGACCTTCATTATAGCGGAGCAAGGCCGCAGCTTCTCCGGGAATGACGACGTTCGCGTATTTGTCGGACGGGACTGGCAAATCAATCGCCCATTGCGGAGCCACCATCGCGCGGCTGCTCCTAATCTGGAACCACAGGTGAGCTCCTAGTTCTGCGGCGACCAACCAGCAGACTAAGCCGATAAAAAGCCCAGATGGGAGGAAAGGCTTCATGCGGTTAGATCGGCTCGATGCGGGCAAGTTGTTTCGTTTCAGGTAAAGGCTCAACCCCCAAAGACCCATAAGACATCCCATGAGCACACTCCATCCCGCAGTATCGTGCCACTTCGATGCCGCTTCTGGGCCCGACCGACTGGCGACGTAGGCCAGCAAGAATGTCCGGACAATGTTAAAACCAAAGGCGAAGCTGGCGCCCCCAAAGAGCAAATAGATGCGCTGCCTGGGGTTGAGCGCATAAAACTCCCCGAGGAAAAGTGAAAGCATGAAAGTCGATTGAAGCGATCGAATCCCCGAGCACGCATCTTCTATCCCCAGATTTCCGGTCGCTAACTCGATGACGTTTCCGTGTTGCAGGGCGGCGACGCCAAAGCTTGTTAGCAGCTCGACATCAATGCCGGTCACGGTGTGCATGAGTTTTTGAATGACCGCTTGCTCGAGCTGCGTCGGCCAGGGGACAGACACCAGTAAGAAAACAATCGGGAAGGCAAAATGTTTCACCCACCGCCAGCCGCCGGCGATAAACACGCAGCAAAAGGCAATGCCCACTACGCTCAACGCCACCGCCCAACTCACCAGCCTCCAATCAGGGTTGGCTTTGGCCAGAATTCGCAACGGCAAGAGCAGACCCGCCATCAAGGCAAGAAGCGTTAAGATTAAATGACGCGCCAGTGGAGGAGTCGGGTCGGGACGCTGGTTCCATCGAAACCGAAACAAGAGAGCAGCCAGGAACGGCACGCTCCAGCCGTAGCCGTAAGAAGGATTCAGGGTCCAATCGAGGTGGATTTGGGCGATTAACTCGCCGCACAGACAAAGTCCAGCCGTGGCGGCCGCTAAGATGGTCAGGCGAGGGGGATGAGTAACCTGTGAGGACTGGATGGCCGGTCTCGATAGAAAGGAAACGGGCATCGGGCGGTAGGTTAGCAGATAATGGACCGGTTTTCCTGCCTGTTTTTCCTGGGGATGGCTGCGCGTTTTGGGGGCGGAGCGTGGCATGACGAAATTACCGAAGTTGCGCCCAAGTGAATTGAGCGCGGGGGACAGAAGGCCAGTTTAGCCGTCCCCTTGCCTTCGGAGGTCATTACTTTCGACGGTGCGGCATTCGAGGTGCTACTTCGCGAAAGGTGGAAGTCTCCACAAATCATGGATCGTGAACCAAAGCGCACCGGCAGGTCGGAGCAATGGCCAAAGAAAATTGCTCTCCTCGCTCTGCTGTCCGTCGCGTGGTTCTTTTCGTACTTCACTTTTCTCCTGGGTCCACTCGCGAAATCCAGAGACGAGATCCTCAACCGCATAGGCGAATTTGAGGAAAAAATTGCGGAGGGCAAACAGGCGATCGCACGCGCCGGTTTATTGGAGCACCAGGGAGAGTATGCGGTCCGGCACTCGACTGAAATTGCCGCTCAAAGCCCACCCGGCGCCCCGATTGCCTGGTTCCCCACCCGGCTCAAAGCGCTCTTTGCCGCAAACGGAATTGAGGATATTCGCGCCCGCTTGCTATCAAGTGCGCCATACCCCGACGCCGCGCTCAAATCGTGGGCAAAGTCAACCTGGATAGTCGAAGCGCCCGTTGCCGATTTCCGCGATGTCGGCCGGACGCTTGCAAGCCTCGAAAATGAGGAGGCATTGCTCACCGTCACGGGAGTTCAAATCCACGCGACACAAAACGACCCGGCTTTGCAGCAGATTGCCATTGCCGTGACACGGGCCGTACCCCAGTAGCCAGACTTGAACGTCGCGGATGCGCTTCCGCAGGTGAGCCGTTTGTCAACCCGCGGCACCGAAGTTGCTTATAATTTCTAGACTACAGCAATGAGAGCTCCCTTTCCCATCTTCGTTTCGCAGCGGCGACTTGGGTCGAGCGGTTTTACGTTGGCGGAGGTGTTGATTGCGATCGCAGTATCGGTGATTTTCGCCGGCGCAGCCTTCACCACCAACGAGCGGCTGCTCGTTGCCTTGAAATCACAAAAGGAAACCACGGCCGCGACCATGGTGCTGCAGCAGCGCATGGAAACATTCCGTGCCACTGCGTTCAGCAACATTGCCACGGCGTCGTATGTCCAAGGCTCCATCGTGGCAAACGCAACTGGATCCGAGGCGCCGCTGGGTAACCTGACGGAGACCGTCACGATAAGCTCCTATGCCCCGGCCGATGGCTCGACCCCTACTGTGGTTCAGCGGAATAGCGCAAACCCAACGGGGACGATCGTGTCGACAAACGCAAATCTCGCGAATTCAACCTTGGTGCGCGTTGACGTGCTGCTGAGCTGGACGAGCGCAAACTCGCGCAGCCGGAGCCGCCAATTATCCTCCATTTTCGGAATCGGCAATATCGCGCCATGAGGTCACCCACCGATTTGCGGGAGGCGGGATCCAGCCTCGTTGAGATAATGATGAGCATCGGTTGCGGCGCCATTATCATCGCCGCCGTCCTCACGTCGGGGGTTGCTCTTCAGCGCAGCTACATGGCGGTAGAAGGCTATTCCATGGCCGAGGGCGACCAGCTCCGCGTCCAGGATTACATCGCATTGGATTGCCGCCGCGCGCTTAGCGCGGCCGTGGTAAATAATACGCTCACTCTCCTGGTGCCGAAATACTATGACGCTGCCGGCGCAGCGAAGACTCCCACGTATACGACGAACGGCGCAATTCAATACAGCGGCAGAGTGGTGCAAGACGCCGTGACCACGCTCAGTTCGTCGAGCGTAACCAGCGCGACAGCGAACTTCACTTCTGCCGACGTGGGCAAGGTCGTCGTTATCTCAAATTTTGCGGTTGGAACTACCATCTCCAGTGTGACCAACGCGACGACCGCGGTTTTGAGCAGCAGCTCGACGGCCGACGGGACCGCGCAATCGCTTCAGATCGATTCGTCCGTCATCATTTCCTACTACCAATCTGGCACCAATTTTATGCGGAGTGTCGCTGGCACGGCGAAGGCGATCGCGAGCAATGTCGATAGCTTCACGGTTAATCCACAGGATCTCAGCTCAAGCGTTACGTGCAGCATCACGTTTGCCCCTCGATTTGTCTATCTGCCGGGTCCGGGTCCGGTCAACGGCACGACGGTGTTTTCTAACACATTCCTGCGCAATGCCGGGGCGCGCCAATAAGAGGACCTACAATGAAGATCAGCACTAAAAACCGCGAAGAAGGCAGCGTCCTCCTGATCGCATTCCTGACGATGACAATCTTGACGTTGATTTGCGCTGTCAGTCTCAACGTCGCCTCGCAAAACGCAAACTCAACCACCCAAACAACCAGTTGGCAGCAAGCATTAGCCGGAGCCGAAGCGGCTGCCGACCAAGCGATGAACGCTCTCAACACCACCACCTGGGGCCCGACGCCTCAGTGGTATACGGTCACGGGTACACTTCCCACCACCCAGCCTACAGGTGGAACGGCCGCAAACGGTCCTCCGGGAGCAGGTCAATACAATTACTGCATTCCGACCCCGATGACCCTTGCAGGTGAAGCGAGCAACACAATGTCAATGTGGGTAACCGTGGACACTGCTGGCCTCCCAGTGAACAGCAGTGGCCTCCAGGGTTACCGGATTCGCGCTGTCGGATCGGTCGGCGCGCCTGGACCCGCGCGGGTCTCAAATCAAAAACTCGATAACGATCTGCGAAAGATCGCACTCATCACCGATCGCATGTCAGGCCAATCGGTAGGGACGCAGCCGATGGCGACGAGACGCATTGAACTGATCGCGGTCCCTGTCACTAGAAGCATCTGGGCGCGCGGTATCAGTCTGAAGAGCTATGTCAACATGAGCGGCGGCGGATCGGTGGACAGTTTTGATTCGAGCAATTCCTTCAAGTCGACCAATGGCCTTTATGATGTCACGAAGCGCCAAAATCATGGCGAAATCGCCACCGTCAATAGTACCGGCTCGGACCTCAGGAGCACGTATGTCTATGGCGACGTGCAGTACAGCGGACCGGCCATCAAAAACACGACCAACGTCCAGGGGAAAATCTCGACGCCGTTCGCCGCAACTATTCCTGCAACCGTAGATCCGACTACTTCGACATGGTGGGATAACTCACATGATGGCGTGCAGCAGCAGTCGTACTTTAATGGTGGCAACTACACGAGTTACAGCGGTGGCGGCAGCCCTCCAGTGAGCTCAATTACTGTTAACGGAAGTTCCAGTAGCCCAGACTTAATCAAAATAAACGGCGACTTTACCGTTCCGGGTGGTCAAACTTTCGCTCTGACCAGGCCCGGTGGCAGCAGCGGGACGCAGAAGTACGTGACCATTTGGGTGACCGGAAAGTTTACGACTTCCGGAAGCGGCGTGATCAACCAGGACGCAAACGTGCACGTCGTCTGGATCGTCGATGGTGATATCACCACGAGTGGCGGCTCCTACAACAACCAGAGCGGGCTGGCCGGAAGTGTTGCGTTTGTGGGAGTCGGCACCAGTCACAAGATCACAGTTTCCGGCAGCGCGAATTTCATTGGAACGATGAACGCTCCGGGATTCGATGCGACGATTTCCGGCACTGGGTCCTACAGTGGCGCTATCATCGCCAACTCGCTGACAATCAGCGGCGGGGCCGGCTTTCATTACGACGAAGCGCTGCTCCTGGCTTATGGAGGCAGCTCCTCGAGTAGCAATTTTGCCTACGCCAGCTGGTTTGAAGATAACTCGGCGCCAACCCGCGGCCAGACATACTAAGCAGGCAGCCAGCACCCGACCTGGCAGCTTTGGCGCGACAATATTTGCCGCCGGGAAAATGATCCGCGCGCGACGCTGATCGGGGTGCTTGATCTTTCCGCTGAGACAGTATTGTGTTTGAAGATTATCCGACGAGATCACATCCGGCTCCTTTGCGTAGACGACGACCAAGTCGTGGTTGATTGGCTAGTAACGACGTTGAGCGCGGTGGGATACGAGGTGGAGGTGGCGCCAAATGGCTTCATCGCTCTGATGAAGGTAAGCAAGAGCCCGCAGCGATTTGGCCTGATCGTGACCGACCTGCGTATGCCAGGTTTGGATGGATTCGAATTTATAGAGCAGAGTCGCGCCGCAGGCTACGACGGAAAGTTCCTCGTCTATGCCGCGTCTATCACACCGGACGCACGGCTCCGACTGCGCGAACTGCGAGTCGAGCGAATAATTGAGAAACCGGTGCGCGGCGGTGGCCTGATTGACGCTGTCCGGGAAATCGAGAGCGGGTTTTAACGAACGGCAGCCTTGGCGGTTCCGTTCCGCTGCCGAACCAATCCGGAGATAAACGGTTGTTAAAGGGACTGAGGTGCTTCTTCGCGATCGTCCTTGCGCTTAAGCAATCGGCGGGAGGAGGCCAAAAGCATCAAACCAACCAGACCGGGGATCATGAGTCCCGCATTCATTTCCGGCACCACGCCGAGAACGCTCGCGCCTGAAGACATGTTGATGTCCTTCGCGATGACGGCACCATTGATCAGAACTGGCGAGAGCATCACATCGCGGTTTATGGCGAGAAGAATGCCATCGATCCCCGAAGAGTTACCGCCGCCACTGAAGGCGACGTTGCCGGTGCCAAGCACGTTGTAGAGGACATCGGCCGCGGTCAGGCCGCCCGCCAGGCTGATATGGGTGGAGCCGGACAGCTGAAAGCTGCCGGACACGTTCAGCACGAATGTGCTGCCCGTCGGGGCACTGAGTGTGATTGTGTCGTTGCCCGACAAGTTGATGCCAGCCACATTGAAAATGTAGTTTCCAACGGTGCCTTGCGAGATGGTAAAGTTTCCCGACAGGTTGCCGTAGCTCGCGTTGGGGGTTTGACCCGCGTAAAAGCTCGAGGTGTTGATCGCCGCCGTCCTGGCATTTTCAAGTCGAGCATCAATGGCGGGCCCCTGCATCAGAGGGCCAGTAGTGCCACTCGACGAGGTCGAAAAGGTCGAGCCAGTGTGAATGTCGAATTCACCGGGATCATTCACGGAACCACTGCCTTGATACTTAAACCCGGGAGAGGCGACACCGATATTACCTTGGATATTGTTCTGATTTTGGCCAGACGGCGGTGTCGGGCCAGACTGCTGCACGTTTCCGTCGAGGGCCAGCACCGTATAAAAAAGGGCCGGATCAAGCGAAGTGAAAACCCCCGCTTGGCTGGAAGTGACAGCGCAGGCGCACAAGATGACGGCAACACCGATCGCGCGGATTTTTGGGAGCGGATTATTGAGTTTCATCGATGGTTGTTTCTGGTTTCGACTTTGTTCTTTTTACCGATTCTTCGTTTTGTTGTCCACACGCTTTTTGAAAGCGATATTCAGGTTGTATTATAAAATCTATAATTCTGCAAGCACTAAAATTGCTAGAGTGATTCTGCGACTCATTTCTGCGATTCTCCGGCGTCCGGCGTTTTCCGGAAGGCGGATCTGTTTTTGTTCGATTTGAGGGGGAATCTCCTGGCGTCAGGTAAAATTAGGCGGGGCTGAGCGGGCGAATACTTTGGTGGTTTTCGTTGCTACGGCAGGAGGTCTGTTCGTTGCCGCGCTTCCCGGACAAGCTGCTTTTCCTCCGGCAACAGATTCGCGCTCTGTGCGAGATCCAGAAATTTTGCCGCCTCTGTTTTCTCCCCTTTAGCGGCGAGCAAAATGCCGTAATAGGCGGCCGTGGCGGGTTCTTCTAATTTATCTTTCGGCAGCGACCGCATGGCTTTCAGCGCTTCATCGAGTCGGTGCTGGGCGTAAAGCGAATACGCATAAGTGGACACGACCGTGGAGTCATTCGGATTCTGCTCAAACAGTTGCCGCGCCGTTTCCGACTCATTTTCCTTTGCCTTACCCAATAGGAACGCCAGCATGATGGAATTATTTTTCGCCCGGAAGTCGTTCGGATCATCTTCCAATATTTTGTCGACGACTCTTTTCAGGTCGGCTGTATTTCCGGCCGTCGAATAATTGTGTGCCAGCCATCGCAATGCTGTGGTGCGGTTTTGGCCTTGCGCGACCATTACCCAATAGATTTCCCGAAGTTCGTTTTTCCATCCCCAAGTCGTCGCGACCTGTAGTAGTTGATTGAGCAGCACCGGATTCGCGGCCGCTGCGGCAACGGCCGCTTCCCACTTGGCCCGGAAAAGCTCAAGGTTGTTGCGCTCTTTCAGGGCGCGGGCAAAGATCGCCAAACGCAGATATTCCAGGATTCCCCAATTGCCGCTCCTCACCAGTGCTTCTACCGAATTCCAATCCCCAAGAGTTAAGAAGCAAAACGCCAGTGCTGCTTTGACTGGCGAACTATCCCTTATCTCGGGACGGAGCCCATCTGCCCATTTTACTCCCTCCCGCGCCTGCTCGTTTTGCTCCATCCAGATTAGAAGGGCGGCGGCGTCGGCCGGCTTCGTCGCCCCATCTTTTTGCATTTTTTCCAAGGACGTGGAGAGGCTCGGATTGAATGCGTGACGCAAGACATCGAGCCGAACAATTCTATCGCTGAATTCGCTTTTCGGGTCGGCTACAATGGCGTCTGCGAGAGGCAATGCCGAATTCCAGTTGAGATGCTCGATTGCATCTGCGAGCAACGCTTTTTGTGCAAGCAAACGAACCTTTTCATTTTCCGAGAATCTCCGCAGAGTCGCTTCGGCAACGTCCCGTTTCTCGAGAAAACGCAGCTCCACCACAGCTCGGTTGAAAGCGAAGACGACGTTGCTTGGATCGAGTTCCGTCGCGCGTTGATAATGAAAATCCGCATCTTCCAGTTTGTTCAAGGCCAGCGCGAGTTGCGCAGCACACGCATGATATTCAGCATTTTCCTGTTCCCGATTCGGTACGGCTGCGAGCGCCGCCTCGGCGATTTTCGTTTGGCCTAAGCGCAATGCGGTGCGGACTAAAGCCAGTCTATCCGGCATGGAATTCGGCAAGACTTTAACAACAAGCTGTCGCCAGCCTAGCGCATCTTCCGCGCCTTGTTTATCTGCCATGTCCGCGACGGCGCGTGCTGCGTCGGGATTATTGCGGTCGAGTTGGAGGGCGCGTTGCGCGAGAAGAGACGCTGTCGTCAGATCGCCTCTGAAAATTGCCGATTGGGCTTGTCTTGCCAGACGCGGCGCCTGCCACCGCACATATGCGCGATGGCCAAAAAAAATCAAAAGGACGCAGGCAATCAGCAGGCATCCTGAAATCACGATCACTCGCAAAATGCGGTCTTGGATCGTGGTTTCGAGATTAATTGGCGGCTGATTCGTTTTCATTCAACGTTGCTAACTCTCTCACCGATACAACGGGATTCTAAACATTATCGCAACTGCCCAAAGTGTGAAATCCTCTTCCGTACCCTGCCCATTAGTGTCACCGTCGGTGCGGTGATTTTTGCCGATTTTCGTAAAGATCGCCTCAAAATATTGTTCATCCAAGACTTGCTGATAATTTGGATCATGCACATCCCCGCCGTCCAACCAATCGCTGGAGCCAACCGCTGGCCACCGTGGAAAAAGAATGAAGGATGAAATCGCAGCCACGCGCCACAAAGTGTATCCGCCGCGACGGGCCAGCCGTCGCTGATCTTGCGTCTCGTTAGGCCGACAGCAGAACTGCGATGAAGCGAACGTGGACGATCATCGGCGTTAGCGACGTTGCCGGTAGCTTCAAATGGTACCAGTCGCTCTTTGGCCAGCCCGAGACGACTCCGGACCATGACTACTTTGGTCAGATTTTGGATACGGATGGAACCGTCTTGCTCTGTCTCCACCAGTGGGGCGCGCACAACCATCCCTCCTTGACGAGCCCGGACGAGGCCGCGCCTGGCAACGGCCTCCTCTTGTTCTTTCGCGTCGACGATTTCGACATGGCACTGAAGAGAGCACGCGCTCTCGTCGCCCGATTCGAAGAGGAGCCCCACGTGAACCAGAACAATCAAACACAAGAGTTCTCACTCCGGGATCCCGACGGATACTATGTCACGATTAGTGCGCTGCCTGCGCCCCGGCGAAAGGGGCCCGCAAGGCGGCGGCCTAACAAGCGCTCGCAGCCGACGAAGGCGCGCGGCCGAATCAGAAAGTAATGGGAGAGACGTCCACGCCTTCGCGACTGAAGCGCTGTTCGTCACGCGACATCGCGCGCGTCGATTACTGATCGAGCGTTACCTGGTAAGTGACCGTGCCAGCGCCGCCTGGGCGCAATGTTCCCGCAAACGTCCAGTGCATGGCGCCCCTTTGTCCCGGCGATGGAGCCGACAAAACCACGCCGGTCAGGTCGAGGGGCAGGGGGCCGTTACTGCCGCTGACAAATGTCGTGAACGCCGGTGTGTTATCGTAGATGACGACATTTTTGAGCACGTCGCTCGAAGTGTTGGTGTAGGAGATGGTGTAGGTAATCGTAGCGCCCGGCGCCGCGCTCGGTTTGTCGACGGATTTCGAAAGGGTAAGCCCGGCCGTCGTTGGATTGCCGACGGTTGTTACATCCTGCCGCGTCAGCGTAGCACTTAAAGAAGGAGTAGCTCCGGTGTAAGTGAAGAGCGCAGTCAGGGTCGTTTGGTCCTTCGCGCCAAACGGCGCATTGGTGGGAATAAATGCCTTGATGATGACAGCTATGACATCATTCGCATTTACAGAGATCGCCCCGTTGATTACGGGCTCATTCGCGTCGAGTTGCCCGTTTGAATTCAGGTCCCGGTAAAGCGTGACGGTCCACCCGGCGAGCGCGGGAGTGTCGACGCTGGCAGTGGAAAACAAAACCGTCCCGGCGGATGCGGCCGTGAAGGTGTGTGCATAAAAGAGGGTGGTGCCCGGCAAGCCAGCCTGCTGACCGTCTGTGGTGAGAGTGTTGGGTGGCACGTCACCGAAATTCACATTGGTGTAGGAGGTGTTTGCGACAACCGTGAAGGTGATGGTGTCAGTGGGACGGGCGTAACTGCCACCCGTGTTGCCAACATTCGCGCCTGTTGAAAGATAACCGGCGGCGTTGGTTTCCACGATCTTAAGCTGGGTGCCGGCGGCTATCGTGGAGGGCAACGCCAGCGCGTAGGTCCCCGAAGCGTTGGTGGTAGCGGTTGAGTAGGTGGTCGCGCCGCTTGCGTCGGTGAGTTGCACAACAACGCCCGCAATGCCCGGCTCGCCCCCATTGAGAATTCCGTCATTCGCCGCGCCGCCCCCGGCGCCATTGTCGTCGAAGACGCGGCCGGAGATGAGCAAGCCATGGTAGAGGCCGAAATTTTGGTTGGGCACGCCCGTGGTGTTGACGGCTACTGGCGTGCGCACGCCGCTCGGCATTTCGGTGCCCGTCCAACCCGCGGGGATGGTCGGCGTCACATCCGTAAGCGTGTTATTGTCATCAAGAATCAGCGTGTAAGTTCCCGTGGCCACGTTTGGCAACGTGTAAGCGCCAGTAGCCGGATCAACCACCGCCACGGCCAGGGCCGGGCCGCTCGGGCTGGTCGTGTTAACCAGCTTCACATACAAGGTGAGGCCGGTGCCCGCTTCCGTTGAGTCGCGTTGCAAGTTCAGGTTCGCGTCTGCGTAGACGAATCCCGAGATATCGGGTCTGGCATCCGCCACCGTAGCGTTCCCACTGAACTCAGAGGTCGCGCCACCCAGCGTAGCTGTCGTAGTCAGGACCGACCCTATGGCCACGCCCGAAGGAGTGGGCACGGTAAAAGTAAAGCGATTGGTAGTATCCGCTCCCTGGTTCAGCCCGTTAACAGGATTCGTGTAGGAGCCGGTGCCGTTGTCGGTATCCGCGCCGGAACCTTCAGTTAGCGTCATGAGATAGGTCTTACCTTCGCCGAAGTTCGATGGATCAGGGTCAGCAACAAATAACTCGATGACCGAACCGGGCCGGGCAAAGCCCTTGATAATCAGGTTCCCGTTAAAGATGGACGCGCTGGTGAGGACCGGGAAATTCAGGAGTCCATTCCCGCCAACGTCTGTGTCGCCGGGGTCATTCAGGGTGACGTAAGGCGGTGTTCCGGTGGTTTGATTGTCCGCCGCGCTCAGGAGATCGATGCCAATCCCGCTGTTCGCGAAGATGGAATTCTTAGTAATAACGTTGAGAGTGCCGGCAGCGCCAACCATTACACCGGCTCCCGCGCTCGTGGTGATGATGTTCCGATCAACGGTATTCGAGGAACCGAGAAGCCGAATGCCGGAAGTAACTGAGCCCGCGCCTGTCCCATTGCCCGTGAGGGTATTGTTAACGATGGTGCTGGCGCCCGCGCCGTTTGCCACGTCCACGCCGGCTCCGTTATTCGCCGCGATCAGGTTGGTCTGGATGGTAGAGGCGCTGCCAGCTCCCACGTTCACGCCCGCGGACGCGGAGCCGGTAAGACCGTTGCCGCGAATTTCGTTCGACAGGATTTGCGCCCCGGTTGCATTCGTATTGAGCGCGACGCCGTTTCCTGCGCTGAAGCCGATAACGTTATTTTGAATCGTTGCGTTTGCTCCCCCCACGACCCGAATGTTGTCGCCTCCAGAGCGAGTTGCCGCGCCAGGATCCGCAAACGAGCCGGCGCCCGTTCCGATAATGTTTTGCTCAATGAGAGCGCCGCTTCCGCCCGCGCTCACTCTGATATTAGCTGAACCATCGCTGTTGGCTGCGGCCCCGAATCCATAGATGGCAAGGCGGCGAATTGCCGTCGCGGAGGCTTGCACATCGAACCCAAGATTTACGACAGCGGCGCTCCGCAGATTCTGGATTTCCAACTCGGGCTTGTTTACAGGCGTGAGCGCGAGTGCGCCGACACCTACGGCGCCGCCCGTGCCGATGGTTCCTGCATTGGGATCGAGCACCGTCGTTCCGTCGGTGGAACTATAAGCCTGTCCATCCAGGGTTGTATTTGCATCGGTGATCGCAGGCAGCGCTACGGTGAGGCTGATGCGCCACCAGGTTCCCGCATTCGCGGCCACGGCCGGAACGAACCGCATCACGTTTGCGCCTGCGATAGCATTGGCATTCTGGATAAACTGGCGAAGCGTACCTTGCGCAGTCCGATTGGCCGCCGGGTCGTCATCGGTCTCACCGGAACGGACGTCGGTGACGACATTGAAGCTGAATCCGAAGTCGACGCTGGAAACATTGCCGCTGCCAACAGAGACCCTCGCGACATGCTGATAGGTGTTATTCCCCGGCGTCGGATCCGCGAGATTATACTTGTCTGAAACGGAGGCGTTGACGCCTCCAAAGCGCGCGCCGACATCCAGCGCCGGAGTGCCCGGGTTATCTCCGTAGGTTTGTTCCGCCCACACATCTCCCTGGGTAAAGCCTCCATTGTAGCCTGCGCTTGGTGTAACCGATTTCGAATCGACTACGACCAGGTAATTACTTCCCGAAGCCAGCGTGGAAATTTGAAAACTATAGGCCCCGGAAGCATCGGTCTGTTGCTCGGCGACGAATGCATCACCGGCATCGACCACGCCGTTATTGTTGGCATCGGCATAAAGCCGGACATTGACATTTGGCCTGACGACACCACCAACGATCGTGCCGGTGCCATTCACGTCTTCATAGATGGTACCCGAGATCGTCTTGAGGCCCCCGGAAAAGTCAAAGCCGCAAGGTCCTGCCAGAGCTGTGGGCACAAAGACCGTATTCAGAATCATGCGTTGACCATTGAGGTCTCCGATAGCTCCATTGCCCGCTCCATAATTGTGACCGCCGAGGTAAAAGACCATCCCGCCGGCTTGGTTTCCGAGCTTGGCCGCGGTCGCGGCGTAGGTAGGCGTCGCGGCGCCGATGTTATCGGCATGAACGTGCCCATTGTTCTGGAAGGCGGAGCCGACATCCAGCGACCAGTCCGTGACAGAGCCCCCCACCGAGCCATCCAGGTCGCCGACAAATTGGGAGAACGCGAGGTCCGGATTCGGATAGGAGAGAGCGTTATTGATATTATTGCCCACGAAGCCTGCGGTGGTCTGGAAACCTCCCGCCGGGTCATTTTCGTAAGTAAGGACCGCGCGACATTCGGCGAGAAAGTTACCTCCGCTTTGGACAAAGGCCTTCACGTTCGCGATTCCGGTCGTGATGTCCGTGTGCGGTTCGGTGAGAAGAGTATAACAGGAATTGGCGGCGATCGGTGGCGAGACCGTGTCGTTCACGTTGACCACCGTATAATCAGGAATGTCCGCGGCATCGAAGAGGGCGGTATGAACACCCGAGTTAATGGTGTTCACCGCGATCTTCGGCGTGAAGGTCAGGTCGTAGCGCACGTCCACGCTCACAGGCGCGGTTAACTGATAAACGGCAACATTGTTGCCAAAGGCGGTCGCCTGCGCCAGCGCAAGCTGGGCGAAGTCACGAGTCACGACGAACGGACCTCCCGCGAAACTTAGAGACGCCGCCGCCGCGGCGGTCGGTTTTACGCGCTGCGCGGTAGCGGAAAAGTCGACACCGTCCTTAGCTTTGCCCGCTTTGATGATCCACTTCACGGGAATCCCGTTTTGGAGAAGGTGATTGACGAGGCCGTAAGCGGTGATGTTAAACGGCGAGCCGATGGCCTGAAGCGTGTTGTCCATCGGAATGACGAGCGACCCGGCCGGGATCGTTTCAATGTGAGACGGTGGATTCGGCAGATCGTCCGAGACGGTGTAAGGAGCGGCAATTGCCACGACTGCGACCAAGGCCACGATGAAGCCAAGGATTCGCTGCCGCGTTCCCGTCCAAACAAAATGTCTCTTCGACGCGGGCATCTTATTTATTGTCGTCCGTCTGTTTTTGGCTGGAATTACCTAACGAATCCTGCTTCCGGCGGTTAAAAAGCTGTTCGTCGAATTTCAAACGCAGCGCGACATAAAAACCGCGTGCCGTGTACTGCTCCTGCGTCAGGTCGTCGTCGCGAAAACCACTGAAGTTATAGCCAAAGCCGGCCCGCAGGTTCTCCGCGAGCGTGACCCCAATCTCCGGGCCAAACCCAAATTGGGCGCTGCTGCCATCGCCGCTCAGGAGCGCGTTCACTCCGATACCCACATCGATCCGCTTCGTTAGGTCGCGGGTAAAATGGCCAGCGAGCAAATGCGCGGTCGTTACGTCGTTGCCTCCGTTCGAATCTTCGTAGGCGAGCTTGCCGCCGTAGTGCCCGCTCAATTGCCAATCGGCGGTCGGCTGGCAGTTCACATCGAACGACAAGATGTTGACGCGCCGCTGCACGTTGCCCGTCCCAGTCGCGGTGCCGCCATCAAACGTTCCCGGGGCGCCGTCTTCCGTTCGAAATTCATATTTGCCGAGCGCGTTCCAGACATCTTCGCTCGTCTGGCGCCAGGCGAGCCCGGCCTGGATCCGCGCCTGTTGCTGATCCACCGCGCCCACTCCTTTATTGTGCGCCAGGTAGATCACCGATTTCGTAAGCGTCGTCCAGTTTTCGTTAAGCTTGTAAGCGAACCCGAACGTCTCCAGCAAGCTATCCACGCTTTCACTTGTCCGCAGCTCGGCGCGCGCGGTGCCCTTCCAATCCGGATCACCGGTGTATTCGATGCCGCCAGTTACGGCCGTGGATTTGTTTGTGTTTGTCGTGCCCTCAATTGGGTCCACGCGTTCGAAGGTGGTGCTCAGACGTAGACCCTGCGCCAGCGTCCAGCTATTGCGCAACCCGATAGCTGCTTCCGCTTCCCGGCCGGTGAATCCGTCGCGGGCCCGGTATTCGTTGAAGAGAGTGGAATCCTTTGCGTAGGTGCTTTCCACTCCGACCACGGTCGTATTTTGCTGTTGCACGTTGTTCAACTCGAAGGGTCCGCCGAGAGAGGAGATCAGTTCGTGGCGCAAATAGAGGCGCGTTTTTGTGTCCACCTGGTACTGGAGACCAATTGCCGCCAGCTTCTTGTCCGATTCCAAAACGTCCTGCTCGTACTCGCCGTAAATCCGTCCTGCGCCATCTGTCCAGGGAAGCGGCAACGTTAACTTCGCCCGAACGCTTCGCACTTCGTTTGGCGTAGCTCCCACCGTCGTGGCCGTGGACGGGCTGGCTGGAGTGGAGGTCTCCGTGCTGTAACGCCCGTCGAGCTCGAGCCGGATATCACGCCCAAAGGTCTGCTCGATTCCCGCGAGAACACCGCGCCGGTTCCCGGCGTCCAGCGCTTCAGTGTCTACCCCTTGCACAATGATCCGGGTTGTCTTTCTCAGCTGATAGGAGATCTGCGCGCCGCCTTCCGTTCTGCCGGCCGTCAGGATCGCAGTTTGGTTTTTGAAATGCGTATCGGCGCGGCCCCAGAAAATTCGAGCGGACAACTTCTCAGAGCTATGACGCAGCTCGAACCTTTCGGCATTGCCGTCGCCCTCGATCGCGTCTTCGGAGTGCGCGAATTCGCCGATGAGAAATGTCTTCATCCCAAGATCGAAAACCGCATTGGCGCTATAGAGGCCGTAGCGGTCGTATGGATTTTCGTCCCGTGCGAGAGCGCCGCCTACCTGGATGCGGTCGTTGATTTTGGCCTGCGCATCCGCGCCGTAAACCCAGAAGCGGCCGCCGCCTTGTTCGATCTCATAAGTCACCCGGATAGAGATCGGGTTCAGGTCGCCATCGAGACTTGGCACGGGCGCCTTGAAAAGGATCTGGCCGGTCAGCGGCTCAAATTCGTAATCGCTGAAACGCGTCATGCTCACTGTCTTGATCACGAGTCCGGGATTGTTGCGGTCGCGGGTAAGGATTTCGACGTTCTCGCTGTTCACCAGTCCATTAGAGCTATGGAATTGGTAAGGGCCGCTGGTGCCGTTGGCGCGGAGCTCTTCGACGACCTGGCGGGTGTTGTCGTAACTCGCCCACGCGTTCGCGCTGACATTCTTGTTTTCGTAATGCTCGCGGACGCCGTTCAGACTCCGACTGTAGTTACCGAGCTGCCGGACTTCGTTCTGCGCCTGCGTGACGAAATCGCCATAGAGCAGGTACGACTTCTTGTTGTCGACCCGCACATAAAGTTTCCCAGTCGATTGCGCTTCGAAGCCTTTGACGGAGGAGTCACCGTAGACGGGATAAAACTCATCGGGTTGGATGTCGCGGAAGAGATGTTCCTGCGTGGCCTTTTCGGAATCGTAGGAAGCGGTGAGCAGATAGCTACCGAGGATTTTTCCTTTCAGGAAGAATGCCGCCCGGCCCGCCGCCGAGCCGCGATTTCCAGTGACGGCAAAATTTCGCAGTTCGCTGTCGAAGGTGTCATGAGAACTTACCGGACGCAGCGCGCCGGCGCTGAGATGACTGATGTTGACGACACCTTCGATCACGCCCACACCGATGAGCGGTCGCAGCTCAGGGAGGAATGAAACCACGGCAGTCGCCTGAAGCACGCCGCTCGAGACCCGGATGTGGCTGTCCCCCGGTTCAACGGGCGCCGCGAGCGCGAACTCAGCGTGTCCGCCTTCGATGAAAACCTGTACGCCGGGTTCCTTCGGATTGAGATCCTGCGCGAGCCATTTGCCCATCGTGGTTTCGAGAGTCAAGGCGGTCCGGGCCGTGACGGGCACGCCGTTGTGATCGACCAGTTCTACGACAATGCGAGCCGGGGTCTTGCCGTCGGCGACGGCATTCTCCGGCGTTTTGATTTGAATGCGGCCCAGCCTGTCAGGAGCAATGACCGAGATCGACTTTGTGCCGCGTGCATTTCCGTACTGATCGATCTGAATCAGTTCCAGTTCATTTTCGCCCGGTTGCAACTGGATGCCGATGTATTCGGTCGCTTCCACTCCTTGCGCTTCGAGCGTGAGCCGCTTGCCGATCCGATTGTCGGGAATTTCCTTTCCGTTGACGCGGAGCGAGACTTTCGCGCCCACCACGCTTCTCACCCGCACGGTGGTTTGCGTCATTGGAAGCGTGTCGTGGTCTTTCAGGTCGATGAATCCAAAGGGTTCTCCAGCTTTCTCGCTTGCTGCTTGTTCGAGGGAAACAGTTGGCTGCACTTGGAGAGGCCCATTTAAGATATCGCTCGGGGACAACGTTGTTCCAGGCACCGGCGCGACCGGCGAAAATCCGCGCATGTTCGCCGTCCCGGCGACGGGAGGAACTTCAATGTGCGGGCCACCGCCGAGCACGAAGGAATCGGCCGACTGCGTGCGGTCCTGCGTCGTCGGTTGCACGCTGACGCCCGGGTAAATGAGCCCGCTGGAGGGGAGCGAACGCGGATCGACCGCCAGTTGCTGGGGACCATTACGATCAAGACTGTTCTTTAAGTTGGAGGTGAATTCGCCGGCGGCGTTTGCCTGAGCGGCGGCTCGCATCTTCGCGATGTAGGCCATGATCTCAGCGGAGGCGTTTGAGATGGCGAAATTCACTTTGCGCATCTCCGCTCCTTTCATTTCCGCAAAGACACTGCCGCCATTGCCCGCGTTGCGGGTGTTGAGCGGTTCAAGGACCGCTCCGGGAGGAAGGGTGAGGGAATCGAGCTTTACGACATGGGTGCGCGGAAGAACACCATAGAAGGAATACTTACCCTCGGCGTCAGTCACGGCGTAACTTCCGTCTTCGGTATAAAGCCGAACTCCCGGGATTCCCACTTCGCCCTGGTCCTGGACCCGGTTCTGGTTTTTATCCACGAACACTTTGCCGAAAATCACGCCACGATTGGTGAATACGCCGGACCGGAGAATCACGCGGACACTGGCGAGATTGCTTGTCGCGCGAGGAATGGCTTGCGTTGTCGCTTGTGCTCGATTGATGCCGTCGCCATGCGGGGCATCGACACCGACGCGGGTGCGATAGGTCAGCGTGATTGTTCTCCCAGGATCGAGCGATCCAACCGGGAAACTGAGACTTGGCCCGCCAACCCCCTGCGGATCGGGAACCTTGACGCCGTCGATCGAAGCGGTAGCGCGTTGGAAGACAAAGCCGAAAGGCAATCCATCGTCGATGACAACCTGGCGCAAAGCTACCGGCGATACATTCTTCACGCTAACGGTGAAATCGACGAAATCGCCAATCTCCGCGGTGTCGCGGGACGCAGTCTTTTGCACGAACAACGTGCCGCCCTCCGGCACGGGATCGACCCCGACGGCACGGACCAGATTGGTTGGAAGGGTTATCGCACCTTCGGGACCGTCAAACGAGACGGAAGCAGTATTGATGACGTCGGAAGCCCATGCCGACGTGAAGCTCTCTACGACAAGAAGCAGTAGGACAAGAGCGAGAGTCCGAACATTTGCGAAGCTGGGCTGATACATCGGGAAGCCATGGAAAACGCCGGCGCGGGGCGAGCCCTATTGGTCGATCTTCACGCCAAAGGTTATGACAGCCTGTTCGCCCGGGTTTAAAGTGCCTGCATTGAATTGGAACGAGCCTGTGCTTCCATCCGACGGCACGGTGACGACGCTAGGAGCCGATCCGCCGGAGATGGCGGCGGGGCCAACCGCCATGTATTTGGTATAAGCAGGCGTCGAATCGAACACCTTGACGTTGTCGACTGCAGACGAGCCATTGTTTCTGACCGTGATCCGATAGCGAATGGCCCGGCCAGGGAGGGCGCCGGTAGTAATGTCGGCCACACTATAGGCCGTATCGGGAACGCCATCCAAGTTTGCGTCGAGCGCCTGCTCTTTTATGATTTGCAGATCGCTCGCTACCACGATCGCTGAATCTGTGGCCGTAGCTACCGGCGGCACAATGGTGGTATAGCTGCCGTTCGTCGTAGTCGCGGTGATGGTTATTGCGTCGGCAGAACCGGCAGGAGCTCCCGGCGGCGCCGTGACTTTCAAGAGCACACGAACACTCTCACCCGGCGCCAAACCAGCAGCCCCGTTGCTGACGAAACTCAGGTTCGTGACGGGATTTTCATTGGAGTCGATGGCCCCGTTGCCATTGGCGTCAAAATAAAGGATCGCCGTCCAGCCCGGCAGGCTATTCGTTAGGCCAAGCGCGACGCTGCTAACTACTCCGTCGCCTTCGAGCACGTTGCCGGTGTTCGTAATGGTATGACTGAAGACAACCGTTCCGCCAGCGACGACCTGACCCGAGTTGTTCGGGATGATGGCAAGGCTGCGAATGGCCGCCACAATGACCGCATCGTGCAGGCGATCGGTCGCCGTCGTGGTGGGGGAAAGGGCGCGAAAGTAAATATCCGTAGGGCCCGGGGTGCTGCCGGCCGGCACGCTGATATCAGCGTTGATTTGCTTGTTTCCGCCGCCCGGAATAGAACCGGTGTTGGTAAGCACCGTCCCATTCGTGTCTGTAAACACGACGCTCCAACCGGTGGGAAGACCGCTGGCAAAATTGGAGGTTGTACTCGCTGCCAGTGCGTAGCTGTCGGCTGCCGTGCCGGTGTTGTTAACAAAGAGAACGAAACGGGTCTGGGCGCCGCTGGTCATCGTATTAACTACTACTGGCGAAGCTTCGGGCCCGATGCCGAGACCGTCCGCTGCGGTAGCGCCGCCTGCAATCGAGCGGTTGTTGGTCAGGTCAGCGGTGCTGGCGGTGACACTGGTCAGAATGTCGTTTGCGTTAGCATTCGTGGAAGGACTGGTGTGCGAAGTAGCTACGACGTTAGCAGTGTAGTTGACATTGGTGCCAAAAGCGCCGGGCGGTAAAATCGCCTGGACAACGACCGAATAGGTTCCATTTACGGGCAGGGCCCCGGTATCGGGCGTGCTGTTCCCGTTTGTATCTACGAGCGGCGTGATGCCGTCTGTCTTGAAGAGTTGAAAAGTAGTGCCTGCGGGAAACGAAGTATTTGTAACGGTAATGTCGAAGCTGTCTGAGCCGTTACCCGTGTTGGTCACGACGTTCGTAAACGATACGGTTGCGCCTTGGACGGCACTCGGGGCTGTCGCGCCAGTGATCGTGACCCCGGCGCCCTGGGTCACAAGGAACGTGACGGTGTTGCTGGGAAAAGTGCCAGTGGGAGTACCGGTGCCCGGGTCATAGCTGTAGTTAGCCGTGTTCTGGAGGACGCCTGCATTCTGGTTCGCCGGAATGGTTACTTGGAAGGTGAGGGTGCGACTTTCGCCGGGCTGCACGCGAGCTATAACGGCCGTGACGCGTCCCGCCACGGTTTGATTGTAGTCGTAAACGATTGTGTCCGGCGCCGTCCCCTGGGCGCCATCGCTTGCGTCTGTTAAGACAGTCGAGCCGGTAATGCTCCAACGGGCGCTCCCGGCGACATAGGTCATTCCGCTCGGAATAACATCGGTGAGGGTAAAATTGGCCGCCGTGTTATTGCCGGTGTTCGTGTAGGTCAAAGTAAAAGTATAAGGTCCGCTCCCGGGTACGCCGGTGGCGGCACTGACTGATTTGGTGACATTGATCACGGCATCCGAAGTGACCGTGGTGGTATCAATGTTGTGCTGCTGCACCGCCGGAGTCCCGGTCGCAGTGCCGACGGCCGATACGGTAATAGCTGCCGTTTGTGAGCTAGTCTGGCTCGGAGGAACGATCCCGACGGCGACGAACTTAAAGGTGGCTCCCGCGCTTAGCGTACCCGTCGACGTAATCGGCGTGCTGTTATCGGGAACGCCATCACCGTTCGCGTCTGCGTAAAGCGTCAGGTTCGTCAGATTAAAATTGGCTCCGGCATTACTGGCTACGCTCAGGGTAAAGGTGTCGCTCCCATTGCCAGTGTTGGTAAGAGTGTGGGGGAAGACGACCTGCCCGCCGGGCGCGGCCGGTTTCGATTGCCCGTCTGTGGTCAAGGTAAAGCTCGCCACCTGTTGAACAATCGTGACCACCGTATTTGACGTCGCCGTGCGCTGCGTATTGCTGGCGTCCGTGTAGGTAGCGCTTGCCTGATTGCCAATGCTCGTGTTTGCAGGTGGAGCGACGGCGTAGGCTACTACTGCCACAAGGAGCACCAGAAGGGATGCTGTTCGAGCTATGCCGGGCGAACCGGCCCGGAGAGATCCTTTGCCGGCCATGGGCTGGGCTGACTGCAGAGGTTCCATCGAGGAGCTCACTTCTTTTTTCGAGGGTTTATGGGGAAGATGTGAGCACCTTTGCGCGCAGAACGACGGTTGTGCTTTCACCCGCCGGGAGTTCGTTGATCACCCACCGCAAAGCGCGGTATTCCGTGACGGGAACTGGTTGCTTCTCCAGCACCCCCGCATCATTTTTTACTTCCCTGGTGAGCGGCAACGGAGCGAAAGTTTTCCCATCCAAGCTCGCTTCCGCGGCCGGAGGTTTCGTGCTACCCTCGACGAAACCCAGACCAGATGGGATCGGAACGGTCGCGGCGATGTTTTTGACGGGCAATTTGCCGGTGTTCTTGTAAACAGCCTCGTATTGGATCACCTCGCCCGGCTTGGCCTTGTCCGCGGAAACCAGCGCCTCCTGGCCATCGCTCGCAACGACCTTCTTGGCCGTCAGATTCACGCGAACTTCGGGCGAGCTTTGGGCCAGCAATCCCCACGGCAGAACAAAGATCAAGAGGGACTGAATCCCTATTTTCAACAGGAGATTAGCGCTAAATCGCGTGCACATCGGAATCCCAATAGCGAATTCCGTGCCTCGTCGGTGATCTGATCATAGGAACCGTAGGCAACATCACCGCACGCCGGTCAAGTTTCGACCGGATCTAGAGATTATGGAAACTATAGAGAAAGGCGCAGTTCCTGCTCAATTTTTGGGTTGATGAGAGCTAACGGCGCCGGTGCTCGCAATGGCGGTTTTACTTTGCTGGAGACCATGGTGGCGGGAACCATTATGGCGCTCTTTCTCGGCACTTTGTTCGCGCTCAACAGCACCTCGATGCAGACCCTGCGCGCCGCCAGGGAGTTCACCTGCGCCAGTCAAGTGCTGCAACAGCGCATCGAAGCGATGAGAATTGCGAACTGGCACCAGGTTACAGACGCTGATTGGCTGCAGAACAATTTGCTTAACAGTGATGCGCCAGGGGCCAGCTTGCTTACTTCGGCTTCCGAAACCCTCACCCTGGTCCCTTATGGCAGCGACTCGACGGGAAACACTCAGATCACCCGGAGTAACGGCAACGCCAGCATCGTTAATCGCAATTCCCAGTTGCTGGCAGAGAGCGCGGTGAAAGTAATTTGGTCCGTCAGTTATATCGGCGCGCCCAACGGTCAACCGTATTCGCGGCAGATCGTAGCGATTTTGGCCAAAGGGGGTGTCGCAAGATGAAAAGGACGAACTATTCACGAAGACGAAAGGCGACCCTTTCCTCAGGGGCATTCGCGGCTTCTGAGGTGATGATTGCGTTAACGCTTTTTTCCTCTGTCTGCGTCGGCTTATTCATGGCGTCCACCTCATTGCAACGTTGTTTTGCAGCCACCACTGATTTCGCAGTTAATCACGCCGACCAGATGCGGATCTCCGACTACCTGGCTCTCGACCTCAGGAGAGCGGTTTCGGTCACTGCCGCGCAAAATGACACGACCATCCAGATACCATCCTATTATGATGCCTCGGGCAATCCGCAAACTCCCACTCTGGACGGCGCAGGGGGAGTCAACTACGGCCCCGCCGGCACCTTCGTCAGCGTTCACTATTATCTGACGAATGGCAGTATCTATCGCCAGCAGGGATCCGATCCGCCGGCGGTGCTCGCGATGAATGTTCAGGATTTTATCTTTAACATCACCGATTCGGGCAAGGTAGTCTCTACCCGCATCACATTTAACCCGATCTTCAGATCCGCAGGCGCTTCGAGTGCGGCCATCGCGGCAACAGCCATTTATAATACAACCCTCCTGCGGAACAGCCGCCGCGACATGGTGAGTGGAGTCTATTGATGCACCTGCAAAAACAACAAAGAGGGAGTGTCCTTGTTTGGACAATTATTATCCTGGCCATCCTGTCGTTGTTGGGAGCGGAGGTCATGCATGTCGTTTCGGCGAAATATCTAAACGCGATGCAAAGCGCCGTTTGGCAAGAAACCCTGGTCGGTGCCGAATCCGGAATCGATCTGGCGATTATTGAGCTTCGCAAATCGCTCTATCCTGCCCCCAACTATGCCTGGGAAACCTGGACGAACACACCAGGAGATGGTGTTACTGGCTACGGTCTGACCACAATTCCGAATGCGGGTCTCGCCGGTAACCCAATGACCATCGAAGTAAGTGTGGATGCTCCTGCCACTCTGATTGATCCGACGAATGGCTGGCAGTACTACCGTATTCGGACCGTTGGCACGCTGCCACTTAACGGACCGGTGCGAGCTAATGATAACAAGCAAGATACGCGTTTGCGTCGGCTAAGTCTCCGTGCCGATCGTTTCACCAACGGGGTGCTTGTCTCTCATGATCTTAGCGCTCCGCAGGCTTCTCGCCGGACTGAGGCGATCGTTCGCCCGGTGTCTGCCTTTGACGCCGCCATCATGGCGGTGGGAGCGCTGGATCTGACGAATCAGAATATTGTGATCGATAGTTACGATTCACGCAGTCCAGCGAAATCCACAAACGGTCTTTATGACGTCGCTAAACGCCAGGAGAACGGCGACATCGCCACGGATGGAAACCTGATTGACGCTGGCAACGCCTACATTTATGGCGATGTCGCCACCAATGCCGGAACAGTCAGCGGCGCGGCGAACATCACCGGGATCGAGCGGACGGATTTCTATCAAGACCCAATTCCCGTCGGTGCGCCCAACTGGCCATCAATCAATCCCACGCCTTCGTCAGTAAATAATTCCGCGACTCTAACGGCGAGTGCCACAAAAGGCTCCTGGTCTTCGCGCTATATTCTTAGCACAATATCCACCGGTGGTAACCAAACCCTCACTCTTGCGGGCAATCCGGATGGTAGTCCGACCTACATCGAAATTTATGTAACGGGGAACATCTCCGTCGCTGGGAGTTCGCAGATTGTCATGCAACCCGGAGTCAAAGCGACGATTTATTTTGCGGCGAATGTCGACATCACCGGAAACGGAATCGTTAACAGTAACAATCAGCCGGGCGATCTTCAGTTTTATGGCATTCAACCGACCAGCGGGTCGCCCCATGTAAATCTGGGTGGGAACGGCCAAATCACGGCAGCGATTTACGCGCCCGGCGATGATGTGGCCATCAACGGCGGTGGGACCAACGGCCATGTCTTCGGTTCAATCGTCGGGAAAACCGTGACGATGACCGGCGTAACTAATCTTCACTACGATGAGGCGCTCGGATCTGGCGGCATGATCAACAATTACAAGATTGTGAGTTGGTTTGAAGACACCCGCTAGCGAGAGCCGGATCGTGGCAGCCGCCCCAGCGGGACGGAAATAAGCCGGACGGAAGCGCCTGCGGATTTCTTTCAGGCCACGGCACGGGAGTTGCATCATTTACGGGAACAATCCGACGTGCTCTGCCCTCGGGACGGGCCACCGCGGATGACGAATTAAATCATTATGAAACCTTTCTTCGCCCTTGTTTCCAGCATCCTCCTTTCCTCCTGCGCCGACATGTATGTCGTCAAGACCGACGTGGCCGGCGGCTCGACCCGCACCACTGCTTCGGCGGACGCGAAAGATTATTCAAAAGGCGTTTACATGACGACCAACTGCGGCGTCGGCGCCTACGGTCCCAAGGCGATCTACATTCGCCCGTTCTGCATCGATACCGCGGTCTTCAAAGGCGACCAGACGAACTCGGATGGCGAAATGCCGATCCGCAAGGCGCTCACACCGGTCGAATTTGCCGGCGACCTCAAAGAGCAGCTCGAGAAGATCGCCCCCGCGCGTATCTTGCGAGATTACGAAACGCCGCGCACCGGCTGGCTGGTGGAAGGCGAATTCACGCTGGTCGATGGCGGCAGCGCCGTGGGCCGGGCACTCTTCGGACATTTCGGAGTCGGCGCGTCGCACCTTGCGCTGCATGTCCGCGTCACGGACGTGGATCGCGGCATTGTGGTTTACGAATTCGACATGGCGGGCGGCAGCGGTTTGCAGGGACGCTCCGGAACACTTCGCGCGAGCGGTCTCGGATATGCGCGCTCGTTCGATCTGGTTAACGCGGCCGAGCGGATTTACCTGGTGCTAAGCCCGAACGCGTTTCGTTATGGCACGCGGGCAAGCGTGGCGCTGCACTAATTCCCGGTCGGACTTCTGATTCGGCGGTTGCGAACGCAACGGCGGCGACTAACGTGCAGCGATTTTCGTTGCCGCATGATTTCTCGCCATCTACTCACCGCTTTTCTTTCGCTCGCGCTCTTCTTGTCGGTTAGCAATGTCGCCCGGGCGGCGCGCACCGCTTACGTCATAATCGACGCGCAATCCGGGTTCGTCCTCGAGCAGGTCGACGCGAAGGATAAGCGCCAGATCGGCAGCCTCACCAAAGTGGCAACTGCGATGGTGGTGCTCGATTGGGCGGAAAAGCGAGCCGGCGATCTCAACCAGCTCGCCACCATTCCGCCTGAAGCGTTCGTCGGCACCGGCGAAAATCTCATCGGCTTTCAACCGGGCGACCGCATCACCTTGCGCGATCTTCTTTATGCCGCGCTGGTGCAATCGGACAATGTCGCCGCTTACGCGCTCGCGAACCAGGTGGGGACCGCGCTTCAGTCGGTAGTCCCGACCACGGGGAATGGAACGCCGGTCGCCGTCTTCGTGGGCCAGATGAATGTGCTGGCCAAATCGCTCCGGATGGATCGGACCCGTTTCGTCAACCCGCACGGCATCGATACCGGCGAGCGCTCCATGCCATTTTCCACCGCGTCGGATCTGGCGCGCCTGACCCGTTACGCGATGAACAAACCGGCGTTCCGTTTCTACGTGTCGCAAAAGGAGAGACAGATTTCGTTCAGCCGCGGGAGCCAGAAAAAAGGTTATCTGCTGCGCAACACGAACGAGCTGCTCGGCGCCAACGGCGTGGACGGGGTGAAGACCGGTAAGACCGCGCGAGCGGGCGATTGCCTGATCCTTTCCGCGCACCGGGAAGCGGAAATCCGGAAAGACGGGGGGCGCACGGTGGTGACTCCGCGCAACCTGATCGTCGTCATGCTCGGCAGCGCGAACCGTTTTTCTGAAGGCGGCCAGCTTCTCGCGCGGGGCTGGCAACTTTATGACCAATGGGCGGCGGGCGGACGCATGGTCGATCCCAACAAGACGCTCTGATTTTTCGCGAGCCCACATGACCAAGCCCCGGATCGGCGTGTTGACGAGCGGTGGCGATTGCCCCGGCTTGAACGCGGTCATCCGCGGCGTGGTTCTCGCGGCGGAAAAGCTCGGCTGGGAAGTGCTCGGCTTTTTGGACGGCTTCGAAGGTTTGCTGCCGCCCGGCAATTACAAGTCGTTAGGCCGCCGCGACACCGCCGGCATCATGCCGCGCGGCGGCACCATCATCGGCACCACCAATCGCGGCCATTTCGTGGCCAAGGTCGGCGCCGGCGAACGCACCGAAGTCGCCGAGAAAGTCATCGCAGACGCGCGCGAAGTGTTGAAGTCGCTCAGGGTCGACGGGCTCATTATCGTCGGCGGCGACGGATCAATGGCGACGGCGCAACAGCTCCAGAATGCCGGCATTAATTGCATCGGCGTTCCCAAGACAATCGACAACGACCTGGAAGCGACGGCGATGACGTTCGGTTTCGATTCCGCGGTCGCCACTGTAATGGACGCGCTCGACCGGTTGCACACCACCGCGACCAGTCACAAACGCATCATGGTTCTCGAAGTGATGGGACGGCACGCCGGTTGGATCGCGCTGCATGGCGGCATCGCCGGCGGCGCTCACATCATTCTGATTCCTGAGATTCCGTTCGATTACGGCAAAGTTTGCGCAGCCATCCAAGCGCGAGCCGACCGGGGGAACAAGTCGGCGATCGTTGTCGTGGCGGAAGGAGCAAGACCGCGTGACGGCCAGGTCGTGATGCGTCACTGCGAAGAAGGCGAAGATCGCTTTGGCGGAGTCGGGGTGGTCGTTGCCGGCGAAATCGCGGCGCGCACAGGAAAGGAAGCGCGGTGCACGGTCCTCGGTCATCTCCAGCGCGGCGGCACGCCGACGACACTCGACCGGATTCTGGGCACGCGCTTCGGCGTCAAAGCCGTGAAGCTCATTCGCGAGAAACAATTCGGCTCCATGGTCAGCTATCAAAATTACCAGGTCCGGCACGTGCCGATCGCCGATGCCGTGAATCGCCTGCGCCTCGTTCCGCCCGACGGCGAATTGGTCCAGACCGCGCGCGATGTCGATATATCGTTTGGAGACTAGATGAAAATCGTTCTCGCATATTCGGGTGGGCTCGACACTTCGGTCATCCTTCGCTGGCTGAAGGAAAATTATCAGGCGGAGATCGTCGCCTTTTGTGCCGATATCGGGCAGGAAGAAGAACTCGCCGGGCTCGATGCGAAAGCGCTCAGCACCGGCGCGGCGAAATGCGTGATCGACGATCTGCGGGAGGAGTTCGCGCGCGATTTCATTTTCCCGATGATGCAGGCCGGCGCGATTTACGAAGGGCAATATTTTCTCGGGACGAGCATCGCGCGTCCGCTCATCGCCAAACGCATGGTCGAGATCGCACGCGCCGAGAAAGCGGAGGCGATCGCGCACGGGGCGACGGGGAAGGGGAACGACCAGGTGCGCTTCGAACTCACGGCGGCGGCGCTGGCGCCGGAGCTGCGGGTCATTGCGCCGTGGCGGGAAGAACGTTTTCGTGAACAATTTCCCGGCCGCGCCGAGATGATTGCGTACGCCGCGGCCCAGGGCATTCCGGTGGAAGCGAGCGCCGCCAAGCCGTACTCGATGGATCGCAATTTACTCCACATCAGTTTCGAGAGCGGGATGCTCGAGGATCCGTGGTTCGACGCGAGCTCGGAGGACGCGCGCGGCATGTATAAACTCAGTGTCGCGCCGGAGGACGCGCCGGACGAAGCCGAATACCTCGAGCTCGAATTTCGCGATGGGAATTGTGTCGCGGTAAACGGAAAGGCGCTTTCGCCCTTGGGCGTGATGCAAACGTTGAACAAGCTCGGCGGCAAACATGGCATTGGCCGCGTGGACATGGTCGAGAACCGATTCGTCGGCATGAAGAGCCGCGGCGTTTATGAAACTCCGGGTGGCGCGCTTCTCCATTTCGCCCATCGACAAATGGAATCGCTCACCATGGATCGCGAGGTCATGCATTTGCGCGACAGCCTTATCTCGAAATACAGCGAGCTGGTTTACAATGGCTTCTGGTTCGCGCCCGAACGTCAGGCGCTCCAGGCTCTTGTCACCGAAACGCAGCGCGACGTCACCGGCGTCGTGCGGCTAAAACTTTACAAAGGCAACATCATCGCGGCCGGCCGCAAAAGTCCGAGGAGTCTTTACGATCCGGAGGTGGCAACGATGGAAGGTGGCGGCGCGGAGGCGTACAACCAGAGCGACGCGACTGGTTTCATTCGGTTAAACGCGCTGCGGCTGAAAGCACGCGCCGCTGTCGCAGACAAAAATTAGCGCTGTAGCCGCGGCCCTGTGGGCCGCGTAAGACCGGCAGTGCTTGCCTCCAACGCTTCGCACAGCGAAGCGGCTACAGAAGACACGACTACAGAAAAAGCAGTTGGCTCGTGGGCAACTCGCCGTAAGTTCTGCCCCGCTCCAACCGGAAAAGTTTTGCTCCTATGATCACCATCCTGCGCAAGCACCATAAATGGCTCATGATCGTCATCGCGATCCTCGCCATTCCCTTCATCTTCTATTTCAGCAAGACCGACTTCAGCGCGATCCACCAAAGCGATCTCGGCCGCATCTACGATCGCCCGGTCACAAACATTGAATTTCAGCGCAGCGCCCGGCTCATGACGCTCGCGCAAATGCTGGGCCTCTCCCAGCTCGTCCAGGACTTGATGATGCGTCCGATGTCGGAAAACGAGGCCTACGCCAACTTCGCTTTCAACCGGATCGTGCTCGATCATGAAGCGCGGGCGCTCGGCATCCGGCCGAGTTCGACTGAGGTCGTGACTTTTGTGAAAACGCTCCTGCCGTTTCAGGGCACGAGTGGTTTCGATCTCAATAAGTACACGGAGTTTACCCAGACCAGACTCCCATCGCTCGGTTTCACCGAAGCGCAGCTCGAGGAGCTGGTTTCCGATCAGCTCGTGCTCAACCGCCTCAAAGACCTTCTCGGCGCCGGGTTGCATGTCGCCGAGTCCGAAAGCGCGGAGTACTACGACCAGGTCTACGGAAAACTGCACCTCGCTCTGGTGCGATTCCGCGACGAGGATTTTCAGAAGGACGTCAAGATCACCGATGAGGACATCACGAAATATTACGAGGCGCACAAGGCGGAGCTGAAGACCGACGAGAAACGCCGGGTGGAATTCGTGGCGTTCGCCTTTAGCGAAGCGGAAAAGAAACTCACGGGCAAGGAACGGATCGATGCGCTCCAAAAACTGGCGAATCGCTCGAACGATTTTGTCCAGGCGATGCTCGAGAAGGGCGCGCCGTTTTCCGAGGTGGCGGCGAAATTCAACGTGCCGGTAGCCGCGACCGGCGAATTCACCTCCGCAACGCCTGATCCGCAGCTGGCCTCGAATCCGCAGCTGACGCAATACGCTTTTCAATTGAAACCGGAAGAGCCGGTGAGCGATGCCATCCAGGGGCCAGAAGGTTTCTACGTGTTGCACCTTCTCGGCGCGACGCCGTCGCGCCCGCTCACGCTTGACGAAGCGAAACCGAAGATCACGGACGCGTTGACGAAAGAGCGGGTCAAGCAAGCGGTTGCCACTCGCGGCGCTGACGTGGCCCGGACGATTCGCGAAGCAGCGAAAGCCGGCACGCCGCTCGACAAGGCGCTTGCCCAAATGGGACTGCAAGCCGAGCGCATTCCTCCTTTCTCAATCATTGAGAAGCCACCGGCCAAACCGGAAGAGGCGAAGGACAAAAAGCCGGACGTTCCCGATCTGCCCACAATCAAGAGCGCGGTGCGCGAATTGAATCCGGGCGATTCGAGCGATTTCATCGCGACGGACAAAGGCGGTTTGGTGGCGATGCTGGAGAAGCGTGATCCGGGCGATCCGGCTGGCTTCGCCGAAGCGAAAGCGAATTTCGAAAAGAATTATTTGCAAAGCAAACGGATGGTCGTCTTCGAAGAGTGGTTGCACGACCGGCGGCGTGCTGCCGGCCTGCAGCAGCCGACAGCTCCGACCGAGACGTAACCCAACGCAGTTCGCATGTCGGCGATCGAGGAAATTTTCGACGATGCGAACGGCGACCTCGCCATCGGCGAGCTGGAGAGCGCGGTAGAGAAATACCGGCGTTGCGTAGAACTCGACCCCGAGTTTTTCGACGGCTGGCATGCCCTCGGCATGGCCCTGATGAAGACCAGCCGTTTCCCGGAAGCGATCGAGGCCGGGAAAAAGGCGACCGAGCTCCGGCCTAACGACCAGATCGCGTGGACGAGTCTCTCTCTTTTCTACAATCGCAACGGCGACATCAAGGAAGCCGAAGCCGCTGGTACCAAAGCAAAGATTCTTTCCTGGGGCGGCAAGGTGGCGAAAGAATAAAGCCGTCGACACAATCCACGGCGTGTCATCCCGAGTCGCGCAGACGGCGAGGGACCTCGCAGTTGCAAATTGCATTACGCAAGCGAAGAACCGACGCCGCAATGACGTAGAGGCGCAATATTTCGCGGAAGCGGTTGAGCGCTTGCGAGGTCCCTCGGCGCGCTGTGCCAGCCTCGGGATGACAACTCAGATTACGTCGTGACTTCCTTGAACGCGGCCACGAACCGCTCCATCTGCGGCTTCGTGCCTATCGTTACCCGCATGAAATTCGGCATCGGCGGAAAGAGCCGGCCGACCTGGACCTTCTTGTCTTTAAACGCGGCAATGAGCGGTTTCACTTCACGCCGCATATCAATCATCATGAAATTCGCGTGCGACGGAATGTAGGTGAACTTCAGCTTGTCCAGTTCGCTGCAAACATACTTCCGCACATCGGAATTATTCTTCCGCCCGTTTTCAACCTGCGCGTTGTCGCCGAGGCTGGCGAGAGCGGCGACGATGGCCATAATGCCCAGGCATTCCCAGGCTTGCTGAGCGCGGAGCAGCTCGATTTTGTCCGGCTGCGCCACGCAGTAGCCGCAGCGTAACCCCGCCATGCCGTAGACTTTCGAGAACGTCCGCGCCACCATCAGGTTCGGATAATCTTTCACCAGCGGAATCACGCTCTCGTAATCGGCGCTCTCGACGAAATGGTGATAGGCCTCGTCCACCAGCACCATCGTTTCGCGCGGAAGTTTCGCGAGAAACGCGCGCAGCTCGCCTTTCGGCGTGATGCTTGCCGTCGGATTGTTGGGATTGCAGACATAATGGAGTCCGACATTAGGAACGTCCAACATCTTCGGCAGATCGTGCCCGTAAGTTGCGTTCAACGTTACCTTCACCACTTCGGCGTGGCTGGCTTTGGCGTGACCTGCGGCTGCTTCAAAAGTCGGGTCGCCCACCACGAGCTTTTTGTCCGTTCCAGTAAACGCCGCGACGGCCACTTTCAAAATTTCGCCGGAGCCAGCGCCCGTCAGAATTTGTTCCTTCGAAACCTTATTCAATTTCGCCAGAGTTTCGACGAGCTCATCCTGCTTTTCGTCCGGATAACGCCAGGCCAGGGCAAAACCGGCGGTCATCGCCTTGAGCGCGGCGGGAGAGGGCCCGTAAGGATTTTCATTCGAGCTGAGCCTAACGACATCTGACGTTTTTGTTTCTGTCGGTTTGGATTCCGAAAGTCCGAGCGCCGGCCGCAACGCCGCGTAGGCAGCCCCCGCGCCCAGAAGTTTCGTAAATCCCCGACGCGAGAGCGCGGTTGGATTTTTCACGAAACGGTTGTGACCGAGAGAAGGCTTGCAGTCAATCTTTTAGCTGCATTTGCGATTACGCGTTGAAGCTCCAAACCCCAAGCTCCAGAGAAGCACCAAGCACCAAACTTCAAACAGCGTGCGGTTGCTCTCACTTTGGAGCTTGATGTTCGGAATTTCTCTGGTGCTTGGAGCTTGGTGCTTGGAGCCTTAGAGGGAGCGAAACTCCATGTGACGAATGGCTACTGACTGGATCGAATCTTACGTCCCGGCGCGGCTGGACCGGATGCCGTGGAGCCGCTGGCATTGGCTCATCGTCGGTGCGCTCGGCGCGACTTGGATTCTCGACGGGCTCGAGGTCACGCTGGCCGGATCGCTCGGCGGAATTCTCACGCATCGCGAAACGCTTGGCCTGACCGATGCGCAGGTCGGCGCGAGCGCAACCTTCTATCTCGCGGGAGCGGTGATTGGTGCGCTTCTTTTCGGATACGGAACCGATCGGCTCGGGCGAAAGAAATTATTCTTCATCACTGTCGCCGTTTATCTGGCGGCAACGGCGCTCACAGCATTTTCCTGGAGCTTCGCGAGCTACGCTTTCTTCCGCGCGCTGACCGGCGCCGGCATCGGTGGCGAATACGCCGCGATCAATTCGGCGATCGACGAGCTCATTCCCGCGCGCGTCCGCGGCCGCGCCGATTTGATGATCAACGGCTCGTATTGGGTCGGCGCGGCGATGGGTTCTGGCGCGACGATTGTGTTGCTGAATCCGCATTATCTCCCGCTCTGGCTCGGCTGGCGTCTCGCCTTCGGCATCGGAGCTACTCTCGGTCTCATCGTTATTTTCTTTCGCCGCTGGATTCCGGAAAGCCCGCGGTGGCTTTTGATCCATGGTCGCCAGGCAGAGGCCGAACGGATCGTGGATGAGGTCGAAAGAACGATCGACGCTCGCGTGCTCCTTCCGCACGACGCTCCTCCAACGCGCGTCCGAACGCGGACGCACACACCGTGGCATCAGATTTGGAACACGATCGCGCACGAACATCGCCGGCGCTCGTTCCTCGGTTTCGTCCTGATGCTAACGCAGGCATTTTTCTATAACGCGATCTTCTTCACTTACGGTTTGGTCCTGATGCGGTTCTACAATGTGCCCGCGCAAAACGTCGGCGGTTACCTATTGCCCTTCGCGCTCGGAAACGTTCTCGGCCCCATCGTTCTCGGCCATCTCTTCGACACGATCGGCCGCAGGAAAATGATTGCTGCGACCTACGCGACCGCGGGTCTGCTACTCGCCGCCACGGGCTGGCTTTTCCACGCCGGCTTTCTCACCGCGCAAACCCAAACCATCGCCTGGATGATCATCTTCTTCGTCGCCTCCGCCGCCGCCAGCTCCGCCTACCTTACCGTCAGCGAAATTTTCCCCCTCGAAATTCGCGCTCTCGCCATCGCGATCTTCTACGCTTTCGGAACTTTGGCCGGCGGCGTCGGAGCCCCGATCCTTTTCGGCTGGATCATCGGCACCGGATCCAAAACCGCGCTGCTCATCGGCTACCTTGTCGGTGCCTCGCTGATGATTCTCGGTGCCGTCGTCGAAGCTTTTTTCGGCGTCGACGCCGAGCGAAAGTCGTTGGAGCACGTCGCCACGCCCCTGTCCTGCCGCGATCGTAGTCTTTACGGTTGCGGCACGGGTCGGCGCACCCGACGCTCGCAGCCGTGAAGGACCTTCCGATGACCGGCCTTGCGGTGCCCGATCCGAAGGCGCCGATTCCTAGGCAAATCCGTTACATCATCGGCAACGAGGGCTGCGAGCGGTTCAGCTTTTACGGGATGCGCAACATCCTGACGGTGTTCCTGACCACGTCGCTGCTCCTCTATTTGCCGGAAGCGGAGCGGGGGAGCGCAGCGAAGGAAGTTTTCCACACCTTCGTCATCGGCGTTTATTTTTTTCCGCTCCTCGGTGGGTGGATTGCGGACCGGTTCTTTGGGAAATACAACACGATCTTGTGGCTCAGCCTGGTTTATTGCGCGGGGCAGGCGTGCCTGGCGATGTTCGTGACGAACCGGTTGGGGTTCTACGTCGGCCTGTCGCTGGTGGCGCTTGGGTCGGGCGGAATCAAACCGTGCGTGGCGTCCTTCGTGGGTGACCAGTTTGATCAGACGAACAAGCATCGGGCGAAGGTCGTGTTCGACGCGTTCTACTGGATCATCAACTTCGGCTCGCTCTTCGCGTCGTTTCTGATGCCGATCTTTTTGCGCGGCCTCGGGCCGGCGATCGCGTTCGGAATTCCTGGCGTGCTTATGTTCGTTTCCACGTTCGTCCTTTGGATCGCGCGCAAGAAATACGTGATGTTGCCTCCGACGCCGCCCGATCCGCATTCGTTCCTCAACTTGTCTCGCAGTGCGCTGATGGCGGGCACGCGCGGGCGCGTCCTCGCCTTCATTGGCGCGGCGGCGGCCATCGCGTCGTTCGTGCTCATGCCGCAATTCGGATTTGTGATCGCGGCGTGTCTCTCGCTCGTGGCGGTGATCGGGTTTGGCGGAATCGGGGTTTGGATGCAGCTCGATGCGGTCCGCGGGAAACATCCGGCGGAAGCGATCGAGGGCGTGCGTTCCGTGCTGCGGGTCCTGGTGCTGTTCGCGATCGTCACGCCGTTCTGGTCGCTCTTCGATCAAAAAGCGTCGACCTGGGTGCTCCAGGCGGACGCGATGACGAAACCGACCTGGTTCCAGTCATCGCAAATGCAGGCGCTCAATCCGGCGCTCGTGATGTTGCTGATTCCATTCAACAACCTCGTGCTTTATCCGGCGCTGAGGCGGCGCGGCTACGAACCGACGGCGCTCCGGCGGATGACGGCGGGTATCGCCTTCGCCGGGCTGGCGTGGATTGTGGTCGGCGCGATGCAGGTGGTGCTCAACGCTGGCACCACGTTCTCGATCGCGTGGCAGATGCTGCCGTATGCGCTCCTCACGCTCGGCGAGGTGCTCGTTTCCGCGACCGGGCTCGAGTTCGCCTACAGCCAGGCGCCGCTCGCCATGAAAGGCGTGATCATGGCCTTCTGGAATTTGTCGGTTACGATCGGCAATCTGTGGGTGCTGGTGGTAAATGCGGGCGTGAAGAACGACAGCGTGATTGGGTTCATCAAGTCGAGCGGGGTCGAGATCACGGCATTCCAGATGTTTTTCTTTGCTGCGTTCGCGTTCGCCGCGGCGCTCGCGTTCGGCCTGGTCGCGCGAAGTTACCCCGTGGCGGACCATTATCGGAAAGCTTAGAGAAGAGTCGGCGGTCATAGACCGCCGCTACAGGGCGGGGGCGATTAATTCCGGCGTGTAAACGGAACCAGCAGGCGTAAGCTCGCTGGAATTCAGGCAAAAGGATTCGACGTGGATCAGGCCGGCGTCGAAATCGGCGTGGGCTTTGAGGAAAGGCCGGATCGTCTGAGGCGAGACATCGCGGCAACGAGCGAGAGTGACGTGGGGATGAAAGGAGCGCAGGTCGGGCTCGAGGCCAGCGGCGAGGAGGGCTTCCTGGACGCGTTTGTGCAATTGAAACAAATGCGGATGGCCGGTGCCGACACCGATCCAAATAATTTTCGGCCAACCGTTGCTGGGAAATGTTCCCACGCCAACAAGGGGAAGGAAAAAGGATTTCCAGGAAATCGCCCGGAGCTTTTCCATTAGACACTCCTGAGTTTCGCCCGACACATTTCCGAGAAAGCTCAGCGTCAAATGCATTTGCCGCGGCTCGAGCCAGCGCACGCCGCGGATGTGCGGATCTGTTTCGGCGAGACGTTGCCGGATGGATTCCGGAAGCTCCAAACAAACGAAGAGCCTCTTCGCGATCATCGATTACAGCCCGGGAGCAATGTCGGCGGGCGAGCGATCTTCGGCTGGCTTCTTCACGCAGAAGGCGAGAACGGCGCCGACGAAGCAAAGAAAAGCCCCGACCAGAAAAGGCGTCCGAGCGTATTGTGCCAGCGGCTTTCGCAAATCGAACATGAGAAGCCAGCCGCCGAGCAGGGGACCGAGCAAGCGCGCGGTGCTGCCGGCTGACTGCATCACGCCGAGGGCACGACCTTGCCAGCTGCGCTCGATCATTTGCGACGCCAGCCCACTCAGCGGCGGACTTGCGCAGCCGCTTCCCACCGACAAACCGGCGCAGACGAGCAGAAGGAGTGTGAGATTTCCACTGAATGGGAGGGCAACGAGTGACAGCGTGGTCAAAATCATTCCTGTCCGCGCCAGCGCGACTTCTCCAAACATTTTGATCAAGCGGCCAATCAATCCGCCTTGGATAATGACGGCGACGATCCCGATGAAACCAAAGAGGTAACCATTGGCCTGCGCGTCATAGCCGAAGCGCTGCTCGGTAAAGAGTGCGAAGAGCGTGGTCA
>Ga0307478_10000394_pt1 | contig 46635 bp, 54 predicted proteins | sample atmos_gasesECM4C_2_FD_203713 | JGI IMG/M metagenome (GOLD analysis project Ga0307478, IMG submission 203713) | Hardwood forest soil microbial communities from Morgan-Monroe State Forest, Indiana, United States - atmos_gasesECM4C_05 | ecosystem: Environmental > Terrestrial > Soil > Temperate...
AACGGGAATCCCGAGCCGCATCGGCCGGATCGCGATTGATCCGCACGATCCGAATCACATTCGGATCGGCGGGATCGGCTTCGGCAAGGTCAGCCCGCAGGAACACGGCTTCGGCGGGATGTATACCTCGCGGGACGCGGGCAAGACCTGGACGCGCGAGACGTTCATCTCGGCCCAGAATTACTGGTGCCACTCGATCGTTTTCCACCCAACCCAGCCGCAACGAATCTTCGCGACGATTACCGCCATGGGAGTCAACAACGGGATCTGGCGCTCGACCGATGGCGGCGCGACCTGGTCCCACCTAACGAATGGTTTGCCGATGCCGGCAAAGTTCAATCGCGCCATGATCGCGCTGGCGCCGTCCGATCCGAACGTTCTCTATCTCCAGGTCGCCGCCTCGGACGAGAGCGTGCTCGGCATTTTCCGAACGAGCGACGGCGGCAACACCTGGAAGAACATCGCCGGGACGCATTTCGCCAAGGAAGGCCAGATGACCTACGGCAATTCCATCGTCATTCATCCCACCGATCCAAACTACGTCCTCTGCGGCGGCGTGGACCTGCACCTAACGACCAATGGCGGCGCCAAGTGGCAACAGGTCACGCATTGGGACTCGGACCGCGGCAAGCCCGATTACGCGCATGCCGATCATCACGCGTTGCTCATGCCGGCGGGTGCGCCGGGCCGCGTCTACGATGCCAACGATGGCGGGATGGACCTGAGTGACGATGGCGGGCGCAACTGGCAGAACCGCAGCGTCGGCCTCGGTTGCACGATGTATTACGACCTCGACGTGGCGCCGAGCGATCCGCTGAGTTTCGGCGGCGGCGCGCAGGACAACGGCACGCTCGTGACGACGACCGGCGGGAGCAACGACCATTTCGAAATCCTCGGCGGCGATGGCGGCTGGATGGTTTACCACCCGATGAAGGCAAACCAGATCTACGCCTCTTATTACAACATAAACCTCTTCCGCATTCGCGGGCAGCAGGCGCGCGACGTTTCGCCGCCGGCGACGCCAACCGAAAAGGCGAACGTCTGGATGGCCTACACCACGCTCGATCCCAATACGCCGTCGACGGTGTTCCTCGGGTCCAACCGCGTCTGGCGTTCGAAGGATGACGGCGATAACTGGCGCGCGATCTCGGGTCCTCTTGATGGCAGCTCGATCAGCGCCATCGAAGTGGCGCCGGCGGATTCGCAGCGCGTCTATATTGGCACCGAGAACGGCGGCTTCTTTCGCAGCCTCGATGGTGGAAACACCTGGAGCCCGAATCTGGCGGGACCGGAGTTGCCCGGCGTGACGATCACTCGGTTGGAAACCAGTCCCACGAATGTTGACGTGCTTTTCGCTACCGTGGCGAACTTCGGGAATTCCCATGTCTTTCGCTCCGATGACGGCGGCCTGCACTGGCACGACGTCGATGGCGGCCGGCTGCCGGACGTGCCGCATCACGCGGTGGTCGTTTCGCCGGATGATCCGCAGACGGTTTACATCGGCAACGATGCCGGCGTGTATGTCTCCCACGATCTGGGCGGGACCTGGAGCAGCCTGAAGCGGAACCTGCCAAACACGATGTTTGTCGACCTGGTCTTCCACAAAGGCGCTGGGACCCTGACGACAGCCACCTATGGCCGGAGCCTGTGGCGGCTGAAGGTGCGGGCTAACTAACGCAAAGCTGTAGCCGCTTCGCTATGCGAAGCGTCCGGCGATTCCTCGGTGTGAACAACGCGGCCCACAGGGCCGCGGCTGCAGAAGAATGCTACGGCGTTTGGCCGGTGCGCTTTTGGAACCAATCGGCGCGCCGGCGCAAATTGTCGGCGCCTTCCTTAATTTTTTCCCCGGACGGCTGCACGGCGCCGCTCTCTTCGGTCTCGCTTTGCTTCTCCCGAGCGCGCGCTCCGTCCTCGGGTTTCGATTTCTCGGGCGGATCGGAAGGCATGGAAGAGCCTAGCACGCGCTTCACTTTCTGCACCCGCATTCGGCTACGGTGATTGACAGAAGGGCGCCGACCGACTTATCCCTCGTTGATGAATAGAGCCCAGCGCTGGAGCATTCTCGTGGTCGCGTGCGGTTGCTTCGTCGCGCAGTCCGCTTTCGCGCAGCAAAAAATCCGGGTAGTGACGAAACCGGTGCAGCCTTTCTCCTTTACTGAGAACGGCAAGCTCATGGGCTTTAGCATCGATCTCTGGGAAGCGGTGGCGAAGGAAGCGGGGTTCCAATTTGAGCTCCAAAATGTCGAGACGGTGCCGCAAATGCTCGACACGCTGAAAAATCGGCAGGCGGATGTGGCCATCGCCGCGATCAGCATTACGGCCGAGCGCCACGCCTTCATGGATTTCTCGCAGCCCTATTACGATTCCGGGTTGCAGATTCTGGTGGCGACGAATGCCCAGAGCGGCGGAAGCCTGGGCGCTAACCTGGGTCGGACCTTCTTGAGTTGGACCAGCCTAAAGGTCGTAGGCACTCTCCTTGCCGTCATGCTCGTGATCTCGCACCTGGTTTGGTGGTTCGAGCGACGAAAGAACGCCGAGATGTATCCGGAAGCTTACGGCGCGGGAGTGTGGGAATCCTTTTGGTGGACGAATAGCATGCTGCTCGCCGGCGGATGCGAAGCCAAAGGACCCATGGGCGTGCCCGCGCGACTCCTGGCTATTCTATGGATGGTAGCCAGCATCGTTCTCATCGCCTACTTCACCGCCGTCGTCACAACGGAGATGACAGTCAAGAGCCTCACCGGCGACATTGGTGGCCCGGGCGATTTGCCCGGCGTCAAAGTGGGAACCATCGCGGGCAGCACCGCCGAGGCCTGGCTCCGCAAGAACAAGGCAAAGGTCTCGACCTACGTCGATGTCCCGAGCGCGGTCGCTGCTCTCAACTCCGGCGAGCTAAAAGCCGTCGTTTACGATGCGCCGGTTCTTCGCTACTACCTGTCGAAGAAAACCGGCACGCGCCTTCGCCTCGTCGGTCCGACGTTCGAGAAGCAGTTTTATGGGATAGGCCTTCAGCAGGAAAGTCCGCTCCGGCTTCCCGTTAATCGGGCGTTGCTGGCTCTGAACGAGCGCGGCTTCATGGACGAGCTGCAAAAGAAATGGTTCGGCTCCGGTTCGGAGTAACTGGCAAATGAAGGCAACCTGGCGCGGAGCGACTCTGGCTGAAAGCGATCGGACCATCGTCGTGGAAGGCAATCACTATTTCCCGCCCGACTCGATTGCTCGCGCCTATTTCACCGAAAGTAAAACCCACACCACCTGCGGATGGAAAGGTGAAGCGAGTTACTACAACGTCGTCGTAAACAGCGGGATGAACCAAGATGCCGCCTGGTTTTACCCCGACCCGAAACCGGCAGCGGCCAACATCAAAAACTACGTCGCCTTCTGGAAAGGCGTTAAAGTAGCGTAACTGCCTCGCGGAATCTGTTTGCCCCCATTTCTGCCTGCGCCTAATCTCCGGCCTTATGAGATTCCTGGTCGCGGCAGTATTTTCCATCGTAACTCTGTTGGTCTCCGGTTCCCGGGGTGAAACGGAGGGCAAACCGCAATATGGCTCCTGGGGATTTGATGCGGCCGGCGCAGACCTGAAGGCGAAGCCGGGCGACGATTTTTTCCGCTATGCGAACGGTGCCTGGCTCGACCGCGTGCAAATTCCCGCGGATAAAGCGGCCTATAGCCTGCGACTGGCCATGACCGACCTGACGGAGCAGCGGCTCCACGATTTGATGGAAGAAACGGCGAAGAAGGCGGAGCCGAAACCGGCGACCATCGAAGGCAAGGTCGGCGCGTTCTACAAATCGTTCATGGACGAGGCGCGGATCGAGAAGGCCGGTGCTTCTTCGCTTAAGAACCAGTTGGACGAGGTTCGATCCGCCAAAACGCGCGAGGCCCTGGCGGCAATTATGGGCCGGCAGAACGCCGATTTCCATGGAGGGATTTTTGGTCTGTTCATCGATGTCGATATCAAGGACCCGAAGCATTACGCGCTTTACCTCGGGCAGGCGGGACTGGGGCTGCCGGATCGCGACTACTACCTCAAGCCGGATTTCGCGGCGAAGAAGGAGAAGTATCAGACTTATGCGGCGCAACTCCTTCGGTTACTCGAATGGCCGGAAGCGGACAAGCGCGCGGCGGAAATTGTCGATTTCGAAACCAAGATCGCGGACACCAGTTGGACCAAGACCCAACAGCGCGATCCCATCGCTACTTATAACGCGATGTCGATAGCCGAGCTGGAAACGTTCGCGCCGAAATTTGCCTGGCGACAATTTCTCGCGCAGGCAGGACTGGGAAAGCTCGAGCGCGTTGTGGTCGCAGAAAAATCGGCGGTCCCGAAGATCGCTGACATTTTCGACAAGACCTCGCTGGAGACGCTGCAAGCCTGGCAGGCGTTTAACATTACGGATCACGCGACACCTTATCTTTCAAAGGCTTTCGTCGACACGCTGTTCGAGATGCGGAACAAGACTTTGTCGGGCCAGGCGGAACAAAAGGTCCGGTGGAAGCGGGGCGTCCAGGCGGTCAGCGGCGGGGACTATGGGGCCGGGGATCGTTACGATCGGTTCGGCAATCTTGGCTGGGCGGTAGGGCAGCTCTACAGTGCGAAATATTTCCCGCCGGCCGCAAAGGCGAAGATCGAAGAGCTAGTCGCTAACCTGAAGGTGGCGATGCACGAGCGAATCAAAGGACTCGATTGGATGGGAGAAGCGACCAAGGCGCAGGCGCTGAAGAAGCTCGACACCTATAATATCAAGGTAGGTTACCCGGACAAGACGCGTGATTACTCGAGCGTCGAAATTCGAGATGACGATCTGGTTGGCAATGTGCGCCGGGCCGGGGCGGCCGATTGGGCCTTCTATGTCCAACGTCTGCCGGGAGCGGTCGATATGTCGGACTGGGGCATGACACCGCAGACGAATGACGCTTACAACGGAGCGTTGCGCGATATCGTCTTCCCGGCTGGCATCCTTCAACCGCCGATGTTCGACGCGAACGCCGACCCGGCGGTGAACTACGGCGCGATCGGCGCGGTGATAGGTCACGAGCTAACCCATGGCTTCGACGATCAGGGCCGCAAGTTCGACGCCGAAGGCAAGCTCAATGATTGGTGGACGGCCGAGGATGCCAGGACCTTTGAAGCGCGGGCTAAAGTTCTGGGCGATCAATATTCGAAGTTCGAGCCCTTGTCCGGTGCGAAGGTCAATGGCGAGCTGACTATGGGCGAGAACATCGCCGATCTCGGTGGCGTGGTGATCGCGCTCGATGCCTACCGCGCGTCGCTCAAAGGCAAACCGGCGCCCATAATCGATGGGTTGACGGGCGAGCAGCGCGTCTTCCTGGGCTGGGCGCAAGCCTGGCGCGGCAAGTTGCGCGACGATGCCGTTCGCCGCCAGGTCGTGAGCGATCCGCATTCGCCGCGGCAATACCGGGTCAACGGCGTAATGAGAAACATCGATACGTGGTATGAGGCGTTCAAGGTGAAACCGGACGAGAAATTGTTTGTCGAACCAAAGGACCGGGTGCGGATCTGGTAAAAAAACGCGCCGCCCCTTTGACCCTCATCCTAACCTTCTCCCTCAGGGAGAAGGAACATCGCGAAAGCCGCAAGAGCTGACTTGGTAGGGCGAGACCCTGTCGAGCCGAAAAAGAATGTAGCATGAGAAGCAACGGCTCGACAGAGTCTCGCCCCTACCAACTGCGAACGAAAGAAACTCCCTCTCCCTGAGGGAGAGGGCTTGGGTGAGGGTCTTGGAGTTGCGCCTTAAGTTTCCTTGGGCTTCGCGTGTCTAACTGGTGGTTTGAGTTGGAAAGGACCAGTTATGACACGAGCATTGCTTTATCAATCAGGACACAAGTGGCGGTTTGGCGCGGCGTTGGCCGCCGCGGTCGTGATTCATTTGGCGGCGATCAGTCTCGCCAATGTTCATAGGACGGAAGCTGCGACACCACAGAACGCCTTTAACGATCCAACCATAATCGAAGTCGAAGTGTCGCCACCGAGCGATCCGCCAGTCGACCTATCCGATCCGTTGCCAACGCCGCCGCCGGCAGACCTCTCGTTTCAAGAGGAGAAATCAACGCCACCGCCGGTACGCCAGCAGGTCCAGAAGTTCACCCCATTCGTAAAGCCAAAAAGCAACGCAACCACCGGCTCCTTGAACCTGTCTTTGGCGAAGGTGCTGGCCATTAACGCGCCGCGACCCGAGTATCCTTACGAAGCACGGCGGCAGAAAATCACCGGTGACGGCATCGTGCTCATGACTATCGATCCGGTGACAGGCTACGTTACCGGCGTCACGCTTTCGAAAAGCACCGGGAGCCCGTTCCTCGATAATGCGGCTCTATCTGGTTTCAAGCGCTGGCGCTTCAGGCCGGGAACCGTTTCATCGGTTACCTGCCCGGTCACCTTTACGCTAACTGGCGCAGCCTACTAGCATTCGGCTTTCTGTAACTGCAACTGAGCTTCGCGCAGCTCGGAGGTTCGTTCGCGCACCGCATCGGCATAGGCGGCCAGCTGCATGTCGAGCTGCAAATGAAGACGACGCGTCTCGAGCAGGTTGGCCATGCGGAGCAACACTTCCAGTTGATCGAAAGGCTTGAGGAGGAAATCGGTCGCGCCCGCCCGCAAGACACGCAGCTTGGTGGATTCGTTCGCGTCCGCGGTGAGGATAATGATGGGCAGAAAGCTTTCGCCGGCGGCGGCCCGAAGCGATTCGAGGATGGTAAAGCCGTCCACATGCGGCATCATCAAGTCGAGCAGGACGAGATCCGCCTCAAAAGAAACGCAGGTTTCCATCGCCAGCCGCGAATCGACGACTGTTTTCACGCGCGTGTAACCGCCTTCCGCCAGCATGTCTTCGAGCAGAGCAAGATTCGCGGGCTCGTCATCGATCGCGACGATTTTCATCTTCGAAAAGAGCGCGGCGTTGGGCAGCCACCGCTGATCGATGTTTTCTCGTTCGGAATTCATGGATTGAGATAGAGGTGGACCCTGGAGCAATCCGCCACAATCAGCGTTAATAAGCAGCCGTCATTCCATCTCGGCCGGAGATTGCGGGCCTCGGCGCTTTAAGGGGACGTTGGCGACGGCTCGCCAGTCGCTAGCGCACGGTTTCGAAGGAAAAGCCGCCCGCCGCAGGAGAATACGTCTTGCCGTCGCCGGATAAATACGCCGGGCAAACCTGGCCATCCTTTAGGGCCGGCACTTCACTCGGGCCGACGATCGGCTGCGAATAATGGCGCTGACTGTACCGGATCTCGATCGTTGCTCCTGGAGCGAGTTTCGTCGCCGAGCGTTCCACCTTCTGCACCTCCGCCTTCACCGTGAACTCGATCTGCGTCCACTTCTCCTCCGTCGTCTCCCGTTTGCTCACCGAGCGGACCTTGATCGTCAACGCTTCCGGCGCCTTTTCCTGTCGTTCCTTGTAGACCGACGGCGGGAGCTCCGCCCGAAGGCCGATGCTCGCCGCCAGGATGGCGACTGACAGCGTTGTCCATTTCAGTGCGGGTTTCATCAGAAGCACGGCGAAAACTATGGCCTGATTTGCCGACGCACAAATCCTCTTGCCGTTCCCGCGCGGACTGAGTAGGAAAGCCGCTTTCGCATGCTGTTTAATTCGCTCACGTTCGTCGTTTTCTTCGCCGTGGTGGTCACGTTCTATTGGAGCATTCGCTCGTGGAACGCGCGGAAAAACCTGCTCGTCATCGCGAGCTACATTTTCTACGGCGCTTGGAATCCGCCGTTCGCGGCGCTGTTGTTCTCGACGACCGCGATGGACTTCTGGCTCGGCGCGCGCATCGCCCGCGCGCAGGGACCGCGTTCCCGGAAGCTGTGGCTCGTGGGCAGCGTGGCGATGAACTTGAGCATGCTCGGTTTCTTCAAGTATGGGAACTTTTTGCTGGAGAACTTCCAGTGGTTGATCGCGCGCCTCGGCGTTATCTACCAACCGCCGCATCTCGACATCCTTCTGCCGGTCGGCATTTCCTTCTACACCTTTCACTCGCTCTCCTACACGCTCGATATTTATCGCGGCGTCCTCCAGCCGACGAAATCGCTCCGCGATTTCGTCCTGGCGGTCTCCTTCTTTCCGCAGCTTGTCGCGGGACCCATCGTGCGCGCGGGAGATTTTCTGCCGCAGTTGGTTCGCGCGCCTGGCTTGCGCGTGGGCCAGTTCCTTTGGGGCTTGCTCCTCATGACTCTGGGGTTATTCGAAAAGATCGTGCTCGCGGATACGATGCTCTCCGGTGCGGCCGACCGGATCTTCACTTATCCGGGGCCGTTAATCGCGCTCGATAGCTGGCTCGGCGTCATCGCATTCGCCGGCCAGATCTTTTTCGATTTCGCTGGTTATTCCATTTGCGCGATCGGCGCGGCCTTGTGCCTTGGCTTTCATCTCAAGGACAACTTCCGTTTTCCTTACGCCGCCATCGGCTTTTCCGATTTCTGGCGACGCTGGCATATCTCGCTATCGACCTTCCTCCGCGACTACCTCTACATTCCTCTCGGCGGTAACCAGGTTCGTCCGTTTCGTGCCGCGCTCAACCTTGTCATCGTCATGTTCCTCGGCGGCCTTTGGCATGGCGCGGCCTGGACCTTTGTCGTTTGGGGTTTGCTTCACGGCTCCTACCTTGTGATCGAGCGCGTGATTCGGATCTTCTTCGAAGAAAAGGCCTGGGCGAATAACTTCGGCACCCGATTTCTCGCCGGCGCGGCTACCTACGGCGCCGTTTGTATCGCGTGGGTGTTCTTCCGGGCGTCGGACTTCACGGTGGCTTCGCGGATGTTAAGCGGGATGTTCGGGCGACACGCGAGCGGCGACGCCATCCTTTCGACGCGCGAAATGCTGCAGGTGACCATCGTTACCCTCTGCATGCTTCTGGTTCACACGATTCTCCGCGATAGCAACATCGAAACCGCAGTCACGCGCCTGCCGCGCTGGACGGTAACCGGGGCCTGGGCCCTGATGGCGTGCGCCATTATTCTTACTCAAGGAAGCAGCAATGCCTTCATCTACTTCCAATTTTAAACGCATCTTGCGTCTGCCGCGCTTGTTTTTCCGCACGCCGACGCGGGAAGAAAGTGTGCATGGCGGTCCACCCCTTGAATTCGAGCGACCTATCCCGGCGTTACCATGGCGCGGAATGACGGTGATCGTGGTCCTGCTGGTCTGCGCCGCTACCTTTGCCTGGGAACTTTATGCTCGCTCGATCGGTTACACTCCTACACTTAATGACACCGAGGACCTTTGGGCGCAGGTCCGCCGTCGAATTCAGCCAGAGTCACTAGTTATAGTTGGGGATTCGCGGCCGCTGTTCGACCTGGACTTGGATGAGCTGGAGAAAGGTCTCGGCAAACGTCCCATCCAAATAGCGCTCGCCGGAAGCTGTGCCTATCCTGTTCTCGCCGATCTAGTCAACGACGACAAGTTTCACGGCACTGTGATTTGCAGCGTTGTGCCGGGGATGTTCTTTGTGCCGGGCGGGCCTCTCCTCGAAACCTCGGAGAAAGCTCTTAAACGTTACCGCACCCAGACGGTCGCCCAGCGCGCGAGCCATCACCTCGGTATGTTCCTGGAAGAACGTATCGCTTTTCTCAAACAGGAAGACCTTACTCTGGAGAGGCTTCTCGCGAAAGTGCCGATCCCCAACCGGCCGTACGCCCAGGTGCCACCGACTTTCCCGCCCGACTTTCAGACGGTGGATCATGAACGCCGGATGCGCATGATCGAGAAATGCGCGCAACCTGGCGAACTGCAAACCAGGATCCAACAAATCTGGCTGCCGCTCTTTACTCCACCGCCTCCTCCCAGCTATGTGCCGAAAGAAGTGCTCATGGAACGGATGGGCAAGGCCGTCGAAGCCCGTTTCCGCGACACAGTGGCAACGGTGAACAAACTTCGCGCCCGCGGCGGCAAAATCGTCTTTGTTCGTTTCCCGCACAGCGGAGAGCTAAAGAGGCTGGAAGATCGTCTATCGCCTCGTGAGAAAACATGGGACCCCTTGATCAAAAGCACCGTGGCGCCGGGGATCTACTATTCGGATTTTCCCGAGCTGTCGGGCTTCACCTGCCCCGAATGGTCGCACCTGTCTGCCGGTGACTCCGTGGAGTTTACCAAACGCCTCGTTCCGCATTTACGAACGGGGCTCGGCATGTAACCGTTTCGTTAAGGAAAGGTCCTGCTATGAAACCGACAACATTAGTTCTGGTTATCGCCCTCTTTGGACCGCTCGCCGGCAGCGACGGAGAAACGGAAGTGCACCCCCAAACCTCGGGAGCAGCTGGAACGGTTCTGTTTCAGGACGATTTCTCCAAACCGGCCAACGGTTGGATGGTCGCCAAGACCGACTATGCTGAGTTTGGCTACCTGGACGGAGAATACCGGATCCTTCTCCAGAAGCCTGACTTCAACACCTATTCGATCCTGCCCAAGCAAAAGTTTGATAACGTTTCCATCGAAGTAGATGCGCGCCTCGTTTCCGGTTCCGCCAATGGAGTCTTCGGCATTCTTTGCCGCGCGGAGGCAGATGAGGGCACCGCCAGCAAAGCCTACGTCTTCGCGATCCGCGCTGATGGCGTTTACGGCATTCTCAAGCGGACCAGCCCTAGCTTCTGGGATGCGATTGCGATGGGCAGCGGGTCGAAGGTGATCAAACCAGGCAATGCAATCAATCACCTGCGCGCCGATTGCTCTGGCGGCACGCTTACCTTCTACATCAACGGCGAGAAGGTCCTGGAGAAAGCAGACTCCGCTTTCTCGGGAGGCTTTGTCGGCTTCGCGGTAACTACTCAGCCCAAGAGTGAGCCACTGGATGTGCGCTTCGACAATTTTGTGATCCACGCCATCGCACCCTAGCGACCCGTTACGGCGTCAGGAAGATCTTTCCCGAATACGGATCTTTGACTTCAGTCCCGCTCGGAAAACCGCGGACATCCACATAACCAGACTTAGGCGAATAAGGACTGGTAACAAAGCCAGGCTTGCCCGGCACTGGAATAGCGTAAGGAATATCGCGCTTCGAATTCTTCTGCGGCGGGGCAGATGCCAGACGCACGGACGGCTGACTCGAAGTGGCGGTAGGAGTAGGTGACGGCGGGATAGGAGTAGGCGAAGGAGGATACTCGGCCGTTTGCTCCGCTCCTTTTGTTTGGGGCCGCTTGCTCACAGGTTGCGGCTTCGGTTTCTTATGCTGCCCCGGATGAGCAATCGAATTTCCCAGCGCTTTAAAGAAATCGCCCAGCGAGCCAGTCCGGCCTTCGTCTGCGGACGCAAGGAACGCCCCGATGATCGCGGCCATGAGGATCTTCTTTATCACATTACTCATCGGTGGTGAGACTTTCGTGCAACCTGTCTCTTTGTTCAACCGGGTGCGTCGCCAGCGAACCTTTTCAGCGAGAGAAAGTCGATCCGATGTCGCGAACCGCCATCCAACGCCAGGTCCGCCGCGATTTCTCCTATCACCGGCGCGAACTTAAATCCGTGACCGGAAAAGCCGCCGCATAGGATGACGTTCGCGTGCCTGGGATGCCGATCGATAACGAAATTGGCGTCGGGAGTGAGGCTATATATGCACGGCTTTGCTTCCCGGAAGGTACCGGCAGCTCCGGGCATCCACCGATCCATTGCTCGCATGACCGGAATCACATCTCGATCCATATCGACCTTGCGATCGATTTCATCGGCAGTTGTAAGCTGTCCGAATCCATGAAAGGCGGCTTTAACGCCATCACCGAAATCGGGAAAACCATAGAGCGGCGCAGGTAGTCCAGCGCGATCGAGGAGGAAGGCCGGGAACTCTCCGGCGTCATACGCGCCTGTGCCCGGGGACAACCACACCTGGACATTGCGTTGCACTCGAATAGGCACGCCGAGGGCTTCGAGAGTCTCTTTGAACCAGGGGCCTAACGACAGGACGAGAACCCTCGATGTTAGCTGGGTATTGTCATAAAGCCGGATTTGCACACCGCTATCGGCCGTTTCCCAGCCGCGCATTAGTGTTTGAAAACGAAGCTGCGCTCCTGCTGTTTGAGCCACCTTTAAGTGCGCCTGCACAGCGCGCTCAGGGTCCAGGACACCGGCATCGGGCTCGAACAGGGCGACCTCATCTTCCAGCAACTGCAGGCTGGGGTAACGCTCGTGCAGTTGTTTTCTGGTCCATGACTCCACCGCAAGATCATGCTGCGCCGCCGCCTGCTGCGTCCCGGAAATGATCTCCCCATTCTCCCTCCCCGCCGACAGCACCCCGGTGATGCGCAATAGTTTTTCTCGAGTCTGCTCCTCGAGCGTCCGCCACAATTCATAGCTGCGACGCACCAACGGCACATAGGCCCCATCTTCAAAGTAAGCCTGGCGGATCATCCGGGTCTTGCCATGCGACGAACCGCGGTCGTGCGCCGGTCCGAATTGTTCCAGCCCTACCACTGACGCGCCGCGCGACGCACAATGAGCCGCGATCGCGCTTCCCATTCCGCCGAGACCGGCAATAGCTACGTCAAACTTCATGAAAGCCGGGAGACGCGCTAATCTATTATCTCAGCACCCCAGACCGTGCCGGTATACTTCCCTTGACTATACCGAACCTTAACTCGGTCTCCAACCTTCAATCTTTCGAACTGCGCCTTCTTGGCATGCACGGTCACTCCAAGACCGTCTCCAATCATTCGAACCTTGATGCGCCATTGCTCAAGACCCGGGTAGGCCCGCGGATCCTTGCTGGTTCCCCGCACCTTCTTCTTCATCACGTAGGTATCCAGGACGATTTCATCCGGGCCCAACTTCCTCTCAACATATTCTTCCTGGGCTGGCGATTCCTGCGGCGTGGCAACCGGCTGAACGGCAACCGGAGCGGCAGGTCCTGGCGATGGTGACGGTGGGATCTCACCCGCATCGATATGTTCCTTCTCGATCACAATTGCTTCTCCACTCTTTTTCCAGCAACCCGCCAGGCTGGCCATGACCAACAGACCCGCAATGAACGGGGCGACGTGGGAAACCTTGGTAAATTTCATCGCGGGCCTCAGCAGACCCTTCGTAAACCGTCGCGTCAAGTTCTCTCACCGGTAATCCCAAGAGGCTGCCTAACCGAGCTTGCGCTTTGTCTTTCGACGCTTCAGATGCCAGCCGCTTCGTTCGACCACATCAGCCAATCAACTGCGTCATCTTTCCGCGCGAAGTAGCCGTCCAGGCTGGGCGCGCCGCCAAAAGTTACCTTTCGCACGATCTTAGTCAGGCTTTGCGAAGCAGACGATCCTATCGGCCTCGCGATGATTGGTCCACAACCGCTCGCCATCGAATGCCAGCGAGCGGCATTGGAACGGCACTCGCGCCAGCTCTTCGACTTCAGGAGTTGCTTCTCTCGGATCGAGGCGGGCGAGGCGCCAATCACCACCGTTCTGCTCCGTCCCGCGCAAAACGTAGATCGAGCCACCGACAAAAGCGTGGCCACTGATCTCGGCGCCGACCGCGATTTCGCGAAGAACAGTTCCTTTCGCATCGAGCTTAAGAATCCTGTACTTGTACCACTGGCTGAGGTAAAGACACTCGCCATCATAACTCAGGTAAGACCCCGTAAGGTCCGGACACGCGATCCGGTCGGTCTCCGAAAACCCTTTCCCCACGACGTAACGCCGAAGATATCGATCGTCCTCGGCGCCTTCCCCTAGCGTAAACCAAAGGGCGTCGCCGGCGGAGACCGCCGCCCACGGGATTCCTGGCGCTTCCATTTCCTCAATGACTCTCCAGCTCCGCTTCTCCAGCCGGTAAACGCGCCGCAAATCGCGCGATCCAATCCAGAGCTCGTCACCATGCCAGGTCAGAGCCTGCGGCGTGCGCCCCGGCGAAGGCAGCCGTTCCTTTTCGATAATGAGAGGCAAGTTCTGCATGCGTCCAGAATCTCACATCGCTGCCGGCCCGCGCAACCATCCGATCAGCGTTCGTTTGTATTCGCCCTCGAATGCCATCAGCAGGTATGCTTGGCGTATGGATACCAATTCGATGGCGAACGAACAATCGCGCGACAAACCGGCCGATGTCATCGTGCGCGGGAATTCGCGCGAATTTCTTCAGGAGGTTGTCAGCGGACAGCATCGCTTGCGCGCGGACGAACCGGTTAGCTACGGCGGCACGGATGCGGCGCCGGGGCCGTACGATTACGTACTGATTGGACTCGGCGTCTGCACGTCGATGACGATCGGCTGGCATGCGCGCCAGAAACACATCCCGCTGGAAAACATTACCGTTGCCCTGCGGCACTCGCGCATTCACGCGAAGGACTGCGAGGAGTGCGAAACGAAGGAGGGCATGCTCGACCGGATCGATGTGGATATCGAATTGAGCGGTCCACTGACGGCTGAGCAGCGCTCGAAACTGATGGCCGTCGCCGCAAAGTGTCCCGTCCATCGCACGTTGAAATCTGAGATCGACATCAGGTTGAATCAAGGAGCGGCGATTTCCAAATCGCCGACCTAAAAACGGCGGTTGCAAACCGCCGCTCCTTGTCTTCCGTTTCCCGCTTTTTTTTTCTTTCTCCTTTCTCCTTTCTACTTTCTACTCCTCGCTCATGGCTAATGTAATCACCGAAGTCACCAACCAATCCATCGTTGGCCGGATCGGCCGGTCGTTTGTCGGAATGCTGGTCGGAGTCGCTCTCCTCATTGGGTCCGTCGTCCTCCTGTTCTGGAATGAAGGGCGCGCCGTCGCGACGGCGAAAAGTCTGCGGGAAGGCGCTGCGACCGTGATCGATGTGCCGAGTGACAACATCAATCAAGCCAATGATTCCAAGCTCATTCATGTCACCGGCGAAACGGCCGTGGTCGAGCCCTTGGAGGATTCGCTTTTCAATATCTCCGAAAGCGCGCTCCGGCTGCGGCGCAATATTCAGATCTACGAGTGGAAGGAGAAGAAAGAATCCAAATCGCGCGACAAGATTGGCGGCGGTAAGGAAACGACCACGACTTATACCTACGAAAAGGTCTGGGCATCCGAACTCATCCGAAGCAATTCCTTCAAGAGTCCCGACGATCATCAAAACCCGAGTCGACTGGAAATCCCGAAGAAGGAGTTCATGGCGAAGAACGCGACGCTTGGCCAGTTCAAGCTTACCCCACAGATCATCGACAAGATTTCCGGCGACGAATCGCTGGACGCGACCGAGGAACGGCTTTCCAAGGTCTCCGAGGATTTGCAATCGAAGTTGAAGGTCGACGGCGACCGCTTCTACCTGGGCGCTGATCCGGCCCAACCCGAAATCGGCGATGAGAAAATTTCGTTCACCGTTCTTCGTCCCGGCACCTTGAGCGTGGTCGCCGCACAAACGAAACAAAGCTTCACGCCGTACGTGACCAAGAACGAGCGCGAGATCGAGCTTGTGGAAGTCGGGAACGTCTCGGCTCCGCAGATGTTCGCGCACGCTCAGGTGGCCAATCGCACTCTCACCTGGATTCTGCGCGCGGTTGGTTTCGCCGCCATGTTCTTCGGCGGAATGCTCGTGCTCGGGCCGATCTCAGCTTTCGCGCACATCCTTCCTTTCCTTGGCTCGCTTGTGGAAATTGGATTCGCGCTCGTGGCCTTCCTGCTTTCCGCCATCGTCTCCCTGCTGGTGATCGCAATAGCATGGATCGTTTATCGGCCAGTGATAGGGGCGATTCTTATCGTCGTCGCGATTGGCTGCCTCATCCTGCTCAAACGCCTGCACGCCACCCGCACACCGGCCCCTGCCTGATCTCCGGCTTCCGATTTTCGTTGCCTGCGCCGCCTCGTTGCTCTAGCAATGGGCGAACTCTGGAGGAAATGAAAACGCCATGATGATCTTACTTTCTTGCGGCTTCGTCGTGCTGATCGGGCTCTTTTTAGTGATCTTCGTCATTGGCGCTTACAACAGCCTTGTCACCTTACGCAATCGTTACAAGAACGCTTATGCGCAAATCGATGTGCAACTGAAACGCCGCTACGATCTCATCCCGAACCTGGTCGAGACCGCGAAGGGTTACCTCGCCCACGAACGCGGCACGCTCGAAGCCGTCATCACCGCGCGCAACGCCGCCGCCACCGCGAATACGCGTGCCGCGCAAAACCCCGGCGACGCTTCGGCCATGAAAGAAATCTCGTCGGCCGAGAGCGCGCTTTCCGGCGTGATGGGACGCTTGTTCGCGCTCGCCGAAGCCTATCCCAACCTCAAGGCCAACACCACGATGCTTAACCTGATGGAAGAGCTGACTTCGACCGAGAACAAGGTCTCGTTCGCGCGCCAGGCCTATAACGATGCCGTGATGGGCTACAACACCCGCCGCGAAGTTTTCCCCACCAATCTCATCGCAGGCCCCTTCCATTTCGGGCCAGCCGAGCTTTTCGTCATCGAGAAGCCCGAACAAAAGGACGCGCCCAAGGTCTCGTTCTAGGTCTTCGGATAATTCACCGAGCTCGTGGACTTCTTCGAGCGCCAGGAAAAAGCCCGACGCCATACGGCGTTCCTGGTCGTCTATTTCATCGTCGCAATCGTGTTGATGATCGTCGCGGTTTACCTGGTGGTCGCGCTTATCTTCACCGGCTTCGAGCTCAAGAACGCCGAGGGCGACACTTCCGGTGCCTGGTCGCAAATCCAGGTCTTTATCGGCAGCGCGTTTGCCACTCTCGCCGTAATTTCTTTGGGCAGTTTTTTCAGGACACTCGCGCTCGCGCGCGGTGGACGCGCGGTGGCCGAGATGCTCGATGGCCGTCTCGTTAATTCGAATTCCACCGACCCCAACGAGCGCAAGCTTCTCAACGTCGTCGAAGAAATGGCGATCGCTTCCGGCGTCCCGGTTCCCCAGGTCTACGTCATGGATGGCGAAGCGGGCATCAACGCGTTCGCCGCCGGGCACTCGGCCAGCGACGCCGCCATCAGCGTCACGCACGGAGCCATGACCATGCTGACACGCGACGAGCTGCAAGGCGTGATCGCCCACGAGTACAGTCATCTCCTCAACGGCGACATGAAACTCAACCTGCGCTTGATGGGACTTATCTTCGGGATCCTTTGCCTCACAGTTATCGGCCGAATTCTCCTCCGCGCCCGCGGAAAGAATGCGGCGCCGTTCCTCGCGCTCGGCCTGGCCCTGATTATCATCGGCTGGGTCGGCGTTTTGTTTGGGCGTTTGATCCAAGCTGCGGTAAGCCGCCAGCGCGAATTTCTCGCGGACGCCGCGGCCGTGCAGTTCACGCGTAATCCTTTGGGACTCGCCGGCGCGCTGAAAAAAATTGGCGGCGTCGCCGAAGGTTCTCAGCTCCAATCGCACCGCGCCGAAGAAGCGAGCCACCTCTTTTTCGCGAACGGTTTGAAGAGCGAACTGTTCGGGTTCGCGACCCATCCGCCGTTGATCGAGCGCATTCGCGCCCTGGATCCAAGTTTCGATGGAAAATATCCGAGCGTTGTGTTGCCAGACACGCCTGCCGCCGCCGCGCCGCCGCCATTGCCTGGAGCTTCGCCGTTGGTCCAACCGCCACCGCCTCCGCGCGCCCAACCACCGCCTCCTCCTCTTCCGACAGCGAAACCGCCGCCGTTGCCCATTGTTCGTCCGCCGCCGCTACCGGGTGCTCCAACAATCGTCGCGCAACAGGCCGTCATCGCCGATATCGGCCAACCGCGGACCGAACACCTTCAGTACTCGATCGACCTTCATCAGGCAGTTCCGCCGTCGATCCAGACGGCTGCTCACGATCCGTTAGGCGCGCATGCCCTGATCTGCGCCTTCCTGCTCGCCGACGATGCGGCTGTTCGCGAGAAGCAGCTCGAAGAGTTAGGCCGCGCTACTTCCGAAGCTGTCCGCCAGGAAACCATCCGCATCTGGCCCGATGTTCAAGACATCCCGCCGCACGCCCGCATTCCCCTCGTCGATCTTGCCCTGCCCGCGCTCCGCCGCCTTTCGCCCGGGCAGTTCGAGCAATTCCGCGGCGCCGTGAACAAACTCATCGGGAGCGACAGCGAAACCGACCTCTTCGAATTCATGCTCCAAAAGATCGTGATGCGTCATCTCGATACCCGCTTCTATCCCGAGCGGCGCCCCGTCACTCAATTCTACGACCTGCGTCCTCTCGTCCGCGATGCCGGCGTCCTGTTGTCCGCCACCGCTTATGCCGGCGCCGACGATGCCACCCAAGCGCACGCCGCCTTTGCCAAAGGCGCCGAGTCGTTAGGCCAGATCGCCCGCACGGAAATCCCGTGGCTCCCGCCGACCGAGTGCGACCTCACCCATCTCGACGCCGCTCTCGACCGCTTCGCCCAGTCCGTTCCGCAGATAAAGAAAAACGTGTTAACCGCCTGCGCCGAGACCGTCGCCTTCGATGCCCTCATTCAACCGCGCGAAGCCGAACTCCTCCGCGCCATCGCCGACGCTCTCGATTGTCCGATCCCGCCGTTTCTGCAGGCCTAACAAATCCTACCAGATCCACGAACGCGGCCAGCGCCTGGCAAGGAATGAATCGATGCCCCAGACGCGACCGGCGCGGGAGAGGAAGACGACGAGGGCGATGAAGAAAACGGCGGCGTCCTGGCTGTCTGGGGACCAGAACATTCGGCCTTTGGCCAGCATGTAGTTTAAGAAGAGAGACATTGCGACGAGCGCGCCGAGGCGCGCGGCGGCGCCAGTGAGGAGTGAGATCGCGGCGAAAAGCTCGCCGGTCATGACGAGATAACTGAAGAGCGTCGCGTGCGGGATGACGACTTGTAGAATGAACTCGGTATACCAGGGCAGCGCTCCTCGTCGCACGACCCCATTGAGAAAGCCGAGCATCTCGTTCGCGAAGGGAGTGTCGCGAGTAAGCTTGCCGAGGACGGTGATAAATAAGATCACGCCAAGATAGATGCGCAGGAAGGCGAACAAGGCGCGCGAAGTGGATCGAAACGAGGCAGGAGGTGCGGTGGCGTCTGAGTCAGAACCAGTGTTCACGTTGATTTAACACACGCTAGCACCACACGGCGGCTTGGAAAACGCGGCGAGTCTTTCTTGACAAGAAGCGGCGGTCTGAAACCGCCGTTTTACCGGGTCGGCGATTGGGAAATCGCCGCTCCTTGAGCGGATCCCAGCGGCTCCATTCTACTTTCTAATTTTTACTTTCTACTTTCTACTTGTCCGATGGGCATCATTGGAAAGGTCGACAGCCTTTGGCGTTATCCCGTCAAGAGCATGCGCGGCGAGGAGATGGAGGAGATGTTCGCGGGATACGCCGGCGTTTACGGCGATCGCCTTTTTGCTTTTGAAAGCTCGGCCAGTCCGAAAGGGTTTCCGTTTTTTACCGGACGTGACCAGCGTCAGATGATTCGTTACCGCGCGCGCTTCCGAAATCCGGAGAAAGCAGCCCGTCCGGTCAATCTGAGTGAAGCTGAGAAATTGTCACCGTTCGTGAATCCGATCTCGGCTGAGGCATCCGATTTGATGGTCGATGTCGAAACGCCAGACGGGAAAACTTTCGCGATTGATGACCCGACGTTGATCGACCATCTGCGATCAAACACGGAGGGAAATCACGAGCTCACATTGCTTCGCTCGGACAGGGCAATCACTGATTGTCGTCCATTGTCGATCTTCGCCGTGCAAACGGCGAAAAAGCTGGGCGAGGAAACCGGCGTCGCCGTCGATAAGCGCCGCTTCCGGGCAAATGTTTATATCGATCTGCCATCGTCCGACGGCTTCGCCGAAGATCAATTTGTCGGTCGGTCGCTGCGCATCGGATCAAAAGTAACCGTCGCCATTCTCCAGCGCGATGGGCGTTGCATGATGATCACACTCGATCCCGACACGGCGGAAAAAACGCCGGCGATATTGAAAGCCGTTGCGCAAGCGCATGACGGCCAAGCCGGCGTTTACGCCGCCGTGCTGGTCGAAGGGCTGATTCGAACCGGCGACGTAGTAGAACTGCTGGACTAGACTTAACGTTCTGTGGAGAGCGCGGGGACGATTGCAATTGCCTCTGTTCATCCGGTCCTGCCCGAATAGAATCAAGGAATGGCGGCCGGTTGCTCACATCTTCAGGCGATTGCATCGGTCCGCACCCCGCAGCGTCATGAATGCGAAGAGTGCATGAAGATCGGTGCGGATTGGGTGCATCTTCGGACCTGTCAGCAATGCGGTGTCACTCTTTGCTGCGATAGCTCGCCGAACCAGCACGCGAGCAAGCACGCCCGCGCCGCCGGCCATCCTGTCATCGCCTCGGCGCAGCCCGGCGAACGCTGGCTCTACTGCTACCCCGACGACGCCTTCGCGGAATATTAACTGTTGCATGGACAACAAGGACAAAATTGAACTCAGCGCCGTCGAAGATCACCACGGCATCCTCACCATCCGCGGCGGCGGCGCACGGCGGGATTGGAACGGGATTCATTACAAACAAGGGATGTCGGCGAAGAACGTCGGCACGACCAAGCTCTCGGCTAACATCGCCACCATACCTCCGGGTGGCGTGGCCTACGCCCACATCCACGTCGGGTTCGAGCTGATCCTTTATATTCTCGAAGGCAAGGTCCGCCACGAGTTCGGCCCCGGGCTGAAGCAAGTGCTGGAAAACGAAGCGGGCGATTTCATCTACATCAAGCCCGGCGTCCCTCACGAAGTCTTTAACATGAGCGACACGGAACCGGTCGTCGCCTTCGTCGCCCGGTCCTCCGCCAGCGAGTGGGACGATATTATTCCTTACGATCGACGCCGGGAGAGCTAGCGGCCCTCCCCTCTTCGAGATTTCATGAATGGACATTACTTCCTCGCGCTGACGGTCGGAATCGGAATTGTAGCCGGCTTGCGTTCTCTCACCGCCCCGGCCGTGGTCGCCTGGGCGGCGCATCTCAGCTGGCTGAATCTGCACGGGTCGCGCCTCGCATTTATAGGATCGACCGTCGCCACGGTAATTCTTTCGCTCCTCGCGGTCGGTGAACTGATTGCGGACAAGTTGCCGAAAACTCCGAGACGAACTGCGGCTGCCCCGTTGCTGGCGCGCTTTGCCACGGGGGCGTTGTGCGGAGCCTGTCTAAGCGCTGCGGTTAACCGGTCCTTGCTTCCAGGCGCTCTCCTCGGAGGACTTGGGGGAGTAATAGGAGCGTTCGCCGGTTACGAGATTCGCCGACGCCTGGTAAGCCAGCTCAAGATCAAAGACTTTGTTGTCGCCACGCTCGAAGATTTGGTCGCGATCGGGCTGGCCTGTTTTCTGGTCTCTCGTTAGTCTGTTTACTTCGGCCAAGCTCGCATTGCTGTTTTCATGACTCGCAACAGATGCGGACGAGTGGCGCCGCCCGCGCCTTTCACTGCCATTCCGTGCACGATCGTGGTGATGTAACGCGCCAGATCCGCAGGATCGGCCGTTGCCGGAAGATCGCCTTCGCGTTTGGCGCGTTGGAAACGACGCCGTAATGCCGCCTCGCCCGCGTCGCGGCGAGAGGCCAGTTCTTTCCGGATGGAATTGGCCGCATCACCACAAGCCAGCGCACTCTGAACGATCAGACAGCCCTGCGGAGTGCGGGGATCTGTCAGCAGGTCGATCGTGCCGAGCAAGAACCGTTCGGCGACCGTCCGAGCGCTGGTTGCCTCCAGCGCCTTGTCGAAATAGGCGGTAGGTCCTTTCGCGTAACGATCGAGGGCTTTGCGAAAAAGCGCCTCTTTATTTCCGAAGGCCGCATAGAGACTGGGGCGATTAATCCGCATGGCCTTGGTCAGGTCCGAGAGCGAGGTGCCTTCGTAGCCTTTTCGCCAAAAGAGATCGAGGGCGCGGTCGAGGGCCAGATCGACATCGAATGCTCGGGGCCGGCCCAGGCTAACGCCGCTGTTTTTGCGTTTCATACTTACCGGTAAATAAATCATTTGACGGGTTCTTTGTCCAGCTTCATCTTTGTGTATCAACCGATACATAACTATGAATACCAATACCAATAAACTCAGCGGACAAGTCGCCGTCGTGACCGGCGCTTCAAAGGGAATCGGCGCGGACATTGCCAGGCATCTCGCCCTGGCCGGCGCCGCGGTCGTCGTCAACTACGCGTCCTCGAAGGAAGGCGCGGATCGCGTGGTAGATGAAATCACAAAACGGGGCGGTCGCGCGATCGCCATTGGAGCCAACGTCGCGAAGAAAGCGGAAGTCGAACGGCTTTTCGCGGGAGCGGCCAAGGCGTTTGGCAAGATCGACATCCTGGTCAACAACGCCGGAGTGTATGGATTCTCGCCGCTCGATCAGGTCACCGAGGAACAGTTCCACAAACATTTTGATGTGAATGTTCTCGGTTTGCTTCTCGCCAGTCAGGAAGCGGTCAGGCACTTCAACCCCGCTGGCGGCAGTATAATCAATATCAGCTCGGCCGTTACCTCGATCACTCCGCCGAATACGTCCGTTTATACCGCGACTAAAGGCGCAGTCGACGCGATCACGCGAACGCTGGCCAAGGAATTGGGGCCGCGCAAAATCCGGGTCAACGCCATTAATCCCGGCATGATCGAAACCGAAGGTGTGGTCTCCGCGGGGATGAACGAAGGCGAATTCCGCAAGACAATTGAAGCGCAGACTCCCCTGGGCCGAATCGGCCAGCCTAACGATATCGCTCCGGCGGCTGTCTTTCTCGCTTCCTCGGACGCTCAATACATCACCGGCGAAACGTTGCGCATTGCCGGCGGACTTCGTTGATCGTTACCTCACTGCGGCGGTTGCCAGCTTACATTGGCAGCCGCCGCGTGGGTCGATCTCGCCTGGCACACAGGGAAATTTCGCGAGGATTGCGACCCTGCCGCTAGAACGCTAGCTTCGGCTTGCTTCACCCATTCCCATGGCCATCCGAATCCTCATCACCGGCGGCACCTTCGATAAGGAATACAACGAACGCACCGGCCAGCTCTTTTTCAAGGACACTCACGTCGTGGAGATGCTCAGGCTGGGACGGTCGCGCGTCGTGGTCACCATTCGCACCGTAATGATGATCGACAGCCTCGAAATGACCGACGCCGATCGCACCCTCATCGTGCAGAACTGTCTTCAGTCGGAGGAGGATCGCATCGTCATCACCCACGGCACCGACACCATGACGGAGACCGCCGCCGCGGTCGCGCGCGCTGTCTCCGGGAAAACGGTCGTGCTCACCGGCGCGATGATCCCTTACGCGTTTGGCAGCTCTGACGGACTCTTCAATCTCGGGAGCGCGCTCTCCTTCGTGCAGGTGCTGCCAGCCGGCGTCTACATTGCGATGAACGGCAAGTGTTTTCCGTGGGACCGTGTCCGGAAAAACCGCGAACGCGGCGAGTTCGAGGAAAGTGCTTCAACGTAGCTGGCGGCGTCCGCGCTCTGAACCAGGTTCACTGCTCGCGCGCTGGAACAAACGTTAGCTGTTCGATAAGCAGCGTGCTAAAGGCGGCGAATGGTCTGCCGTTTAGCCGCGGATCGGAATCGAATCGCACCGCGACGATCGGCGCGAACCCGGGGGCGCGCAGGGCATAGGTCTGCGCCGGCACATCGTTCTCGCTCTTGCCATCGGTCGACGGCAGGAGACGCGTGAGACTTTCGCTTTGCGAGCTGAGCTCGTTGTTGCTGGCATCAAGCGCATGCGCGCTCCAGGCGGGATGCGTGATGCCGCTCTCGGTATAAGGATAAAGCCGTGGGCGCATGAAGGTGACGCTTTGCGCCGGCGTGCTCAATCGCAACATGAATGACGCCGGCTCATTCTTCGTGTTTACCTGCGTAAGAAAGTTCTGGCTCACCGTCGGAAATACACCTTTTCCCTCATAGAGCCCGCGATTGTTTACCAATATCACTTCCGACCCGGCCGGCTGCACCTCTACCACCGAGATGCCGGCCTTCCGGAGATAAGGCGCCGCCGAGACGATGAAAGGCGCGGCCGACCCTGTATTAACATCGGCGAAACTGACAATCGTTTCGCCGGTCGTAGCCTTCGCTGCCGGGGTTTCGCGATTCGGGGTGGCGACCGGTTGCGTCGCGATCGGTTGCGTCGCGGCCGTCGGCCTAAATTTCAACAGCAACAGCAGGGATCCAGCGCCGACTACTATCGCCGCAGCTCCGATCAACAGCCCCCGCCGCTTTGGCTGCAGAGATCTTGCTGCGGCAGGCGGCGGAGGCGGCGCGATCAGTGGGCTCGAAGTTACCTCGCCTGGATGCAGGAGCTTCTGCACCGCAGTTGCCAGACTTGTAAGGTGTTTTTCCAGCGGCGGCGTGAGCGCATCCAGCCAATGAGGCGTGCTCAGGTAATATCGCAGATCATCATTCAACACGACCTCTTCGATCCGAAATTGGATGATGTGAAGGTGCGAGTTCACAGCCAGTTGCACCTCGCGCAGGACTTGTTCGGAATTATTGGAGTTGGCCGAGAAAACCAGCACCATCGCCTTGCTTTGCTGAATGGCGCGGGTGATCTCGCCGGCGAACGACCGACCCGGCTGCACGTCGCGCGGCGCGACCCAACAGCGGAGGCCTTCATTCTCCAGCGCCGCGCAGATCGCATCCGAGACCGCCTTGTCCTGGGTCGAATGCGAAATAAAAACGTCGTGCGCCATACGCCGCAGCGTTTCTACCGTCTCCTCAGCAAATAGGCAATTGCCAGAGACCCTCCGACCTCCCTGGCACGCCGTAGCGCGCGCAGGCGGCTACTTCTTCGCCGCTTTTTTGGCAGTTTCCTTCTTGGCGGCTGCGAGGCGCTCCGTCTTTTTGCGACGCGACGCGCGCTTTCTCACATTATCTCTGCCTTGGCTGTTTCCCATAAGACGTCAACCCTCCGCCTTTCCCCGCCGATACCAAGTGATTTCGCCAAAACCTCTTCACTAACCTCCGACCTCTTCTTTCTACTTTTCTTCAAACGCTTCCTTGTTCACCACATACGGCATCCTGGTCGGGTCGCCGTCGTAGTTCCCATCCAGGACGTCGATCACCGCCTGCGCCGTGCGCCCCGCCATGCCTTTGTCCGGATCAACCGAGAGACGCGTGATCTGCGCGCCACTCGCGAAGTGATGGAACAAGCGGGCGCGGTCGGCGATTTCGGGATCGAGCAGTGGCGAATCCGGCGGCAGCGGCTCCTTCGCAAAGACATCCAGCGCCGCCCCTGCGATGACTTTGTCTTTCAACGCTTGCGCGAGCGCCTTTTCATCCACCACCGGACCGCGTGAGCTATTCACCAGATAGGCCGTCGGCTTCATCAGCTTGAGCGTCTTCTCATTGATAAGATGGTAAGTCGGCTTGTCGGTCTCGCCTTCACGCAGAAGCGGAACGTGGATGCTCACGTAATCGGCGCCTTTCAGTGCATCCTCGAACTCGACGTACTTGATCCAGGTCTTCTCCTTCTGGATCCCCTCCGCGTGACGCAGGTCCATCAACTCCTGGATAGCAGCGATGTACTTGTTGTTGTGATATGCCGGATCGTAGCAGAGCATGTTCATGTCGAACCCCGAGCACTTCTTGATCATCGCCAGCCCGATGCGTCCGGTCCCGATGATGGCGACGGTCTTTCCCGTGACCTCGTCGCCAAGGAAAGGGAGAAACGGGTGCCACGACGGCCACTTCTGCTCCCGCACCAGGCGTTCGCTCTGCCACATCTTGCGCGCCAGCATTCCCATCATGAAGAAAGCGAACTCGGCCGTCGCTTCGGTCAGCACGTCGGCGGTGTTCGTGAACGGGACCTTGTATTTGTTAGCGTCGGCGCGGTTAATGTTGTCAAAGCCGACCGCGATCTGCGCCACGATCTTGAGCGAGCCCTTCCCCGCTTCGAAGATCTCCGCGTCGATCGGATCGCGAAGCGTGGTGATCAACGCGTCGATGCCGCTCTTCACTCTCTCGATGATCAATTTCTTCGGCGGCGCCTCCGGTCCCTGAAAAACCTCGAGCTCGTAACCCTGCTCGCGCAACCGGTTCTCCGCCGGATCGCCGATGCGGGACGTGGCAAAAACTCGGAAGCGTTTCTTGTCGGTCATGGCTGGAGAAATTGAAGCATGTTTACGCTCGCTCACTTGTAAACATCTTTCCGATGCCGCACACGTTGAATTTCGATCACGTTTCCGTCACGGCGAACTTCATACACAACGCGGTAGTCGCCAACGCGGATTCGATATGTGCGCTCGGAACCGGTCAGCTTTTGCGCGCCGTGCGGCAGCGGCTCCTCGGCGAGCTTCGCCACGTCCGCCACAATGCGCGCGACTTGCTCACGCGGAATACGGCGTAAATCCTTTTTCGTGGACGCGCGCCATTCCAGATTAAAGGAGGCCATCGCGCTTGAGCTCGGAAACGAATTGCTCGTGCGGAATGGTCGGCTCTCCCCGGCGCTCAGCGACGACCGCTAAATCTTCCAGATCTTCCAGTAATTTTTCGTAGTCGGAGATTGGAAGCACAACAGCTGTGCGTTCGCCGCGCTCATCCGTAATGTATTTTACAGGATCGCTCACCGCTCAATAATAGCAGTCCCAGATTAAGGACTCAAGCTGCGATGTACTGTCAAAGATCGAAAGCAAGCTTATGACTGAAGCCGTGATTCTGAAAAAAATCGAGACGCTCAATCGAACCGCAAACATAAACGCGGTTCCTGCGTTTTGACTACTGCGATTCATAATAGTGCCCTTCGCACACCCACTGATCACGCCACAGAGGTCTCAGTCGCCTGATGGCTGTTCAGTTCCCGCTTCCTGATCGGCAAGATAATTTATCGGACTGAGAATGTAAAAGGCGTTAACAAAGAGGATTCCTCGAATGCTATTCTTGGTCTCCCGATATTCATCAAACCATCCCTCGTAATGCAGTTGTCGCAACGGCAATACGACCTCTACGTTGAATTGATCGGGGTCAAAGCCCGGGTAGTCTGTGATTCGCCACTGTCTTTTCCGCTGGTCAAGAATCTCGCGTAATCGCTCTTCTCGAAAATCCGGATCAGCCATACCTCGGTGACATCACTTGGTTTGCGATGAATTATAAAGATGGCGAGCAACAAAGACAATTTACTTTGCCTCACGATGGCGCGGAACGGATCACATCGAGATCAGTCTCGGCCAAATCGAGCGGGCTGCGTCCTAAATCATCACGCATAGAAAGCGCACACAATCGCAGGTTCCGAGGAGTGGGCGTCAAGATGAACCAATGTCCCTTTCGAGGCGAACAAATGCATGTTTACCCATTCGGCTCGCAGATCGTCGATCACGTCATCCTGAGACTTCAAGTCAGGACGATGGATACGCATCGCAGCTGCGTTGGTTGGAAAATCGCAAGCAGCATACATCAGCAAAATTATTACACGATAACGTGCTTCAAGGTCGCGACGCTGGCTCATTTCAGAGATCTCACGTCGCCTCAATCGATACTGAGCAAAAGCGCCGACTGCCGATCCAACCCCAAAAGCCGTTATTACGCTTGCAACCAGTTGAGCGTTCACTAGGACAAAACGCTACGCCTCAAAAAGACAGTTTGCTAGCGGGTCGACAGCACCCGGGCTCGGCTCGCGATTATATCAAACAAAGCAGCCCAAGAATTCCTTTCGCAATTACAGGTTCTTTCTCGCCCACGCGCTGACGCGCTCCAGTGCTTTTTCGATGTTCTCGATCGAGTTCGCGACGCTGAAGCGCAGATAACCTTCGCCGAAATCGCCAAAGGCCGTGCCAGAAAGCCCGGCGACGCCGGCATCGTCAAGCAGGGCATCGGCCAATTTCTTCGATGGCCATCCGGTTTGCTGGATATTGGGGAAAACGTAGAACGCGCCCTTGGGCAAACGGCAGGAGAAGCCATTGATCTTATTCAGACCGGCGACCATGATGTCGCGCCGTTTCTTGAACTCGGCGCACATCGCATCGACTGAGGCCTGTGGTCCGCGCAGCGCTTCGATGCCGGCGACTTGCGTGAAGCTGGCCGTGCAGGAATTGGAGTTGGTCATCAGGCGAGCGACGTGCGTTGCCAAATCCGCGCGCATGACGCCGTAGCCCATCCGCCAGCCGGTCATGGCGTAAGTCTTGGAAAAACCGTCGAGCAAAATGCAACGCTCCTTCATGCCGGCCACCGACATGATGGAATGATGCTCGCCCTCGAAGATGAGGCGGCTGTAGATCTCGTCGCTCAGGACCATGATGTTGCGATCGCCGATTGCGCGCGCGATGCCGTCGATATCGTCCTCCGTGAGCACGCCGCCGGTGGGGTTCTGCGGCGAATTCAAAATGATGAGCTTCGTGCGGTCGTTGATCAGCCCGGCGAGTTCACCGACATCGAGACGGAAATCCATCTCTTCGCGCAAGCGAATCGGCACGGCTTTCGCGCCGACGTAGTTGATCATCGATTCATAGATCGGAAATCCGGGATTGGGATAGATGACCTCATCGCCTTCTTCCACCAGCGCGAGGATCGTGAAGAAAATGATCGGCTTGCCGCCGGGAACGACGACCACTTCTTCGGAGGTCGCTTCTATCCGGCGCGTCTCGCTCACGTACTGCGCGATCGTCTCGCGCAGTTGCGGCAGGCCCGCCGAAGGCCCGTAGTGGGTAAAGCCCTCGTGCAAAGCGTCGGTCGCTGCCCCGATGATGTTGGCCGGCGTATCGAAATCCGGCTCCCCAATTTCGAGATGGACAATGTCGCGGCCCTTCGCCTCCAACGCGCGCGCTTTCACCAACACTTCGAACGCGGTCTCAGTGCCGAGACGCGCCATCCGTTTGGCGAGGCGGAGTTCCAGGCTCTTACTCATGACGGCGAAAGCGGCATTATAACGCGGTGGCGCAACTTGTCTTTTATCAAATGTCTCAAAAACCCTCTTCCCTGATCTGCGACCTCAGACCTCCGACTTCTGCCCAGACGCGTCGCGCAATGCTTCGTGCACTCCCGCCACGACCGTGCTGCCTTCGCCCACGGCGGCAGCGCAACGTTTCACCGAGCCCGAACGAACATCGCCCGCGGCGAAGATTCCGGGCAGACTCGTCTCGAGAGCCGCGGGCGACCGGGCTGCCTTCTCCCACATCGGGCCGGCGGCCACGAATGTTCCCGTTTCGATAAAGCCTTTTTTGTCCCGTGCGATTTCCGGCGGCAACCATTCCGTGCAAGGTGTCGCGCCAATCATCGAAAACACCGCGGGCGTCTCGACCGTCCGGCGCTCGCCTGTCTTCGCGTTTTCCAATTCCACCGCCTCGAGCACAGCGTTACCCGTCATGCGCCGAATCGTCGTGGAGGCAAGCAGCTCGATATTCTCCCGCGCCAGAACGCGACGCGACAAATAATCCGACATGCTGTGCGAAAGATCGTTCCCGCGAATGACGAGCAGGACTTTTGCTACGCCCTGCGACAGATACATCGCCGCCTGCCCGGCGGAATTTCCACCGCCGACCACGATAACCGTCGAACCGCCGCAAAGCTTCCGTTCGAACGCGGTCGCCGCATAATAAACGCCGACGCCCTCGAAGCGCTCGCGGCCTTCGGCTTCGATCCGGTTGTAATTTGCGCCGGTCGCGATCACCAGGGATTTCGCGCAAAGAGTGGCGCCGCATCCTTCGATTTGCAGGCTGACTCGATATTCGCTCCCCGTGTTGTAGGTCAGGGTCAGCGCCTGCGACGGCGTGGAAAATTTCGCGCCGAACCGATACGCCTGAAGCTGCGCGCGCCAGGTCAGGTCGCCGCCGCTAATGCCGGTGGGAAAACCGAAAAAGTTTTCGATCAAAGAAGAAGAACCGGCCTGGCCGCCCGGCGCGTAACTTTCCAACACCACCGTATGCAGACCTTCCGAGGTCGCATAAACCGCCGCCGCCAACCCGGCCGGACCGGCGCCAACAATTGCCAGGTCGCATTTGATCTCCTCTTCGTCCCCGGCCACGAGCGGCCGCAGCAGACCAGCGACCTGCGCGACTTCACGGAGCGACGGCCGGCGCAACGGCGCTCCCGTCGGCGTGATGAGCGCCGGCAGGTCCCGCTCCGCCAAGTGCAAACGCTTGGCCAGCGCGGCGCCTTGTTCACTCCGGACATCGACGAGGCGATGCGGAATGTGATTCTTGTCGAGAAAATCGTCGAGCTGACGGCCCTCGCGCGAATCCGGCACGGCCAGAATCCGCAGCCCGGAAAAGTCTCGGTCGCGGTTCAAGCGGCGGCGCCGCATGATGAGAGCATTCACGATCGGCTCGCCGATTGCCGGGATTTCCGCGAGAGCGCGCCGCAACTTCGCCGCGGGAATTTGTAACACTTCTGCCACCTCCGATTTCACCCGCGCGCTCCCCAGCGCCGAAGTCCCCATCAGCATCGAGACATCGCCAAGAAAATCCCGCGGTTGCGACGTGGCGAGAATTTGTTCGACGCCGTCGCGCGTCTCGAAGACTTCGAGTGCGCCTTCCAAGGTAATGGTAAGAGGGAAGTCCCGCTGACCGGCCTTGAGAACAAAATCTCCGCGCCGCAGCGTCCGCCGCTCTCCGAGCGGCTCCAGCAACGCAAGTTGTTCGTCGCTTAATTTCGGAAACGCGACGCTTTCCGTATCGCGATAAAATTGCTCATCCTGCTCTGCGATTGTCATCGTGGTTTCCTACCTCCTACTTTCAGTGGCCCAGCCCGCGCTCAACAATTCCCGCGTCTCCTCCACGCCGGTCCGCCACACCTTCGTCATCTCTTCTTCGTCGCGCTGATATCTCCCGCCAAAGTTTCCGTCCTTTAAATACGCGCGCAACGACTTTGGATCGAGCTGGCGGATCACTTCAAGATCGCTCATTGGTTTTTGTTCGGAGGGCAGGTCGACGTTTGCCAGCCGGGTCCATGGAAAATTTTCCATCCAGGAAGCATGCGATGCGACCGGATCGATGGCCTGCACCTGCGCCCAAACCTTCGGAGCATTCCACCAGTTGTGAAATCTGATCCGCACATTCGGATGTGCCGCCGTCCATTCGCCGATCAATCCCTGCGCGGGCGCGTTCCCGCCATGGCCGTTCACGATCAGGATCCGCTTAAACCCTTGCTCCGCCATCGCGTCAAGAATATCGCGCAGGATCGAGAGGTAGGTTTGAATTCGCAGCGTGATCGTTCCCGGAAACGAGCGAAAAAATGGCTTGATCCCGTAAGCCAGCACCGGAAAGACCGGAACGCCGAGGGGCTCTGCCGCTTCGAGGGCGAGCCGTTCCGCCAGGATGCTATCCACGCTCAAACTCAGATACGCATGCTGCTCCGTGCTCCCGAGCGGCAATACACAGCGATCGTCCCGGGTGAGGTATTCCTCCACCATCATCCAATTCATTTCCGCGACGCGCATCGATCGAATCTATCCCGGAGTTTTCGTTTGGCCATTCGCTATCCTCGATCCTCCTCCGCCTCTAACTTCTGACTTCCGATCTCCGACCTCTCGCCGCAGGATTGCGCCATGAAGCACTTTTTTCTCATCTGTCTTTTCCCCGCGCTAGTGCTAGCTCAGAGCATGCAGCTTACGGAACAGTTGGGGAAAACTGTCCTCTACGGAGATATTGCCCTCTCTCCGGATGGGACCCATGTCGCCTGGGTGCAATCCATTGCGGCCACCACGTCCAAGCAGACTTACATTCGAGGAACGTCCGAGAGTGAGTCGCCGGTGCCGGTTAACATTGGAAGCGGTGGCGAGAGGACCGATGCCGGTCCCGCCTGGTCGCCTGATTCCAAGACGCTCGCCCTTTTTGCTAACGCCGGCGAGAAAGGCCAGCAGCAACTTTGGATCGTCAGTGCCGACGCTTCCAATCCCCGGCAGCTTACCCACCTCGCAGGATACGCGGCCCGCCCGCGTTGGTCGCATGATGGCAGGCAGATTGCCTTTCTCTATATAGAAGGCGCCGGTGGCGGTGGGCCCCTGGTGGCCGCGCCCACCACGACGGGGGTCGTCGACACCGCTATTCATAATCAGCGGATCGCTCTCCTCGACGCTGCCACCGGCCAGCTTCGGCAGGTTTCGCCAGCGAATCTTCACATCTACGATTTCGATTGGTCGCCCGACGACAAGAGGTTCGTCGTCACAGCCGCGCCCGGGCCGGGCGATAACAATTGGTGGATCGCGCAGATTTACACCGTCGATATCGCGAAAGGAGACGCGACTTCCATTTACAAACCTTCTCTTCAAGTCGCGGTGCCGCGATGGTCGCCCGACGGTAAGTCGGTCGCGTTCATCGAAGGCTTGATGAGCGATGAGGGATTCCATGGCGGCGATCTCTTCACGATCTCGGCCGCCGGACACGAGCTCGTGAATCGCACGAAAGGGCGCAAGAGCTCGGCTGGTTCCCTTTTTTGGCACGCACCGGATCGCCTTCTGTTCACCGAATATGTCGGAGGGGGGACTGCGGTCTCTGAAGTGACACTTACCAACAACTCCGTCCGCACATTCTGGAAAGGCGCCGAGGGACTTCATGCCTTCGGCAATTTCCCCGACTTCGCGCTTTCCAAAGATGGCAAGGCAGCCGCCGCCGTCCGGAGCACTTACAACACGCCGCCCGAAGTTTGGGCCGGGCCGATCGGAGAATGGAGACAATTGACCACGAACAACTCCACTCAAACTTCCACATGGGGTAAGGCCGAGAACCTCGAGTGGACTAACGATGGATTCGGCATTCAAGGATGGCTTATTCCGCCCGCGAAAGTGGAGTCGGGCAAAAAATATCCGATGGTCGTCCTGATCCATGGTGGACCCTCCAGCCTAACGACACCGGACTGGCCCGCCGGTTTTGGGATGTCGAAAGCCGTCATCGCCGCGCTCTCGACGCGCGGCTACTATGTCCTTCTCCCCAATCCCCGCGGCAGTTACGGCCAGGGCGAAGATTTCACCCGCGCGAACGTGAAAGACTTCGGGGGCGGCGATCTGCGCGACACGCTGGCAGGCATCGATGCAGTGACAAAAAAATATCCCGTCGATCCGGCGCGCCTCGGGGTCATGGGCTGGAGTTACGGCGGGTTCATGACGATGTGGACCGTCACGCAAACCAATCGTTTCCGCGCTGCCGTTGCGGGAGCGGGCATCGCCAATTGGCAGAGCTATTACGGCCAGAACCTGATCGATCAATGGATGATCCCGTTCTTCGGCGCCTCTGTTTACGACGATCCTGCCATCTATGAAAAGAGCTCGCCGATTCGCTTCATCAAGAAGGTTAAGACTCCTACCCTGGTGATTGTCGGTGAACGCGACGCCGAATGTCCTCCGGCGCAGTCCTACGAATTCTGGCACGCCTTACGGACGCTCGATGTCCCGACCCAGCTCACCATTTTTCCCGGCGAAGGTCACATGTTCGTCAAGCCCGAGAACCAGGCCGGTCGGCTCGATCAAACCCTCGCCTGGTTCGACAAGTACTTGCAGTAATCCTACCCGGGTGCGGGACGCTCAATCCTTCTTGCCCGCGTAGGGCAAAAACTCTTCGCGGACGATCTTACCGTTCTTGACCGTATAGACGCCGACTTCGGATAGTTGGAATCGCTTCTTCGAACCCTTGTCGGTTATGTCGGCGTCGTATTGGACCACGAACCGGTCGTGCGCGACGAACGGTCCACTCGCTTTGAAGCTGTGGACTTCCATCGCGTCGAGCCACCAATTCACCTTGCCGCGAACGCCTTCGATGCCGCGTATTTCCGGTGAGCTGCCGTCGCTGGTCCGAGCTTCCACGCTGACGATGTCTTTATCGTAGAGCGTATCAACCGCTTCGTGCCATGACTGCTTGCGGACTAACTCCACCACCTTCTTTGCTACTTCCTCTGTATTCATTTTTCCCTCTCTTGTTTGGATCGACCCGCCTTCGCCAGCTACGGCGTGGCAGGCAATTACTTGTTGAAGAACGTCTCAAATCGATCGAGAACGCTGTTCCAGCCCTCGTTGTGACGATCGCGCGACTCTGTGCTTGGCAGTTGTTCATGGATCAGACGTAGCTCAGTGCCGCCATCTCGATCGGAAAACTCCACGGTCACGACGCTACTTCTACTCGCCCAGACTTCGTCCTCGTCCCACTTCCAGGTGAAAACGATTTTCTTTCCCGGAACAAGCTCCTTGTACTCGCCGAACACACTCATCTCTTCGCCTTCCTGGTTCAGCAGGTCCCAGCGATATTTTCCCCCCACGCGCGCGTCGGCGACGAAGTTGCGTGTCTGGACGCTTTCGGGTCCCCACCATTGTTTCAATTGTGCGGGATCGGTCCACGCCGCGTAGACGCGATCGCGTGGCGCCCTGATCAATCGTTTGATTTCGAGCGAAAGCTTACCGGATGTTTTCGTGGTCATGATTTTCCTTTCTCGTCTGCCAAATCATTTTTCGTAGTCAAGTTTTCCTGCTCTCTGTTCAGACGCCGTACTGATCGTGGCGCCGGACCCAATCCATCGTCGATTCGGGGTTTTCGTTTCGACCTTTTGGCACAAGGTCGAGGAAATTGTAGGTGCCGACGAGAATGTCCAGGCCGCGCGCATAGGTTGAATAGGTGTGAAAGACATCACCGTTTGCGTTCTTGTAGAACACGCTCAGACCGGGAAGTTCGTCGCTGATGAATTCTCCCATCCCATAGTTGTAGTAAACCTCGTTCTTCTCCTCTTCCTCCTTGGTGAAAGAAACGTGATAGTCGAAGTTGAAATCGTTCCCGTGCGATGACAGCCACTTGAAGCGCCAGCCCATCCGCTTTTGATACGGCTTGATCTCCGCGGCGGCGCCCGCGAAATAATCACAAGCGTCACGTTACGATGCGGCAGGTGCCAGTTGGCGCCGTCGAAATGGTCGGCCAGGTAGGAGCAGCTTTTGCAACCTTTCTCCCATCCCGGTCCCAACATAAAGTGATAAACGATCAACTGGTTGCGATCCTCGAACAGGTCGGAGAGCGTTTCCTGGCCGTTCGGCCCTTCGAACCCATATTCCTTGTCGATCCTGACTATCGGGAGCTGCCGCCGCGCGGCGCTGAGCGCGTCCCGTTGCCGGCTGAATTCTTTCTCACGCGTCAACAAGTCCTTGCGGGCGACAAGCCACTCAGCTTCCGACACGATCTCCGGATCCATGTTCTTTGCTCCCACGCTGGGTTCCAACTCTTGTAGTTTCATCTTGGCCTTCCTTGATTTGGTTCGTTTGTTTTCTTCTAAAAAGCTTCGCTAAAGTAAAAGCCGTCAATCCTCCGCCCGACGCTGTTCCGGCGGCGAGGAGGGCGATGTTCGTGGCACATACGGGGCACATCCGCCTCAGCTCCTTCCTTTTTTACCGTCGGCTTTGCTCGTCTTTTCCAGGTATTCGGCCAGGCGATCGAGTGATCCTTCCCAGAACTTGCGATACTCCTCCACCCACTGCGCGGCTTGCTTGAGCGGCTTGGCTTCCAACCGCATCTCATGGACGCGGCCATATCTCCGGCGTCGCAGCAGTCCTGCTTTCTCCAGCACCCGCAAATGTTTCGAAACCGCCGGCAACGACATGGCGTGCGGGCGGGCCAGATGGGTCACGCGCTTATCGCCCCGCGCCAGGTGCGCCAGGATCCGCCGCCGGGTCGGGTCGGCCAGGGCCGCGAAGGTCCGATTCAATGTCGCCGAAGAATATTTAACCATCTGGTTAACTATTTATCCCGGCGATTCGGCCGGGTCAAATAATATTTTTCGCGAATCCGCGTTTCAGTCGGGCCGAGACCGACGGAGCCCAGCCAGACCTGACGACAGTCGCTGCCCACTTAGAATTCGTCTCTCCCGCCCAACGCTTTTCGGCTAATTTCGCGCTGTGGGAGCAACCGACAAAGTCGCACCGATGTTTTTCGCCGGGCCGAGCGACTTCCGCAGATGGCTCGCGAAGAATCACGAGCGCGTGACCGAATTGTGGGTCGGCTATTATCGCAAAGATTCCGGCCGGCCGAGTATCACCTGGCCCGAATCAGTCGATGAAGCGCTCTGCTTCGGATGGATCGACGGCATCCGCAAGAAGGTCGATCACGAGAGCTACAAGATTCGTTTTACGCCACGGCGTGCGAAAAGCATCTGGAGCGCGGTAAACATCGCGCGCGTCGCCGTCCTGACCGGCGAAGGTCGGATGCAATCGACTGGGGTTGCAGCGTTCGCCCGGCGCGAAGAGAATAACTCGCGGCAATATTCCTTCGAGAACCGTGCCACCGCGGAACTGTCGCCCGCCGACGAGGACGAGTTCCGACGCCATGCCATTGCGTGGAGATTTTTCGAATCGCAACCTCCCGGCTACCGCCGTCTCGTATCCTGGTGGATCATCAGCGCCAAACGAAAAGAAACACGGCGTGCGCGTCTCGAACGGCTCATCGCCGCTTCACGCGCACGCCGCCGAATCTACTAGATCGCGTTCTTATCGAACGGGCTGACCTTACCGCCAATCGTTTTCGATCCAGACGCGATGATACCGGAAATGCGTCCGCGCGTAGCGGGCGTCGTAGCCGCCCCGGCGGATATAATGGCCCGGCACCCAGCCGGCGCGCCGACGGCTATAATGCCCGGGAACCCACACCCAGTAATAGCCTTCGTGCCAGTAGCCAGCGCCATGATAATAGGGCCGGTCCCCAACACTGATCGAGAAGTCGATCGCTTGCGCTTGCGGGGCCAAAGGCGTGGTCGCCGCCAGCACGACTGCCAAGAGAATAAGAATTTTCTTCATATTCCCTTTGACCGTTCCGGTCCGAAAATTATTCGAACCGTCCTCGAAATTCCTTGTGATTAGTCAACGCGCTTATTGTTCCCGCGATCTCTCACTTCTGACCTCTCAGCTGTGCAGCGTTCGCAGATAGGCGGTCAGGGCGCGAACGTCCGCATCGTTTAGTTTCTTGGCGAAGGATGGCATTTCGCCTTTCACGCCGTCGATGATCTGGCGGCGGATGCGCTCGTCGCTCTTGCGGAGATCGTAAAGGTCTGGTCCCTCATCGCCGTGGGCGTCGTCCGCGTGGCAGTGGGCACAGTTCATGAGAAAAAGATGACGGCCCTGGGCGGCGTCCGCGGTCAGGTTCTGCGCGACCGTAGCCGCCTGCGCATTTCCGGGCCCGTCCGCAAGCCGGCTTGAAGCGGACGCGGCCCGCATGGCCCAGGCAATGCCGAATGCCGCAACAAGCGCGAGAGCCGATGTGCTCACGGCGGCGACCAGAGCTTGTCGTTGGTTGAAGGTCTTCATTTCGGATTGCAGTTCACTGACCGAGCAACATCTCGCCGCCGAAGAACCCGGCGGCGCCGATGAGCGCGCACGCGATCGCCATCACGGAAAGATAAATCGCGAAGCCGCGATGCGTGGGTCGATTGCCGATCAAGAAGCGCCAGGTGCCCAATCCGATAATCAAGGCGAACGCCGGCCAGACAAACAGATGATGGCGGAGAAGAAGACCGGTCCCGCCGATTTTCCATTTGCTCAGCGCTAAGCCGGTGAAGACCGCGCCGAGAGACCCGAGCGCGCCGAGAATTATCAGCCAATAGCCGGTGACGCTAAACTCGCCTTGCCTGGACGATCCACGGAGGAAAAAACCGAGCGTATCGAAGAGCATGGCGCCCAGGACCAACGCAATCGGAAAGTGCGTCAGTCCGCCGTGGGCGCGCGACCAGAATACGGAGTTCACAATGAGATGGAGGCAAATTTTTCGTGGTCGTTAGGCCAGAGTGCTATCCACGACTGCGAGCGTGTGTTTGCTTTCCACGTAGTTGATGTCCGTGATTCCAAGCACTGAGCTGAGACGTTCTGCCTCCACTTTCATCGGGCCGGGCTTCGGCGCCGAACCGGGCGCGGGTTGCGGGAAGGCGGTCGAATTCGCGGTGTGGAACGTGATGTTGCCCTCAACTTTCTTGACGATCTGGTGAATGTGCCCGTTCAAGACCGTGACCGAACCAAAGCGCCGGAGAAATCCAAGCGCCTGTTCCGCGTCGTCCGTGCCCCAGCCCCATTGCGGATAAACCGCCCAGAGCGGAATGTGCGCGAAGACTACAATCGGCGTGCTGGCCGAGAGCGGCTCGAGATCTTTCTTCAACCAATCGAGTTGTTCCTGTCCCAAAATTCCCAGGCCGCCTTCGCGGATGTTCACCACATTGACGAGCCCCACGAAGTGTACGCCTTTCTTGTCGAAGCTGTACCAACCGGCCCCGATTCCCTTTTTGCCGAAGCGTTCTTTGTAGAGCGCGCCGTTATCACTGATCACGTCATGCTCGCCCGGCACACAGAAGATTTCGCCGGTCTTGATGTCCTTCAGGTTTTGCTCGAGCGCATCGAACTCGGCCGCCTCGGAAAGGTGACTCAGATCGCCCGTGTGCAGAATGAAATCCGGCGGCTTCGGCAAAGCGTTCAGCTTGGCAATCGCTTTTTGCAGTGTAGCGATCACGTCTTTATTGGCTTCTTTGTTGAACCCGATATGGCTGTCGCTAATCTGCGCGAAGGTAAAGTCGCCGCCGCTGCCGGCGAGGTCCGCGGTCGCGCCCAGGATTTTCGAGCTGAGCACGCCGCCGCTTACCGTCCAAAGCACGCCGGTGCCGGCCCAGGCCATGCATTTGAGAAAGCCGCGCCGGTCGACGCCATCGGGATTGTGATTGTGCAAAATGTGATTGTGATCGTTCATAATTATTCTTTCTCTTCTGATGACGGTGACTGCGCGCCGGGTGCGTTTATTCCCGTTTGGGGAAAAATTGCGGGCCCGGGAATAAAATTCAGCCGTTCGCAGTCCTGTTAAGAATGATTGAAAGTAGCGACACGTGTTTCGATTGACCGAGCCCACGCGCTTGTCCGAGTTCGAGAGGCAGATTCTGCCGCACCTCGATCTCCGACCTTTGTCCCCGACATCGTAGACACGACTTGTTGGCAGGGTTGACTTCTTGCATAGTCGGCGACGAGTAACTCGGCTCCGGACCCACGACGTTATGGATTATGTGATTCACCCTTTGACCGCCGCGGATGAACCGGTGCTGTGGGAGATGTTGTATCAAGCCTTGCGGACGTCGCACGATGCGCCGCCCCGCGATATTGTCCGGCAGCCCGAATACGCCCGCCATGTCGAAGGCTGGGGCCGCGCGGGCGACACCGGCTTTGTGGCCTACGATGCCGAGCAAAGGGATGAGCTGCTCGGTGCGGCCTGGTTCCGCTTACCATCTGCAACCGACAAGGAGGCCACGCCGGAGCTTGCCTTCGCGGTGAAATCCGGGCATCGCAAGCGCGGCATTGGCGCCGCGCTCCTCACTCAACTGGTGAAAGCGAACCCGCAATTCAGCGCCGTTACGATCGCTGCCTCCGCGAATAATCCCGTGGTCCGACTCTACGACCGTTTCGGTTTCAAAATCGTTCAGCAAAGCGACAACGCCGTCACCCTGCGCAGAGAGATTTGAACTCCGCCTGCTGGTTTGCAGTCTCCTTGCGCGCTCCCAACTCGTCACTCGTCACTCGTCATCTGTCGCGCGTCACTTTTTCCATCACGGTCCGCGCGGTCCGCGTCGAGGTGGCGATGATGGAATAAGATTGGGCGGGACACCGGCGGCTTGAAGGACCGCATTGCCGTTCGTCGGATCGCGCCACATCACCTCGGTACTGATCCGCTGCAAGGCCCTGTCGCGTGCGGCGACATCGGAAATGCTTTGGGCCCAGCTAACCGCATTTTGCGGATCGGTCGCCGCCATGGAAGAGGCCAGCGCCGCAAGGGCCGTGTCATGAGTGCTGCCTGGTGACAAGGCGCTAACCCAGCTTGCCGCCGAGGTGGCGTCGTCACGCGCCCATTGCCGGACCACTTCGGAAACGGAGCGTGAACGTGCATTCCCATCCGGTAGCGAGAGCGACCAGTTCGCCGCTGCCGTCGGATCCTGGCTCGCCCATGTTCGCACCACCTGGTTAACCGGCGAACGCCAGCTTTCTTCGGCATTATCCTGCGAGGCTTGCATCGCAGCCGCCTGCGGATCGCTCGTCGCCCATTGCCGATAAATCACTGAACTCAAAGGCTCGTTCCCGCGAAATTCCCCCAGGGTCGCGGCAAGCTGAAGCGCTCCCACGGGATCACTGCCCGCCATGAAACCAAGCACGCCCCGCAACGCCATGTAGCGGAGGTTCGGATCCGGCAGCGCTTTCGCCCGTTCGAGCGCTGCCTGCAAATCGGTCGTCGCGGCCCGCTGGAAAACATCGTCAGCCACATATTCATACCCGCGATTCGAGGCGGCGAACTGCAACGCACCATCCGGATCGTTCTGGACCCAGCGCGAAATCAACAGGCGCGACGCGAGCTCGCGATCGTTATTGCCGGGAATCTTCCGAATCCGTTTCAGGGCATCGGCAAACTCAGCGGGTTGCAGGCCGTTAATGAACGCCTCGAGATTGCTCATCCGATGCTGCGGATCGCGGTCGCTAAGAATCGTGTCCAGCGACTTCTTCAAAGCCGCGCTCGACTTCGCCGACCACAACTGCTGCTGCGAGCTCGCACTCCTGTCTTGCGCCGCCTCGACCATCGGCGACGCGGAAACCGACGGATGCGCATCTACCATCTCCGGCGCTTTCGACGCCGACTCACTCTGTCTCGCCAGAAACCCGCGCCCAACGATTGCCCCGCCGACAAACGCCGCCGCGACTATCAGAATGTGCGTTAACGGAGGACGCGTCCTCATCGAGCTCCGATCTTGCGCCAAATCCCTCAACCAGGCGATCCAAAAAAATCCGGCTTGGCCCTCGGGTCGCAGAGCAGCCGTCCTACGAGTCCTTCAACCGGCCGGACGCAATGTCTCTATCTTCTTCTCGTAACTCTGAATCAGCTCGGCAATCCTGCTGTGAAAGCCATCCTGCGCGGCGTAAACGTCGCCGATCGGCCCGGAAAACTCTCTCTGCTTTAGCTCTTCCTCGATCGTCAGGCTCAACTGCGCGAGCGCCTCGATGTTTGCGCGCGAATGAAACTCCATCTCCTTGAGCTTCGAGAGAACCGCTTGCGATTTCTCATAGTCGCCGGGCGCCTGCTCGACCCGAGTTTTTTCGGGAACAGCCGCCGGCTTGTTTGCATCGTCGGTCGCCCCGCCCTCCTCCGCCTTTGGTGCGCGCTTTTTCTTTTTCGGCTTGGCGCCCATGCCGGGCGTCTCCTGGTGTGCCTTTTCCTGCTTTACCTTCTTATCGTGCGCGACGTTTCGTGGATCGGACATTGCTGAATTTACACCAATAACCAATAACTCACGCCGTCCTACGGCGCGGCCTTCCAATCATCCGCCGCTTCCAGCACCGTGCGCGGACCGCCGCCGTTCAACCACGCCAGCGCATCCTTATCGCTACGCAAATACCCGTCCCAAAACGCGGTCGACAGCGCCAGGATCACGCGATGATGATTCGGATTGCGCGGCTCGTGGTCGCCGGGCAATGCGCGATCTGTAAATGCGGAATGCTCCGCGTTATTGAGCACCACCTGGTACTTCGGCGCGCCGCGCAGCGCGGGATAAACCGCCAGCCGCGATTTCATATCGGCCGGTCCAATCGGAAAGATGTCCTTGGTTCCGGTCATGAGAAGCCACGGGACCTTCACCGCGCTGAAAGCTTGTTCCGCGCTCGTCGATACCGGAGTGCTCGGACTGAATATCACTGCCGCGCGAATTCGCGGATCGTTCAATTTTGTGCCGCTCGTGGGGAAGGTCTCGCCGCTTACCGCCTCGGTCGTTACTGCGCCGAAGGAATGACCAGACATCCCGACCTTTGTTAAATCCATTCGCCCGGCCAGGGACCCGCTCTTATTCCAAACTTCGAGTTGGTTGAGCACCGCCGGTATATCGCGCACCCGCAAGAGAAAATTTTCCAGCGACGCGGCCTTCCGCAACGCCGCCATTCGTTCCTCCGGCGCTACGTCCTTCCAGACCGCGTCATCGCTCCCCGCATGTTGCACAAAAACCGCCACATACCCGCGCGCCGCCCATTGCTTCCCAAGAAACTCGCTACCGGCGCGCGAGCCGCCCAGTCCGTGACTGAAAAGCACCACCGGCTCCGCCTTCTCATTAGCCGGCAGATAAATCCGCACCGGAATTTCGCGGTTCCGCGCCGCGTCACGCACCGTTAAATCGCGGGACTCAACCCGAAATTCCGGATCGACTGCTAACGGATCGTATCCTTTTCCAAACGCGCCCGGCAGGATCGATCCCGCGAGCAAGAAAGAAATCAAAAGGGCTCTCACCATAGGTTTGACCACAGAATACTAAGACACCTCAGCACGCAATCGGAACCGCGAATCTTCACCGGCTGCCAATTGCTATTTCTACTTTCTCCGTCGCGGCCGACCTCCGACTCCCGTCTTCTGATCTCTGGCCCAACGGCACCGCAGCAGGATTTTTCTTGTCACTGGTCACACGTCACTCGTCACTTGTGAGATGAGCTTCATCGATCTCGAGCAACTGCCGTTTGTTGGAATGTCGTATGACTTCGTCGGCGAAAATCACGGCGTGCCCTTCTCGGCCTACATCGTTCAGGCCAAGCCCGGCCAAGGCCCTCCTTTGCATAAGCATCCGTACGTCGAAGTCGCATTCACCCTAGAAGGCTGCGCCACCATCACGGTCGGAGATGAAGAGCGCGCGGTGAAGGCGGGCGGCATCGTCGTCATTCCGGCGGGCACACCCCATCGATTCGTTAACTCCGGCGACACCGTGTTACGCCAAATCGATGTGCACGCGAATCCAAAATTCATCCAGACCAATCTCACTTAAAATCTTTGCCTGTCAGCCTTCAGTCCTCATCCTTGATCCCATATGCCGCGCTGTCCTTGGGCCACCACCGAACCGAACCTCACCTACCACGATAAGGAATGGGGCGTGCCCGTTCATGACGATCGAAAGCTGTTTGAGTTTCTGATCCTGGAGGGCGCACAAGCCGGGTTGAGCTGGACGACAATTCTCAAGAAACGAGAGAACTATCGCCGGGCGTTCGACGGTTTTCGTGCGGAAAAGATTGCGCGCTACGGCGCCCGCGATGCGAGACGGCTGCTCGGCGATGCCGGGATCGTGCGAAACCGGTTGAAGATTGCGGCGACGATTCAAAATGCGAAGGCGTTTCTCGCGGTCCGGAAAGAGTTCGGCAGTTTCGACGCTTATCTCTGGAGTTTTGTCGGCGGCAAGCCGAAGCAGAACCGTTGGCGAAGAATGGCGCAGGTGCCGGCGCGCACAGCCGAATCCGACGCCATGAGCCGCGATCTCGTGCAGCGCGGATTCAAGTTCGCCGGCTCGACGATCTGCTACGCCCTGATGCAAGCGACTGGCTTGGTCAACGATCACCTCGTCTCGTGCCCGCGACACTTGGAACTCCGCGCCGTCAAAGGACGATAATAAGATTTAGATGCTCGGGTTCTAACTTCCCACTTCCTACTTTCTACTTTCTACTTTCTACTTTCTACTTTCTTGCAATGCCCTCGGTCGTCTTTCTTCGTGCAGTGAATGTCGGTGGCGCGAATCTCTGCCGGCCGGCAGAAATCGCGAAGCAGTTGGTTAAGTTCGATGTCGTCAATATCGGCGCGGTCGGCACGTTCGTGGTTCGCGAAAACGTGAGCGAGTCGGCTCTGCGCGCGGCGTTCGCTCGGAAGTTGCCGTTTAAATGCGAGATCATGATCTGTCCCGCGCGCGATATCATCAAACTCGCCGCCAGGGATCCATTCGCCGAACAACCCTCCGGTCTGGACATCACCCGTTTCGTGAGCGTGTTAGCCAAACCACTTCGCCCGCTGCCTTCTCTTCCCCTTAATTTACCCTCAGACGATGACTGGATGCTAAGGATCTTCGCCATCCAAGGGCAGTTCGTCCTCGGGATCTATCGCCGGCAGATGAAAGCAATCGGCTGTCTCGGCAAGGCGGAGAAACAGCTGGGCGTGCCGGTCACCACGCGCAATTGGAACACCATCGAGAAAGTCGCGAAGGTCCTTCGCGATCGTTAACTTGCTTTTGAGTTCCGCCTTCCGCCTTCACTCCCTCGGCGGCCATTCCACTCCGTCCAGCTCCTTCGGCAACTGCTTCGGGTCAACCGGATAGATGAGCGAGATGTCGGGCTTGGTGGTTGCCCCGGGAAGAAACTCCAGCTCCTCCGGCGCGCCCACGATTAGCCAGAGCACCTCGTCGTCGGTGTCATTGAATACCTGGCGCAGCTGTTCTGGCCCGACGAGCACGCCACCGTATTTCGTCACCGTCAACGTCTCATCGCCGACACGCATGCGGCCAGTGCCTTCGAGCACGAAATAAAATTCCTCCGACCGAATATGCTTATGCAGCGTGTTCGCGCTCTTGGGCGGCAGCCGCCAGAGCCGCGCCCCGAGATTCTCGCTCCCGGTCCGCTCCAGATAATCCGCGTTCGGGATGCGCATCAGGTTGGATGGCCGCCACGAGAGGTCCTCCGGCTTGATGAGATGGTAACCCTGAAAAGCCTGCATTATCCTGCCGAACATTGCGCGCTTTTCTCCCATCTTCAATTGTAGGGCAGGCGCATCGCCTGCCGTCGTCTGGGATCTGGCAACCAGAGCGGCCGCCCTCCAAATCCATCCTCTTAGAACCAATAACAATTAACCAATAACCGAAGACCGCGAGGCGTCAGCCTCGCGCCCCTACTTGAGGGCGGAAAAGCTGGTCGGGTCCATGTAATAGCTGTCGATATGGTCCACCAAAGCCCCGTGGGTCTCCGATTCGGCTTTTACCTTCTGCCATTCCGGATCGGCTTGGAACGCGGTCCAATTCTTCTCCCCCTCTTGCCGGCTGGGATGCTCCAGAATGTAGATAAACAGGTTCTGAGAACTCGGCGCATCTTCGGGCGACCAATAACCGACGCTGTTCATGTTATGCCGCTTGAAGATCGCGTCGGTGTGATTACCGAAGCGAGCTTTGAGCGCATCCATTTTACCCTCGTTGACGTGATACAGGCGCAGTTCGTAAACGTGGCGTGGGGATTCCGCATTGGATCCGCGGAGCGTGCTCCAGCCGAGCATCACCGCAGCGCCGCAAAGAAAAGATAGAAGATAGGATGCCTTCATACCGGTTAAGATACTAAAGTGATTCACCGGCGTCGAGACAGCCAACCGGACCGGTCGTCCTCCAAATCTTCTTCTCCGAATTCAATATTCGGCGTTGGGCGTTTGCTTCGCTTCCCAGACTTCCGCCCTCCGACTTCCGCCCTCTGTCCTCCGACTATTCCGCTAAGGCGCCTGGGAATTTCCCTCGGTCGAACTCTTTTGGGAATTCCCGTCGGCCGCGGCCCTCTTGGCAGCCCAGCGCGCTTTCATCGCAGCGGCGAGTTGCGCCCGGCGTTCCGGCGAGAGATTGAGTTTTCTCTTCGCTTTCTTTGCAGGGCTTCGTTCCCGCGCGGTCGCCGCTTTCGCTTGAGGTTGCGCCGTTGAGCCGCTCTTTTCCTTTTGAGCCGGCGCCGAAGCCTTCGTCGTCCGGCGAGCGGCTGCAACCCGGGCGGCCAATTTCAGCTTCGTCTTCCTCTCCTTTGCTTTGGTCATCGCCTCCAATTTCCGCTTCAGCTTGGCCAGCTTCTTCGGCCCCTCTTCCAGGCGAGTTTCGAGCTTACGGATCTTCTTCCTCAGCGTCTTAAGGTTCATAAGGAGGTCAATAATGCTCCCGTCCATCCCGCCTTGTCGATCTATTGCGGTGCCTCCCCACCATCCTCCATCCTCGATCCTCCCAGCTTACCGTTCTCTGCCCGCTGTCCTCCGTCTCCGTCCCCGTCGCTTCGGCCATTTCAGCGTTTCAGTTTTTCAGTTTTTCAGTTTTTCAAACTCATTCGCTGCCTCGCGCTCTTTCTCTGCATTTCAGCGTTTCAGCTTTTCAGCATTTCAGTTTTTCGCTGACATTGTCCCCCATTGAAATCGCTCACTGAATATCTCTGGTTTGAAGTCCCGGGCCGGCGCGGGTTCATCAAGATCACGCCGAAGATCGAGGAACTCGTGAGCCAGAGCGGCGTGCGCGAAGGGCTGTGCCTCGTGAACGCCATGCACATCACCGCGTCGGTTTTCATCAACGACGACGAGAGCGGGCTCCATCACGATTACGAGATCTGGCTGGAAAAACTCGCGCCGCACGCGCCGACCAGCGCCTACCGGCACAATCGCACCGGCGAAGACAATGCCGACGCCCATCTCAAGCGCCAGATCATGGGCCGCGAAGTCGTCGTCGCCATCACGAAGGGCAAACTCGATCTCGGCCCCTGGGAACAAATCTTCTACGGCGAATTCGACGGCCGCCGCCGCAAACGCGCGCTGGTGAAAATTATCGGCGAGTAAAGATTACAGACGTTCCGCATTCAGCTGTTCCCTTGTAGGGCAGGCGCATCGCCTGCCATTTCCAGTCGCGGCAACCGGAGCGGTCGCCCTACAATCCTCTATCCTCTATCCTCTATCCTCGCTTCGGCCTTGCCTTCCCTCCCCTGATCATAGCCCAGTGCTAAAGCGTTGGGCTATTTTCGACCGGCCCGTCTACCCATCGCCGCCGACGCGATAAAAGTAGGAGCGGTCCTCGAAAATGATGCAGCCCGAGCGCGTCGCAAACTCCACGTTCTCCTTCGCTTCAGGATCTGCGACGAGTTTCTTTCGATATTCCTCATAGGCCGCAAGGCTCTCGAACCCGATCAGCGTCATCGCGATATTGTCCGCGCCGCCATAACCCTTCTTCGGAAGAAAATAACCCAACGGCTCGCCCCCGCAGCGCTTGATAATCCCGCCTTCCATCCAACGCCGCGCGTAGGTCTCAAAATCCCCGGCCTTCTGCGGATCAATCGTGTAGCGAATGCAATGGTAAATCATAAAGGCAGTTTACAGGAGATTCCGTGAAACGCGGACACATTTGAAACACCACCGCCCCT
>Ga0307478_10000396_pt1 | contig 46484 bp, 43 predicted proteins | sample atmos_gasesECM4C_2_FD_203713 | JGI IMG/M metagenome (GOLD analysis project Ga0307478, IMG submission 203713) | Hardwood forest soil microbial communities from Morgan-Monroe State Forest, Indiana, United States - atmos_gasesECM4C_05 | ecosystem: Environmental > Terrestrial > Soil > Temperate...
CCTGACGCTTGGCGGCGCGTGTCTGATTACTGCCGACCACGGAAATTGCGAGCTAATGCGCAACAAGGATGGATCGCCGAACACCGCGCACACCACGAACCTCGTCCACTTCATTTACGTCGCGGAAAATGCGGAAGGTTTTCGCGTCGAGGACGGCATTCTCGCGGATGTCGCGCCCACGCTTCTCTTCCTCCTTGGATTGCCTCAGCCGAAGGAAATGACTGGCCGCAATCTGCTCGTCGCGAAATCCTAGATCACGCGGCGAATCCGTCAGCCGCGATAATTTCTTCGCGGGTGATGGCGAAGGCGCGATTGAACTGGCGGGTGCCTGCGACCGCGATCCGTTGCAGTAGCCGGACGCGCGCTTCCTGGGCGTTGTCGTGCCAGGCGGGCTTCCGGAGCAGGGTCAGAGCTTCATTCATCTCGGCGAGCACGCCCCAGCCTGGCGGCGTCTCGGCTTCCCGAAACAACTCGTTAGGTAAGACCAGGAAGAACAGGTTCGCGCAGCGATAACGCATCAGGCACTCGAATTTTGTCCCGCCGTAGAGACGGTTTTGGAGCGCGGCGAATTCCCGCAGAACGCGCCGGTAGCCATGATGCCCGATCGCATCGAAATCATGCGAATCGTACTCGGCGAAAAGAGAATCGCCCGTGCGCAAAGTGGGATAGTGAACGCGAAGATGCTTTTCGAGGACTTCACGACGCCGGGTCAGGCAGCGGAGGCGTTCGCGCGCGGTGGCGCTCTCGCAATTATCGCGGCGCAAATCGGGCAGCGCCTGTTTGCATTCGAAGATCGCGGTGACCGTCTGCTCGGGCGGTCGCGATCGATAGGCCGCGACATCGGCGCGATACCGGCATTGCGGCAGACTCACCTCCGCCGCGCACGCCGTGTAATGATTCGCCTGCGCCCAAAGGAGTGCGAGACGTTTTAGGCGAACGTGGGCTTCGGTTTCGCCGCGGCGGATGGCTACTGGCGCGTCCATTCGGCGAGTTCCCTGGCCCAATAGGTGACGATCAAATCCGCGCCGGCGCGCTTGAGCGAAGTCATGATCTCAAGGACAGCCGCACGCTCTTCGAAGCATCCTTTTTCAACGCCCGCTTTGACCATCGCGAACTCGCCGCTCACATGGTAAACCGCGGTTGGTTTTTCAAAGCGCTCGCGCACGCGCCAGAGAATATCGAGGTAGGGCAAGGCGGGTTTCACCAGGACGATATCGGCGCCTTCTTCGATATCGAGCGCCACTTCGCGCAGCGCTTCCTGCGCGTTGGCGCTATCCATCTGGTAGGTGCGGCGGTCGCCAAATTGCGGCGGGCTTTCCGCGGCCTCACGGAACGGTCCGTAAAAGGCCGAGGCGAACTTCGCCGCGTAACTCATGATGCCGGTCTCCTGAAAACCGTTTGCATCGAGCGCTTCGCGGATCGCGCCGATGCGGCCGTCCATCATGTCGCTCGGCGCCACGAAATCGGCGCCCGCAGCGGCGTGCGACACCGCGGTCTTCGCGAGCAATGCGACCGATTCATCATTTAAGACGTGGAAGTGATCGCCATCGATGCGAGTCACGCCGCAATGCCCGTGGCTCATGTATTCGCACAGGCAAACGTCTGTCATGACGACGAGCTCCGGACATTTCGCTTTGATCGCACGCACGGCCTCCTGGACGACGCCCTTCTCAGCATGCGCGCCGCTGGCGACCTCATCCTTTTCGCGTGGAATTCCAAAAAGCAACACGGCCTGCAAACCCAGATCGTGGGCCCGTTGCGCTTCCTCGGCCACTTCGCCAGCCGCGAGCTGGAAAACGCCCGGCATGCTCGCGATCGCCTGCCGCTTGCTCAGTTTTTCGCTGACAAAAAGCGGAAGAACAAAATCGTGCGCCGTCAGCCTCGTTTCCCGGACGAGGTTGCGCACGCCTTCGCTGCGGCGCAAACGGCGCGGGCGCTGAACCAGTTTTCTCACGCGCCGAGGCTAGCCGTTCGGTCGGAGCGTCGCAAGTACGCCGGAACTTGACGCCACGCCGCCTTCCGGCCTGAATGCGATCAGCCATGCGCGCGGCCGGAAAACTGACGACCGATTACCTGCTGATCGACGTCAGCAATTCATTCGTGAAGCTGGCCTTCGCGACGACGAAGAAGATCGGGAAGCCAAGTCGCCTCCCGACTTCCAAACTCAGCGCTGTCTCCATGCGGCGGATTCTGCGAGGACACAAAGTCAGAACCATTGTTGTTTCTTCAGTCGTTCCGAAAAAAAACAAAGCGATTGCGGCGGCCGCCGGTGGGGCCCACACACTTTTCCTCAATCCGAAACTCAATCTCGGTGTCGGCATCGACTATCCGCAACCGCGTTCGATCGGCGCCGACCGCCTGGCGAATGCGGCGGCGGTGGCGTATTTGTACGGCGCGCCGGCGATTGTTGTCGATTTCGGCACAGCCGTGACTTTCGATGTCGTTTCCGCCGCCGGCGATTACGTCGGCGGAGTGATCGCGCCCGGCCTCGAGGCGATGACGAATTATCTTTATCAACGCACCGCGCTGCTGCCGAAGTTGACGCTGCGGGAACCTCCGCGCGCAATCGGAAAGACCACGCGCGATGCGATGATGTCGGGTGCGGTTTTTGGTTACCGCGGTCTGGTCCGCGAAATCTTGAATCGCCTGACGGCGGAGAATTTTCCGCGAAAGAAACCGCGAGTAATCGCGACCGGCGGCTACGCGGAGCTCATCGCGCATAAAATGCCGGAGATCGAGGCCGTGCATCCGAACCTGACCCTGGAAGGTTTGCGGATCGTGGCGAACCGAAATGTTCGCCCGACTTCGCTCGGATGACACATCGGCGCAACCTCCGCCCGGCGAACCCTTTCTGGGAAAAACGCATTTTCGCGGGGGAAACGGCAAAATTGGCTTGTCATCCGGCGCGGCGCTAGCTTGTATGCCTCTTTGCATGAACATTCGGAAATTCGCGACGATCACGGTCCTGGTTCTTAGTTCCTTTGCGGCAACAAATGTCGCTCCCACCAAAGCGGAGCTCGAGTCGATGTACGACAAGGCATTCCGCGAATTCAGCGCGGCCAATTACGAGCAGGCTTTAAAAGAGCTCGACGCGATCGATGCGCGCCAGCCCGACCTCGCGGAGTCGCAAAATTTGCGCGCCGTCATCCTGATGCGGCAGGCGCAATACGATCAGGCGGAAGCGGCCCTGCAAAAGGCGCTCGCGACCGATCCAAAATTCTGGAACGCACGCTTCAATCTCGCCGAGATTCCGTTCCTGCGGAAGGATTGGGCCGAAGCGCGGAAACGATTTGAAGGATTGCTGCAGGGAGGCACGTCTGAACTCCAAGGCGACGCCGCGCAGCTGATCCAGTACAAAATTCTCCTGACCTATCTGCTCGAGGGGAAAGAGAACATGGTCGATTCGATCCTGGCGAAATTTGAGCTGACTCCCGAGACGCCGGCGGTCGCTTATTCGAATGCCGCCGTGGCGTTCCAGCATAAGAACGAAAAAGAAGCGAAGGACCTGATCGCGGCCGCGGAGAAGAAATTCTCGCCGGCTCTGAACAAACTGTTTGCGGAATCGCTTTACGAAGTGGGGTGGATGCAAAAGCCGGCCGGGCAAACGCGCGTGGCGCTCGAGCTGACGACCGCGGCGGAGAAGGCGGCAAAAGCGAAAGCGATTGCATCTGAAAAATTCGAGGCGGCGGAACAGGCGTTTCAACAGCGCGACTACACCGCGGCAAAAAGGCTGATTGACGAAGCAGATGCAGCCGACCCGAACCAGCCGGCAACGATCAATCTGAAGGGTGAAATCCTGCTGGCGCAAAAAGATTTCGACGGCGCCGAAAACGCGTTCAAGCAAGCGGCGAAGATCGATCCCAAATTCCGCGAAGCCCAATACAATCTCGCGCAGATTCCGTTTAAGAAAAAGGATTACACCAAGGCGCGCGACCGTTTCGAAGCGCTCTTTACCAGCACACCCGCGCCCGGCGGCGATAAGAACCAGGCGGCGCAGGTCATCAAGTTCAAGATTTATCTGACGCTGCTGCTCGAAGGCAAGGACAGCCGCGCCCAGAAGATGATGGAGCAGTTCCAATTTACGGGAGACACACCGGCGCTTTACTACGCGCAAGCCGCCTGGGAGTTCAAACACAACAACGCCGCCAAGGCCAACGATTGGATCGTCTCGGCGCGGAAGATTTATTCGCCCGCGCTCAATATGGTGTTCGCCGATTCGTTCTACGATGTCGGCTGGCTCCAGCCGCAAAACGTCGCGGCTGCTCCGGTGACGCCATCGAAGGAAATCGCCAAGACGGAAACCGTCGTGCCATCGATCGAACCAAGCCCGATCCCCGCGCCCGCGATCGCGCTGAACAAATCGCCGAAGGCTCCGGAAATTGCGCCGCAGTCTCTGGCGAAGAACGAAAAGCCGCCAGGGCCGGTGACGACGAATTCGCCGAGCGTCGAGACGCCCGTGGCTTCGAACGCGCTCCCATCGGAGACGCGCGCGCCGCTGCCGAAGGAACCCGAAACAACAACGCAACCCGCAACGAGCGCGGCGAACGGTCCCGCAACCACGACGGCGGCCACCCAGCCGAGTACCGCCACAGGGCCCGCAACTTCAAACGCGGTGACGCAGCAAAGCCCGGCGACCACGCTCGCGCCGTCGACGGTGCAATCGTCGAAAGTAACTGCGACCGAAGGTTTCAATTCTCAGACTATTCTTGTCGTCGTGCCGCTCGCGGCGGGAATTCTGATTCTGGTCTGGGTGGGGTACACCGAATTTCGGCGTCGCGTGAGTATTTCCGCATATCGCTCTCCCGCGCCGGCGAGTGGACCGAACTTCGACGCGCTCGAGCAAGAGAGCGTGGTGGAAAAAATGGCGGCCCCCAAGCGACTCGCCGGCGGGCCTCCGCAGGTTTCTCTGCATTTGAAGGCGTCGGAACCTTCGGTGCGTCGTGCCGCGGTGCCGTTTAGCAAAACGAGCCGGCCTTTCGGTGCGAATGGCGGGGCGGCAACTGTCGGCCCGGCGATCGAGAATTTCGTGCCGCGCACGCCGAAAATTGAGCCGGCAGCAATGCCGGTCATCGAGCCGATCTCGGAAATCATGCCTGAACCGGTGACGCCGGTGGTTTCCGATTTCGAGCGCGAAACTGTCGCGCCGGTCGCGGAAGCGGCGGAATTCAGTTCCGTCGGCGAACCGCAGGTCATCGAAGAAGCGCCTAAGGAGGAGCCGATATTCGCCGAAGCGCCAGTCTGGACCGAGCCCGAACCAGTCTGGACGCCGATCACGCCGGCTTGGACGCCAGTCGCGTTTGAGCCTGCCCCGCCAGTGTTCGAGGCCCCCGTGCCCGTCGAAGAGATGGCCCAGCCAATCGCTGAGACCTGGGCGCCATTCGAATCCGTCAGCGAGCCGGTTGTTATCGAGCCGGAGATCGCGCCCGCCCCGGTCGCTGAAATTTCCGACGCGGAACCAGTTGCACAAGGGCCGCCCATCCCGTATCAAGTTTCCGCGTTTGAAACCGATTCACCGATGGCTGAAATCACCAAACCGGAACCGGAAGAACTTCCCGCGCACCTCGCCAAGGGCGTCGTGCCGGGGACGTCGATGGCCGGAATCGGTGCGCTTCGCCATTCTGTAGAATCGCCCTCGTTCGCGCCACAAGTCATATCCACCGAGCCTCTGGCTCAGCAGCCAACCATACCAGCCACCATGCCTCAACCGAACCAACCAACACCCGCTCCCTCGATTCGACCCAGCCCAATGACCGGGGGCGCTCCTCAAGCTCAAGCCCAACCAGCCAGCGGGATGCAGACCGCCGTGCAACTCACCTTCTCGTTTGAGATCGCATCGATGCAGCTCACGCCGAGCTTCAAGATGGGCGCGCTCCAGCTCAAGCCCACTTCGAAGATCGTCACCATGCGCCTCGCGCCGTCGCAGCAGCCGCAGCCGGCGATGAATCTTCAGGTCACGTTTGAAATCGCGACCGTGCAGGCGGCGGGCGGCGGCATCGGCCAAATCCGGCTCACGCCCTCGCAACAACAGCGGCCAAGCGTAATCAGCTCGCCGGCGTTCAACATCGCGGGACTCCAGCTCCTCTCCGGTTCGGATAGCGGTGCCGTCCAGATCACGCCGTCACAGCAGGGCCAGGCTTCCGTGCACGTCACCGGCCGGTTCCAGATTGCGACCGTGGAATTCTCGCCCTCGTTCGAGATCGCGTCGCTCGTGTTGAATGCGACCTCGAAGAGCGTGTCGGTGCAATTGCCGGGCGCCGGACCGAGCGCCGTGGAAGGCGCGCCCGTGTTTGAGATCGCGAATGTCCAGATCACCGGCAGCGGCGAGATCGGCATGATGCAACTAAACGCCCAGGGCGCCGCGCCGAAAGCCGCGTAAGAGAAGCGACAGTTTGTTTTAGCGAACGAGGAGGCAGATTCTGCCTCCTCGTTTTGCGTACTACTTCTTCGCGAACCGCCCGCGATTCAGCGAGCGCAAGTTCGCCGGCACGAATTCGCCGTCGCGCCGGATCAGCTTCCCGTCGAAATAAACTTCGCCGCCGCCGTAATCCGGCCGCTGGATATTCACCATGTCCCAGTGGACCTGGCTGCGATTGCCGTTATCGGCATCTTCGTAGGCCTGGCCCGGCGTGAAATGAAATGAGCCGGCGATTTTCTCGTCGAAAAGGATGTCGCGCATCGGATGGAGCACGAATGGATTGAAGCCGAGCGAGAACTCGCCGATGTAACGCGCGCCCGGATCCGAATCGAGAATCTTGTTCAGCTTCTCGGTGTTGTTGCTCGTCGCCTTCACGATTTTCCCGTCCCGGAATTCGAGGCGGATACTATCGAACCCGATGCCCTGGTAAATCGTCGGCGCATTAAACAGGACATGGCCCTGGACCGAATCTTTCACCGGGCAGCTGAAAACTTCGCCGTCCGGAATGTTGCGATCCCCGCCGCAAATTACCGAGCCGATTCCCTTGATGCTGAACCGCAGGTCGGTCCCAGGTCCTTTGATTTCCACGCGATCGGTTTTGTCCATGAGCGCCTTGAGCGCTTTCATGCCCGGCTGCAATTTCCGGTAGTCCAGGGTGCACACCTCGAAATAAAAATCCTCGAACGCTTCTGTGCTCATGCTGGCGAGCTGCGCCATGGAGGGTGAGGGCCAGCGCAACACCACCCATTTGGTTTTCTGGACCCGCCAATCCGTCACCGGCCGCATCTTTTTCGCGACGAGTTTCATTTGTGCCGGCGGCACGTCGGATAGCTCTGTGATGTTCTGGCTGCCACGGACGGCGATGTAGGCGTCCATCTTTTTCATCCGGGCCAGCTCGTGGATCGCGCCGAGGTTGAGCTGCCGTTCGGTGGCGTTGAGCGCGAGCTCGCGGCTGAGCCGGGCGCGGTAAACTTGCGCGAATGGAATGGCGCCGGCTTTTCGCGCGGCCCGCACGAGCGCAATCGTCATTTCGTCCGGGACATCGAAGGTCTCGATCAGGACCGTTTCGTTTCGCTTCAATCGAGTCGAATACTCGACCAGAATTGTGGCGAGCTTGTCATAGCGCGGATCATGCATAGGCGCTAACGATTCCACCGCGGTTGCCGGATGCAACCCGCTACGCAGCGCGGATTAGCTTCGCCGCGAATGCGCCATCGAATCCGTCGCGAAACGGGAGCAATGAAATCTGCTCGACGAGTTTCAGGAATGGAAACTCCCGGAGAGTCGCGCGAACGACTTCCTCGTTCTCTTCCGGCTCGATGCTGCAGGTGCTGTAGACGAGTATGCCGCCCGGTTTGAGCAAGGGGATGGTAGCGCGCACAATACGAAGCTGCTCCGCAGGTATGCGCGAAAAATCTTCCGGCGTGAGGCGCCATCGCAGATCGACGCGGCGGCGCATCACGCCGGTGTTGCTGCAGGGCGCATCGATCAGAATCTGGTCGAACATAGTCCGATCAGGCGGCGGCTCGTTCGTCGTCCAATCATGTCGCACGCCGTGGCCAATCACGACGCCGAGCCGCTCCAAATTATCCCGGAGCGTTCCGAGTCTGTTTTCGTCGCGATCGCAGGCGAGAATGAAACCTTCATTCTTCATCAACTCCGCCAGGTATCCGGTCTTGCCGCCCGGCGCGGCGCAAGCATCGAGCACGCTATCGCCGGGTTTGGGATCGAGCAGCAGGCAAGCGGTTGCGGTGCTCGGGTCCTGGATGTAACAATGACCGGCCGCCAACGCCTCGTGCGGAATGTTCGTCAGGCGGACGAAGTTGGTAGGGACGCTGCGCTGCGGCGGCCGGTCGGCGCAGCGCGCCGACCCTACCAAAAACGCGTCTTCGGAAATCTTGAGTCGATTGATTCGGGCATAGAGCGGAGCCGGGCGGTTATTCCAGTCACAAAGCGTCTCGGAGTTTTTCTCGCCAAAGTTTTTCACCCAGCGATCGATCAGGAATTGGGGATGCGATGTTCGGACGCTGAGCTCCTGTTCGCCCGTCTTGCGCAGAAGGTCCGCTTTATCGCGCGTCGCGCTCCGCAAGACGGCATTGACGAGAGATCGGCTTTTGGGCCTCGCCAGCGCGACCGTCTCAAAAACCGCCGCATGCTCCGGAGTTTGCAGAAGGAACAATTGATAGAGACCAAGTCGCAAGAGATCGCGCGCGTCGTGATCGAGATGTCTGGATCGAAACGAGTCGATCCAAAAGTCGAGGAGGGTCTGGTTGCGCAAGACGCCGTAATAAAGCTCCGTGGCAAAAGCGCGATCAGGCGCCGCCAGATCGCTCGATCTCAAGAGCTGCCCGAGGATCGCATCCGCAAATTGTTCGCCCGCGCGCCATTTCTGCAGCGCGACGAGAGCGAGACCGCGTGAACTCGGTTTAGACATTTGGTGGATCGAGCGCGCGATCCACCTAGTTCGGCTTCACACTCGCGCGTCCGATCGAGTGGTAATGAAAACCAAGCTTCGCCATCGTTTCGGGATCAAACAAATTGCGGCCGTCGAACACGATCGGCGTCGTCATTTTTCCCTTCACGATCTCGAGATCGACATTGGCGAACTCGGCCCATTCCGTGGCGATAATGAGCGCTTCGGCGCCGTCCGTCGCTTCGAGTGCGGAATTCGCGAAGATGGCCCCGGCGATCACCTTCGCTTCGCGCGCCTTGTCCATGGCCTTCGGATCGTAAACCGTGACCTGCGCGCCCTCCTTTAACATATCCGCCACCAGCTCGATCGCGACCGATGACCGGAGGTCGTCCGTGTTTGGTTTGAAGGCCAATCCCCAGACCGCGATCTTCTTGTCGCGCAAAACCCAAAGCGTCTCTCGAATTGCTTTGAGAAACCGGTTCTTTTGGTCGGCGTTGATCCGCTGGACTTCTTTCAGGAGATTGAATGGCACGCCGAGCTGGTCGCAGATGGTAATGAAAGCGGCGATATCTTTCGGGAAACAGGAGCCGCCATAGCCGATCCCGGCATTGAGGAAACTCCGCCCGATCCGCCGGTCCATCCCGATGCCGTCCGCGACCTTCTCGATATCGGCTCCGCTCGCTTCGCAGATGGCGGAGACCGCGTTGATGTAGGAAATCTTTAGCGCGAGGAATGAATTGGCCGCGTGTTTGATCAGCTCGGCGCTGTTGATGTCGGTCACCAGAATCGGCGCCATGAACGGCTCGTAAACCTTTTTCATGAGATCGACCGCGTGTTCGCTTTGCGCGCCGATCACGATCCGGTCCGGCTGCATGAGGTCGGCGACGGCGCAGCCTTCGCGGAGGAATTCCGGATTGCTGACGACATCGAACTCGGCCCCGTGGCGGTTGTAACGCTTGATCGTTTCCCGCACTTTCTCGCCGGTCTTCACCGGCACCGTGCTTTTGTCCACGATCACGCGATAGCCGGTCAGGACGTCGGCAATGTCGCGCGCGACTTTTTCGATGAAGCTGAGATCGACGCTGCCGTCCGGCTGTTGCGGCGTGGGGACTGCGATAAAAACGATCTGCGAATTATCCACGCCTTCCCGGGTGCTGCCACTGAAGCGCAGCCGATGGGCGGAGACATTTCGGTGGACGACTTCCTCGAGTCCCGGCTCGTAGATCGGAATTTTGCCGGCCTGAAGCGCTTCGACCTTGCGCGAATCGCTATCGACGCAGATGACGTTATGCCCGACATCGGCGAAACAGGCGCCGGTCACAAGACCGACATAACCGGAACCAATAATGGAAATATCCATGAAGATGAGGTGGGACGCGAACGCCGCCTATTGCGTTTGCTCCGCGCCGGCCGGGTCGAAGTTTAAATCAAAACTGAACTTCGGCAGAGCTTTCAACGTGAAGGTGAGCAGGACGCCATATTCTTTCACGCCGCCGTTGTCGCGAATGATCGCGCCGAAGGAAGCGACCCAGCTCGTTAGGTCGCGATAGATCGAGTAGCGTTGCTGCTCGAGAATGCGGGTGGTGCCTTCGTACTGCTCGGAGAAACCGACGCCCCAGTTATCGTTAATCCGATAATAGCCGCCGACCACAAACAGGCTGCTGTTATCGAAGAAGGGATTCTGGTTAAGGTAACGGTGGGCGAAGGTGATCTGAAGGTTCGAGATCGGCTGGATATTGACGTTGGTATTGATCTCCGTGAAACCCTTCTCGAATACCGGGACCTGCGAGGCGATGCCGAAACTGGCCCAGGGAACGGGTGTGAAACTGATCTTATTGACCAGGTTTGAGTATTGCGTCCGGTCGAACGGATTGTCGAAGTTCAGGTCCATGTAGGTTTCGATATCCATCCAGCTCACGGTGGAATCGTCGCGCCGGGTGAGGAGACGGTTGCGGACACCGAAGCGCAAAATCGTCCAGCTATCGATGGAATCAATGGAGGTGAACTGCGGGAAATCGATCGGGAGCAACTGGGTGGAACCCTGGAAGCGGTCGAACTGCAAAATCTGGGCGGGATCGGAAACTGAGCTCGAGACCCAGGAGAAATTTGCGAACGGCTGGATCACGTGCTTGAGGCCGTCGAGTCCCAGGAAATTACTCTGGGCGCCATCCCAGGTGCGGGTGATCTTGAAGGAAGATTCCACGCCGCCGTTGAAAACGGTGCGGAGTTTGCTGCCGCCCTTAAAGAGAGGCGTGTTATCCGGCACGATGAAATCCGGGATGAGAGGATCGGTGCTTCGGGTAAATATCGTCTTACCGAGATCTCGCGTTGCGTCATAATAGGTTGCCCGAAAACCGACCCGCGGCACCACCGACAGCCAGCCGAAATAGGTGTTCGGATAGGTGAACTGATGGAACGAATCGAGCCGCAACGTGCTGTAGTCGTCAAAGGTGGAACCGGCCGGAAAGTTTCGGTGCAGCTCAGCAATGCCAGTCTCGCCTTCGTAAAAAATCGGACCGCCGAAAAGCGGCAGGCGTTTCACATCCAGGACGACTTCTGGCAATCGCTCCGTCTGTTCGAAGAACTCATTCGCCTGAAAACGGCCGATTGCGGTCAGGGTGTAGTTCGGGTTCGTCTTGGTCACCGCGATGATGTTGTCCGGTTGCGGATTCAGTTGAAACTCGCCCTGAAAAAAATCCTGGAGCACAAACTCGTCACTGAGCTTGGTGACGTTCACGATGCCGATAATGTCTTCGGCAATTTTGGTCCGGCTTTGCAGCGAAACCCGGTAACGGCCTTCTGAAATATCGGGCCGGACAAGCGACGTGCGGTTGATGTCGGGATTCTCGTCTTTCAGAAAATAGGTGCGGATCCGGGCCCAGCTTTGTTTGTCGGTGCCGAAACGGACGTCGGGCTCGAACCCGAACGCGACGCCGCGCCGGGAACGATAATCGAGTCGGAACACTCCTTTGATGTCGTCGGTGATCGGCATGGTGACGCGGCCCAGGATCGACGGGCCCCACGAGCTGAGAAAGGCCGGCGAGATCATGTAGCTGAACGACTCGTCCAGCGATTGATACATGTAGGGCCACCAGAAAATCGGGACGTTACGGACGTAGAACGTAACGTTTTGGAAGATGACGCGATCGCCCTCGTAGATGCGCATCGTTTTCGCCTTAAGCCGAAAATCGGGATCCGATGAATCGTGGGTCGTGAAGATGCCTTTTGAAATCAGGAAGGCGCCCTCGGAAATGCTGGTGACCGTGTCGCCCGCGACCAAATACGGCTGTTTGTCGGTCTTGATATTGACCGCGTGGATCTCCTTGGTCTCGGTGTTATAAATCGCGCGCTCGCCCACGAAGATTCCGACGGCGCGATAGATGCGAACGTTGCCCTCGGCGACGATGTCGTGGGTCTTGGGATTGTAGGTCGCCGAGTCCGCGTAGATATCGGCGTCGCCGGTACGAATGGCGACGTTCCCGTGGGCGGTGGCGAGGCCGTTCTCGTAATTGGTGTCGCCGCTGGCGGTGATTTCGAGCGGCTGCTTTTCGGTGCCCACCGCGGCCCCCATCAGCGGAGATGCGCAAAACAGACCAAAAAAGATGGGTAAAAGCAGCCTACGCATCGCGGGATGCGAAGCTACCGAAGGGGCAGTCAGTTGCAAAGGCAAAAGGCCCTCTGCCGGGCTCGGCTTACCCTTGGGCCGGTCGGGCGTCAAATCCGGAGCCGGAGTCCGGCGACCTGCTGATTTAGTCCGCACGTGGAAACGACTGCGCTTCGCAGGGGCGGCGGTCCGGCGAAGGCCGGCAGCCGTTGACTGATCAAAGCCTGCGCCGCGAAGATGGTTTGCCATAGACTGCTTGCTCCCACGCTCTCGCCGAGCGCTTCTTTCACGGCATAAACCCTGGCATCCGGGGAATGTTTTCGAATCGCGTCATGTTCCGCCTCATCGATGAAGGTTCCGTTCGCGCTGGCGGCGATGAGATCGGGCAGGGTTTGACAAAGCTCTAAAAAAACTTTTTCGACGGCTTCCCGCGCCTCGCGTTGCTTTCGGAAGTTCGTGCCGGCGGAGATCTTTTCGATTCGGACCGGTCCGCTGCGACCGAGCAAAATCGCGCCCGCGCCTTCGCTGAGAATCATCCCGCGCGGTGGCTGCTGAAATGGCTGAACCGGCGGAGCGGAACGAAGCAGCCGCCATTTCCGATACGCATCGCAGAGTAACCAGTCGGCTTCCTCAGCGCCGACGACGAGGCAGTAATCGAGCGTGTGACTCGCCATGAGGTCCTCCGCCATTTTTAGCGCGAGAGTTCCGACCGCGCCGTCGCCGACGAGCGTGTAACTCGCGCCGGTAATGCCGAGAATCGCGGCCAGATGGCTGGCCGGCGCGTTGAAAACCGTCTCGGGAAAAAGCAGCGGACTCGCCGCCTGCGCGCCGGACTCGACGATCTCGTGATAGAACCGTTTTGTGTAGATCACCCCGCCATTGGAAACGGCGAAGATGAGCGCGGTTCGCTTTGCGATTTCAGGATCGAGTTTAAGATTCGCGTTCGCTAACGCTTCGAGGCCGGCGACGACCGCGAACCGCGAGATCGCGCTTGATCGGCGGAGCCGCGGATGGGCCGGCGCCTTTGCCGTGGCTGATGGCGGAACGCGAAAGACGGGATACTCCCGGCCGAGCGGACTGGAAAGGAACTCGGCGCTCGCGCTCTCGCCATTCAACAAGCGGTTCCAAACCTCATCTATGCCGCTCCCCAGCGGTGTGACCCAGCCCATGCCCGCGATGTGCACGCTCATGCGGCGAGGGACCGCAGGATGATGGAGGCGTTCGTGCCGCCGAACCCGAAAGAATTGGAAAGGACGGTACGCACACTGCCGGTTTGGGCGGCGTTCGCGACGATGTTCAGATCAACTCCCTCGTCCCCATGACGGAAGTTAATGTTCGGCGGCAAAAGCTGATGTTGCAGCGCGAGAAGACTGATGATCGCCTCGATCGCGCCAGCGGCGCCTAACGAATGGCCCATCATCCCCTTGGTGGAACTGACCGGAACGCCGTCGAACAACCGCGCGATCGCTTTGCCTTCGGCGGCATCGTTGAACGGCGTCGCAGTCCCGTGCGCGTTGATGTAGTCGATCTCGCCCGGCAAGATTGCCGCGCTCTTCAGAGCGCCTTCCATCGCCTGGAGCGGTCCGCTGCCGGAGGGATCCGGTTGAGTGAGGTGAAAGTTGTCCGTCGAGATTCCGTATCCGATGATCTCTGCGAGGATGGTGGCGCCGCGCCGTTTCGCCGCTTCCAGGTTTTCCAGCGCGAGAACGGCCGCGCCTTCCCCGAGGACCATGCCGCTCCGGTCGCTGTCGAAAGGCCGGCAACGCTCCTGCGTCGAAGCCTGAAGCGAATCGAACCCGACGAAAACCAGCTCCGAGATCGCGTCGTAACCGCCCGTCAGGACGCGCTGGTAACGGCCGGAACGGACGCAGTTGAAGGCATGGCCGATTGCGTTCGTTCCGGAAGCGCAGGCGTTCGCGATGATCTGGCAGGGCGCGCCGATTCCAAACGCTTGCTGCGCATCCATGAGCGGCTTTTGCGGAGTGTAGTTCGCAATCAACGTGGGTGCCGGGCGTGAAGACGGCTGTTTCGCCTCGAGGCCGCGATAATACTGCTCGCCGAACGTCATGCCGCCGCTGGTCGTGCCCATGACGGTTAGCTCCGGTTGAAAAGCGCCCGCCTGCGCCATGGCCTCCTTGAGCGCGAGGATCATCATCTGAGCCACCCGATGAAGCCGCTCCGGGCGGCGCTGGTATTGGTTGGCCTCGGCCAGAAGAGCATCGGGCACCTGGCCGGCAGTCTGGCAGCGGCAGCGATCCACCACGAAAGTCGTGACCGGCGAAACGCAATCTTTGCTCTCGTGCAACGACCGCAGCGTCTCCGCCAATCCGAAGCCGAGCGGGCTGACAACGCCGGCCGCGACCACCGCCACGCGGGCGCCGTTTGGACCATGGGATGAGGAGAAAAAATCGGGCATTTTCAGGGTGAGCTGGCGGCCCCGGATTCTAGTTGCTTTCGCTGACAAAAGCCTCTACTAATCACGCCGAAAAGAAAACGGAAGCTCGGTGCGTTGGTAGATTGTCAGTTGAGTTTTTCAGTGGCGATTTGAAATCCGATGAGCGGGAACAGTGGCCTGGCGGCGTTTTCCTCAGTTAACTCAGATGGGAACTAAATTATACGTAGGGAATCTTTCCTTCAACACCACCGAGACCGATCTCCAGGACATGTTCGCCGGAGTGGGCCCTGTCCAGGAAGTCACGTTGATGCAGGACAAGTTCACCGGTAAATCGCGCGGGTTCGCTTTCGTCACCATGACGAGCGAGGCCGATGCGCAGAAGGCAATCACCGAGTTCAATGGCAAGACCGTGGAAGGCCGGCCCTTGACCGTTAACGAAGCGCGTCCGCGCGAACCTCGTGCGCCTGGTGGCGGTCGTGGTGGCGGTTATGGCGGCGGCGGTGGTGGATATGGCGGCGGTGGCGGTGGCGGAGGCTACGGCGGCGGTGGTGGCGGTTACGGTGGCGGACGTCGCGATGGCGGCGGAAACCAGCGGCGCGGTCGCTAAGCGCAGCGCCTCAGCGCGCTCGGATTTTAGCAGGGCGAGATCGCCGAGGTAGCGGTCCGCCCTTTGGATGAAGTTTTCCCACAAGCTCGCGAAGCTCGCGCAGCCGCTGACGTACCGGCGCGGCTGGCGCCGGGCCCAGCGCGTCATTCATCCCATTCCGCTCGAGCCGATCTACGCCCGGATCGACCAGGCCAAACTGGCCGCGATCCAGGCGCAGTACTCATCGTCTAAACAGCACTACGCGAAATACGCCGAGGTGAGGCGCTGGCTGCGCCTGAACATCGTCCGCGCGCAGGATCTGAAGCTCCATCGCTGCGGACCGAAATCGGTCCTCGATCTCGGTTGCGGCGGCGGTTTCTTCCTTTTCGTTCTGCAACACCTGGGGCATACCCGCCTCGGCCTGGATATCGACGAGTTCCCGCTCTTCACCCAGTTGCTGGATCTGTTTCAGGTCGAGCGCCGCATCTGGTCGATTCGTCCTTTCGAGCCGCTACCCGATCTCGGCCGCAGGTTCGACTTGGTCACGGCCTTCTCGATCGATTTCAACCGCGACAGCAAGCGCGATTGGTGGTGGGGCCCGTCCGAATGGGCGTTCTTTCTCGACGACCTGAAACGGCATCTCAATCCCGGCGGCCGGATTTTTCTGGGTTTGAACCCAGGAAAGAACAAGGAATTCTACACGCCCGAGCTGCGCGATTTTTTCCTCAGCCGCGGTGCTTCCGTGGAACGCGAAAACGTCCTTTTTCCACCGAGTCCCGGGACAATTGCCTGACGCTGATCTGCGCGATTAATTGCCAGGCGCGTGCGGCTGAAAGAGCAGCCTCATCCGAACTACAATCAAACAACCACTGCCTAAAGGAGCGAACGTTTATGGCTGAAGAAGAAAATCAACAATCCACTGAGAGTTCCAGTTCATCGTCCGACGACATTCAGATTCCACCGATTTCCAAGCAAACCGCCGGAATCGCGACGGGCGCCGTCCTGGGCAGTGTCGCCGGTCCGGTCGGCACTGTGGTCGGCGGCGTCATTGGCGCCCTTGTTGGCCGGGCGGCCAGCTCCAAGAGTTCCGGCGCGGCCACCGCGAAAAAGGCGGTGAAGGCGGTCACAAAGAAAGCGAAAAAACCGGCTAAAGCCGCCGCGAAAAGCCGCGGCAAGAAGAAGGCCGCTCCGAAAAAGGCCGGGAAGAAATCGAAGTCGTCCGGTGCAAAGGCGCGTGGCAAAGCCAAAGGCAGCCGCAGCAAAGCTCGCGGGAAGAAATCGAGCGGACGCAAATCCACGCGCCGCAAGAGCGGGGGCAAGAAAAAGGGCGGCAAGAAGCGCGGCGGTTCGAAAAAGAAAAAGTAGAAGTCTGCCGGGAGGAAATGGGCAGGACTGGATTCGAACCGGTATCGCGCAATTTCGCAAGTATCAGGACTATTCGTGCCAGAGCGTGTCTGTGGAGCTAGCGTGATCGACATCGGAATCATGATAGTTCAGCGCCCATTTGGTCGCGCGTGGCGGCGCGCCCAGTCGGGGAGCTTGGTGAGGGCGCGCCCGAACTCGCGTTCCAGGCCAGCGATGTCGGCGCTGTAGCCGACGCGCTCGAACCATTCCAGCATCAACGCCATTTCCTTGCTGTGCTGCCGGACTGGTTCGATTGGCGTCTGCGCGAACGCGATCGGCCGCTCCAGCACCTTCGTTAGGATTTCCGCCGCCTCCGGCATTGTTCGCGCGTCGCCAGCGATATCGATCTCGCGGCGGTTCAAGGCCGCGGCGTCGGTGAACGCGCGCGCGCCGAACCATCCGATGTCCTCCACCGCAATCATCTGCAGCTTCGTACCCGGCCCGAGCGCCCAGGACAGCGTGTTCCCTTGAAGACTGAAGGGCGCCACGAGGTTCTCCATGAAAAACACCGGACGCAAAATCACATGCGACGGGAAGCGGAGGCCGCGCACGGTCTCCTCGATGCGCCACTTGTTGTCGAAGTGCGGAACGCCCGTCCGCTTGTGCGCCGATCCCACGGATGTGTAGACGTAGTGTTCGACGCCGGCCTCGCGCGCCAGTGTCGCCAGACGCTTGCCCTGCGCCTCTTCTCGCTCGACGCCCGCCTCCCCCGTGTTCTGCACGCCGAAGACGCCCCACGCGCCGGCCAACGCACGGCGCAGCGTCGCCTCGTCATCGAGATCGCCCTTGACGACATCGACGCCGTCACGCGCCAGCGCCGCGGCCCGCTCGCTCTCCGGCTTGCGCGTCAGGCCGCGCAAACAGAAACCGCTGCCTTGGAGCGCCTGCGCGACCGCGCCGCCCTGATTGCCTGTCACTCCGGTGATGAGAATTGTTCGATCGTTCGTCATGGCTGTTACTCCTTTACTCGAAGGACAATTTTGCCGTGAGTATGGCTGGTTTGACTGAGCTCATGCGCGCGCCGCGCTTCGCTCAACGGAAGGATGCGATCGATTACCGGCGCGAGCTTGCCCGAATCGATGATCTTCGCGATCTCTGCGAGCTGCTCGCCGTTCGGGTGACTGGCAACAAACGCGCCGCGAACGCCAAGCTCTTTGGCTTTCTCCTCCGACGGCGGCTGGACCAGCGAAACGAGACTGCCTCCCTTTTTCAAGACTGACCAGGAGCGTTCCTGCGTTTCGCCGCCGATCGTGTCGAGGACGATGTCGATGTTGCGCGCGACGTTTTCGAATCGTTGTTTCGTGTAATCGATCGGCTCGTCCACGCCAAGCTCGCGCAGCAGATCCTGATTTTTAGTGGAGGCCGTCGCGAAAACGTACGCGCCTTTCCACTTCCCGAGTTGCACTGCGAAGTGACCGACTCCGCCGCTGCCGGCGTGAATCAACACGCGCTGACCTGGCTGCAATTGCCCGGTGTCGAACAACGATTGCCATGCGGTCAGCGCCGCCAAGGGCACGGCTCCCGCGCGGATGTGATGAAGCGAGGCCGGTTTGAGAGCGAGTTCTGATTCGCGAACGACGATATAATCAGCGTAGGCGCCGCCGCGAGTTGGATCGGGAAGACCGTAAACATCGTCGCCGATTTTGAATCGGGACACACCTTGACCGAGTTCCTCGACTACTCCGGCCAAGTCCCATCCGAGAATGAGCGGGAATTTATGAGGCCAGAAGTCTTTCATCTCGCCTTCACGAACTTTCCAATCGATCGGGTTCACTCCCGCCGCGTGAACGCGGACGAGAACCTCGCCCGCTTGTGGCTCCGGCCGCGGCGCCTCTTCGCACTGCAAGACTTCTGGTCCGCCGTATCTGTGAATCCGAACTGCTTTCATCGTTTTGCCCTGCCTTTGCGGATTGCTCGTGCGTCCAGCCGCGCTTGGTTTAGTTGCGTTCATATGTTTTAAGCAGCGTGCGCGAGGATGTCCGCTTTGATGTCGACCCGCGCCTGAAAGATTCCGGCGAACGCCGATCTGACACTCACGAACACGATGCCCCAAAGAATCGCGACAAAGAGCGCCAGGCCGATACCGGCCGGATTCATCAGGCTGTGAAACAAGAGAATGTTCACGATGATCGGTCCGAGAATCGTCAGTGCGAGCGGTACGTAGCGATTGATCAGAAGCAACGCGCCCGAAATTACCTGAAGCCCAGAGACGACCAGGAGATATTTCGAAACGAACATCGCTCCGAGGAACTGTCCGGCGACGCCGCTGGGCGGAGGCATCGGGATGAAGTTAAGAAATCCATTCAGACCGAAGACCAGAAAGATCAGACCCAAGAGGAACCGACTGATGTGAGTTAAGATTTTCATGACCGAACAATGCGGCCACGATGTCGATCCTGGGAAAGACCATGTTTCTTGCCTCAGCATAACTAACAGGCATACTGCTTCCCAGCCGTGGAACTGAGGCACCTGCGCTACTTCGTTGCCGTGGCCGAGATGGAAAACGTCTCGCGCGCGGCGTTGAAGCTCCATGTCTCGCAGCCGGGGCTCAGCCGGCAAATCCGCGATCTCGAAGACGAAATTGGATTTTGCTTGCTCGAACGCACGGCCAAGTCGGTTCGGTTGACCGATGCCGGACGGGCGTTTCTCGACGATGCGCGCACGTTGTTACAAAACGCGGACGAAGCCGTCAGGAAAGCGCGCGCGGTTGCAAGCGCAGAGCCGACCGAACTCAACGTAGGCTACTCACCGACGCCAGTCGCCGAAATTCTGCCGAAAGTTTTACGGACATTCCAGCAGGCGATGCCAAACGTGCACATCAGATTGTACGATTGGAGCAACAAAGACATTCTCGATGGGATACGCGATAGCCGGCTTCAACTCGGATTGATCGTTCCTCCCCCGAAAGCCAGTGCACTGCACCACGTGCGATATGAGGAGTTGTTTGACGAACGCGTTTGTGTGGCGGTCGCCCCGGAGCATCCGTTTGCCCGCCGCCGCGCCATTCCGATTGCCGAGGTTGCGGCCGAGCCTTTGATTGGCCTCACCCGCGAAGATTATCCGAATTTCTATGATTATATCTCGATCATCTTTTCGAAGTTGAAACAAAAGCCACGCGTGATCGAGGAACATGACAGCATGTCGGGCATTATGTCGGCCGTCGAAGCGGGGACGGGCGTTGCCGTTGTTGTAGACTTTGGTTACAGTTTTGGAAGCCGCGTGAAATTTTTGCACATCACTCCTGAGCCGAAACCAATCTCGGTCGGCATCGTCGCGCTGAAGGGACGACTTAGTCCAGCGGCCGAGAAATTTTGGCAGTGCGCGAAAGAGGCCGCGTCATCAAGTGTGAAATGAATCAGCCAGCTGTCTTTGCGTCGTGTAACGCCGAATTTCCTGAAATTCTCCGTGCCCAATTCTTGAGAAGAGAAGGGGCCAGCCTCTGCATCGCTATTCAGCCAACCCAAACCAGTCATAACCATGAAGAAGCCCAGTTCGACCAAAACTAACGACCTATTACAAAGACGCCGCGCGCCGCTGGCGACGCGGACTGACCTGCCCGCCGCCGCAACGAAGGACATCGCCGGTGCTATGAACGCCATCCTTGCCGACGTCTTCGCCCTCTACCTCAAGACCAAGAATTTTCATTGGCACATGAGCGGTCCGCACTTTCGCGATTTCCACTTGCTACTTGATGAACAGGCCGACCAGCTCTTCGCCATGACGGATCCCATCGCTGAGCGCGTGCGGAAAATCGGTCAATCAACGCTGAAGTCGATTGCGCAGATCTCGCGGCGGCAGCGAGTCCTGGACAACGAGGCGGACTATGTCGAGCCGCGCGACATGCTGGCCGAGCTGGCTGATGATAACAAGATGTTCGCTGCGCGTTTGCGAGAAGCCCATGACCTTTGCGGCGAACATCGTGATGTCGCGACAACCAGTCTTATCGAAGTTTGGATCGACGAAACCGAACGCCGGACCTGGTTCCTTTTCGAAGCGAGCCGGCGCGACTAGGTTCCGGGAGGAGCCAACGAAATATCATAAATGCCTGGAAAATCTGGGGGGCACAGTTTGCGCCGGTGGAAACTAAGGTTCAAACAATTAGGCAGATTCCGCGGCAATGCTGTTGAGTCGGGCAAGCGCATCTGTCGGCAAGGCCAATGCAGCGGCCGCGAGGTTTTCTCGCAAATGCTGAACGGATGACGTTCCGGGAATCAGCAGAATGTTGGGCGAACGTTGCAGCAACCAAGCCAGCGCAACCTGCATCGGCGTTGCTTTGAGCGACGCCGCGACCTGGTCAAGTGCAGCCGATTGCAACGGACTGAAACCACCCAGCGGAAAGAACGGCACGTACGGAATACCTTGCGCCGCCAGATCATCGATGAACACGTCGTCGTTTCGGTGTGCAACATTGTAGAGATTTTGCACGCACACGATCTCGGTCAGTTTTTGTGCCTCTTTCAATTGAGCAGGAGTCACGTTACTCAAGCCGAGGCGACGAATCAGCCCTTGCTTCATCAAGTCGATCAAGATCGCTAACGGCTCGGCCAGCGAACCTTCGCCCGGCCCGTGCCCCTCATCTCCCCACGCGCGAAAATTGACAACGTCCAGCGTGTCGACCTTGAGATTGCGCAAGTTGTCATGAACAGAATCGGTCAGGTTCTGACCAGAGGCATCGTGTATCCAGGACTTGTCCGCGCCGCGGCGCGCACCCACCTTGGTGACAATGACCAATTCTTTCGGATAGGGATGCAATGCGCGGCGAATGATTTGATTGGTAACGTGTGGTCCGTAGAAATCACTGGTGTCGATGTGATTTACACCAGCGGCGACTGCTTCGCGAAGAACCGACACCGCGGCATCCGGGTCGCGCGGTGCTCCCCAGACGCCGGGACCGGCGAGTTGCATCGCACCGTAGCCCATGCGGTGCACGGTCAGTGAAGTGCCAGGAAACGTGAAGCTGCCACCGAGCCTCGCTGAAATGGACGCTCGCATTCTGTTAATTTTGTTCAGAGTTCGATTAACGCAACGGTGTCAGAACTTCTGGCGTTAGTTGCTAAACTGGTTTGTTCTAGAAACGGTTCACGAAGCTGGTGCGACTCACGCCCCAGCCAAAGCCACTCTCGGTCGGTAACGTCGCGCTAAAGGGCCGATTCAGTCCAGGAGCCGAGAAATTTCGGGAAAGCGCCAAAGAAGCGTCGGCGAAAAAATAGAGTTCATCAGCCCTTCACGAAGTCACCAATGAGCTGCGCAATCTGGTCCGCAGCGGTGTCGAGCACGAAATGGCCGGCATCGAGGACGTGGACTTCCGCTTTGGGCACATCTTTGTGATAACGTTCCGGTTCTCCGGGATCGAACGAGAGATCATATTTGCCCCAAATCACGAGCAGACGTGGCTGAGTCTTTTGCATCCAGGCCTGCCATTTCGGATAAGCGTCGACGTTCGTTCGATAATCGTAGAAAAGATCGCTTTGAATTTCTGCCTGCCCGGGCTGATTCAAGAAGTAAAACTCGTCCCTCCACAGATCCGGATCATAACGTTCCAAATTAGGATCGTTCCCAACGTGTCGCGTCCTTGTTGTCGCTAGCGAAAGCAGATTGGTGCGAAGCGCGCTTTCGTTGGCCGCGCGATCGGCCCAGAACGCGCGGCGCGTTTTCCAATTCGCGCCCAAGCCTTCGTTATGGCCGACCGCGTCCTGAACAATGAGCGCTTCGATACGCTCCGGATGGGCCAGTGCCATTCGAAAACCAACCGGGCCGCCGTAATCCTGCATGTAAAGTGTGTAACGCGAGAGCCCGAGCGCTTCGGTGAAGTGATTCATAATCTCGGCGATGCGATCGAAGGTGTAGGCGAATTTCTTCGGATCCGGCCAATCACTGTGTCCGTATCCAGGATAGTCGGGCGCAACCAGGTGATATCGATCCGAAAGCCTCGCGAAGAGCGGCTCGAACATTCGCGAGGACGAGGGAAGTCCGTGCAAGAGGAGAATTGTGGGCGCGTCTTTCGGCCCCGCCTCTCGATAAAAAATGGAGAGCCCATCAATCTGTATCGTACGATAAAAAGTCGGGTGCTGCATCGGAGGTTCCTTTGCTTGGATTAACAATTGAAGTGATCTGAGCAACGTAGAAACCAGCAACGCTATTTGTGATACGTGCGTCACGTCGCCACCTCGAAGATGATTTCCAGTTCGACCGGTGTGCCGAGTGGAAGGCTTGCGACGCCGTAGACCAACCGGCAGGGGTTCTTTTCTTTGCCAAAGACGTCTTGTAGCAACTCCGAGGCGGCATCAGCGACTTTCGGTTGATCGCGAACATCTCCCGAGGTGGCAATCGAGACACCAAGACGAACGATTCGCGTCACTTTGTCGAGCGATCCCAAATGCTTTCTCGCGACAGCGAGGGCGTTGAGCGCCGCGAGGTGAGCTGCTTCGCGTCCAGCTTCGATGTCGAGCTCGGCGCCGATGCGCCCGACGAATTTCGCGGCGCGGCCTTCGGTGGGAAGCATTCCGGTGAGAAAAAGCAGATCGCCTGTCTGCACCGCTTCCACATAGGTGCCGAACGGTTCGGGCGGCGCCGGGAGTTCGATGCCGAGATCTTTCAACCGCTGCTCGGCGCTGGCCGATTGAGATTTTTTACGAGTTACCATTTTCCAAGATGCGCACCGCCATCGACGCGCAGCACCTCTCCTGTGATTTGGTGAGCTTCCGTCAGATAAATGACGGCGCTGGCGATATCCTCAACGGTAGAGATTGTGCCCATCGGCGAAGCACTTTTCAGCAACTCCTTTGGGGTATCGGCATGAAGCGGCGTGTCGACGACGCCGGGCGCTACGGCGTTAAATCGAATATGCTCTCTTGCGTATTCAAGAGCCAGGCTTCTCAACACTGCATTCAGGCCACCTTTAGTGATCATCGGAAGCGAAGCGGGTAGACCGGCAATGGGGTTATCCGCCAACGCTGCGCTAATGCTTACGATGCTTCCGCCGCTTTTCTGCGCCTGCATTTGCTTAACCGCGAGCTGTGCGATGTAAATGAAGCCGGCGAGGTTGGTTGAAACCAGCGCGCGGAAATCTTCAGCCGAATATTCCGTGAATGGCTTCACCAAGAAGATGCCGGCGTTCGCGACGACGGCGTCGATCGAGCCGAACTTCTTGATTGCGAGTTCTGCAACTTTCTGGGCCGTTTCAAATTGACCTATGTCGCCGTCGATCAAGGCGAGCCGATTCGAAGCTGAAAGCTCTTTTGATTTCGTCACGCTCCGCGCGGTTCCTACAACATTGTAGTCGCGTGCTAGAAACGCCTGGACGACCCCCGCTCCTATACCTTGCGACGCTCCCGTCACAATCACTGTTTGTTTCCTTTTTGTTGCTTCAAGGGTTCTAGTCATAGGTTCCTTTCTTTTCTCTGAACAACCATCGGCCGCGCACCACGCCATTGTGGAAGACGATGTTTGTTGCCTCAGGATACCTAAAAGGTAATGTGGAAGCGGCTGTGGAACTGCGGCATCTTCGCTACTTTGTTGCCGTCGCCGAGGCCGAGAGCATCTCGCGCGCGGCGCTGAAACTTCACGTCTCTCAACCGCCGTTAAGTCGCCAGATTCGCGATCTTGAAGATGAGCTCGGTTTCCTCCTGCTCAAACGCACGGCGAAATCGGTCAGCCTAACAGAGGCCGGTCGCACATTCTTGAACGAAGCTCGCGCGGTGTTGCAACGAGCTGACGAAGGCGTGAAAAAGGCGCGAGCAGTTGCCACTGCGGGTGAGACCAACCTGGACGTCGGCTACTCACCGACGCCATTCGCCGAAATTCTGCCGAAAACCTTGCGGAAATTGCAGAGAGCGATGCCAAAGGTACACGTCAGATTGCACGATTGGAGCAACAAAACCATTCTCGACGGCGTCCGCGATGGCCGGCTTCAACTCGGATTGATAACTCGTTCTCCAAAGACTGGTGTTCTGCGCGATGTGCGGTTTGAGGAGTTGCTTCGCCAACGCGTTTGCGTGGCGGTCCCGCCGCAGCATCCGTTTGCCCGACGCCGCGCCATTCCGCTTAGTGAGGTCGCCGGCGAACCATTGATTGGCCTCACCCGCGAAGACTATCCGAACTACTATGACTTACTGACGATGATTTTTTCGAAGGTGAAACAGAAACCGCGCGTCATCGAGGAACATGACAGCATGTCCGGCGTCATGTCGGCCGTCGAAGCGGGGACCGGCGTCGCCGTTACCGTAGACTTTGGTTACAGCTTCGGAAACCGAGTAAAGTTTTTGCACCTCACTCCTGAGCCGAAGCCATTTTCGGTCGGCATCGTCGCGACAAAAGGCCGACTCAGCCCAGCCGCGCAAAAATTCTGGCAGTGCGCGAAAGAAGCCGCGGCGACAAAATAGAATTCGCCAGCCCATAACAAATTCCCTAACGAGGCTGCCAGAACCGGGACCTATGCGGCGTTAACCGACTTCGCCGCGTCACGGATTACGTCGAGCACGCGTTCGGGCTGGGAGAGCATGGGGACGTGGCTGCTGTCGAGCTCATAGGTGGTTGCGCCCATGCGCTTGGCGAAGAAGCGCTCCAGATCGGGATGCACGGTGCGGTCGTTCTTACCTACGATGTACCAGCTCGGTTTCGACTTCCATGCGGCTCCCCCGGCTTTCGCGTCGAACAGGTCGGGTTTCGGGACGCCCTGGGTCGCCCAAACGAGCTTCTGCTCCTGCTCCGAAAGGTCTCCGCAGAAAAACTTCGTGCCCTCGGGACGCAGCCAGATACGTCCATCCACGACTTCGATGTGGGAGAAGACGTCGGTCTTCGGGAAGTTGGCCTGCTGCGTCTGAGACGTTTCATCAGCGTCCGGAGCGAGCGCGCAAATGTAAACCAACCCGACAACGCGATCGTCAATTCCGGCGCCGGTGATGACGCTTCCACCATAGGAGTGGCCGACGAGGATAACGGGGCTGCTGACCCGGCCAATCGTTGCTCTCACCAAGGCGACGTCCTCTGCGGTTGTGTTGAGGCCATACTGCGCTGCAATACACTCATAACCGTCGGCCTGAAGGGGAACGATTAGTTTGCTGAAGCACGAACCATCCGCCCAGAGTCCATGCGCGAATACAATACTTGTTTTTTTCATCCTAATTTCCTTTTACTTGTCAGGGGTTTCGTTTGTTTCATTTTCCACCAAACAGCTCCATGGCATGAGCATTAAAGCCGTTGACCAATTCGTGTTCGTTAGGGCCCGGATTGTCTCGGAAAGATCTGGCTCTTTCGACCACGATTTCGTCCGCATCGGTACCTAGGAGCGTCATGGTTTCTTCGATGAATTCGTCAAGCGGCATCGCTTCTGCAGCCTCGCGGCTATTCATCAAATCGGTCCGGACCCAGGGGGGAGCGATTTCAAGCACGCGCACTTTGCTGTTCCGAAGCAAGAACCTTTGCGATAGCGCATAGGAGTGCAGAGCTGCCTTAGTGGCTGAATAAACCGCCGTTGGCGCCATAGGCACAAAGGCAAGAGCCGAACTGGTGTAGGCTATGACGGCATTATCTTTCTTCTTGAGGTGCTCAATCAGGGCCGAAGTCAGGCGAATGGAGCCGATAAGATTGGTGTTGACCGTATTGAGAAGAAGCGCGTCGTCTGTCACACCGCTTGCATTATCCGGCACCATTATGCCGGCGTTATTGAAAAGGACATTCAGGTCCGGATGCTTGACGATCAGTTCTTTGGTCGCACTGGCGATGCTAGCGGAGCTGCTGATATCTAGTTCGACGGCATCCATGCCGCGATTCGCTGCGACTACTTCATCGAGCTGTTTACGTCTTCTGCCGCCGATGATAATCCTGTTGCCACGCTTGTGAAGCGCCTCCGCCAAGCCTCTGCCTATGCCAGAGCCGCCGCCGGTAATAAAAATAGTGTTGTCAGTGAGTTTCATGATTTCTCCTCGTTTTGATTTCAACTACATCGGCCAGGCTGCGCATCGTCACGTGGTGACTATGTCTCAAGCAGTGTATCGAGCGCCGCGGGCCACCGAGTCTCGAAGTCGACTTCCCGTTGGAGCCCGCGATCCAACAGAACTTGGATTCGCTGCTGGGCTTCAGGCCATGTCAGCGCGGTCCCAAAAGAGGTGAAGGCGTCGAGGAGCCCGTCGGCGGACGGCAAAGAGACTTGGTTAATGAGATTCTTCGCCGCGGCGATGGCACGCCGGTCGAAGGAGGCGATCCGGCGCGCGAGCGCGTCGACGAAGCCGTCCAGGTCGGCGTCTGGAAGGGCCCGGTTGACGTATCCGTATCGTGCCGCGGTGTCGCCGTCGAAATCGTTCGCGCCGAGAACGATTTCGAGCGCGCGACCGCGGCCAACCAGCAGTGGGAGGCGTTCCGTGCCGCCCCCGCCGGGATGCAGTCCCACCCCGACTTCGGGCTGGCCGAGTCGCGTGTTCTCGCGCGACGCGAAGCGCATGTCGCAAGCAAGGACAAACTCGCTGCTCACGCCCCGGACGCAGCCCCGGATTTTTGCGATGCTAACCACCGGGGACTTGGTGAGACGGACAAAAGTATCCATCAAGATCGGGAGGCCCGAAGCCCCGACAGCAGTCATGATGTTCCCTGTCTTGCCGGTCAAATCAAAATGGGAAAGGTAGAATTCAGGATTTGCACTCTCGAATACCACGGCACAAAGGCTCGGGCTGGCGTCCATTCGCCCGAGCAGGTCCTGGAGGCCTTCGAATATGGTGGCGTCTACAATGTTGAAAGGCGGGTAATCGAACAGGACCCTCCAGTAAGCGGACGTTTCCTCAATGACCCGCACTGGCACCGTTGATTTAGCTTTGGTCATGGTTTTCGCTCCTTAGACTTCGAATGAGTGGGACGTCGAGGTGATCTTCTTCTCTTCATAGGAACGCATTCGCGCGACCCAGCTTCGGAGATACTTCTTTAGTGGACTGCACTCCGTCTCCGTCCCATATTCTGCCAATGCATTATTAGAATGTTCGCTATGCGTGACGCGCATTTAAGAAACATTGACCTGAATCTGTTGCGAACACTCCAGCCGTTGCTGGAGGAGCGGCACATCAGCCGCGCGGCCAAACGTGCTTTCTTGAGCCAACCCGCGATGAGTCGCGCTTTGAACAGACTGCGCGAAACCTTTGGCGATCCGCTACTGGTGCGTTCTAACGGCGCTTACGAACGCACACCGCGAGGCGAGCGCGTCCTCCGAGATATCGAAACGATCATGCGACGGCTGAACGCCGTCGTGAATGATCAGGAATTTATTCCGGCGGAGAGCCGCGACCGCTTTCGAGTGGCGATGACCGACCACGGCTCGACGATTCTGCTCCCCAAGCTGCTCGAGCGACTGCGTAAGAACGCGCCTGACTCTGAGTTGGTCTTGAGCGCTGTCGGACCTCAAACATTTGACGAGGTTGCGGCCGGTCGGATCGATCTCAACCTCTGTGCAGAAGAGGTTCCGCCTACGCTGGAAAATGAGATCATTTTCAGACTCGATTTCGTTTGTCTCGCTGGCGCGCGCCAACGAATCAGGAGCCGCCGACTTACGTTGAAACAATATTTACAATTGCCGCACGCGATGATCCTGACCGGTGACGGCCACCAGGCAATGGTCGACCGGCCGCTCGGAGCACTCGGCCTAAAGCGCCACGTCGCGCTCAGAATTCCTTTCTTTATTCCGGCAGTCCTGGCGATTGCGGAGACCGACCTGGTGCTCACCGTGCCGCGCACGTTGGCGAAAATGACGAGGCGGATAACGACTTTGCGGACGATCGAACCTCCTCGCGAGCTCAAGCCGTTTCCCTACTTCATGAGCTGGCACTCCCGCCTAACGAATGAACCAGCACAGACCTGGCTGCGTGAACAGGTCCGAGTCGCCGCGCGAAGCATTCGCGCCAGGTAAGCGAAGATCCATGCCGAAGCCTGGCCACTGATGTCGGGAGTGGGCAGGACTGGATTCGAACCAGTGAAGGCGTAAGCCAGCGGATTTACAGTCCGCCCCGTTTGGCCACTTCGGTACCTACCCGCTTTGCCGGGGAACGGCGAGCGTTGATATAGGCTCGGGCGCCCCGCGTCGCAAGTGATTTGGGTGGATCGCGCGCTCCGTCGCGCGATGGCAAACAAGCGCGGCTTCGCCGCCATTATTAACATCGAGCGACGGAGCGCTCGATCCACCTAGAAGAATTCCGCGATCGCTTTCACGACGTATCGCTGCGCATCGCGCGCTAATTCCGGATACATGGGCAAGGCGAGGGTCTCGCGCGCGGCACGCTCGGCTTCCGGGAAATCGCCGGCACCGTAACCGAGGTAGCGAAAACATTCCTGTTCGTGGAGCGCGAGCGGATAGTAAATCGCGGCGCCGATTTCCTTCTTTGCAAGATGGTCGCGCAAGGCGTCTCGCCGCGGAGTGCGAATCACGTATTGATGATAGATGTGATGATTCGTTAGGCCGCGATCGCGAAACGGCTCGGCCGGAAGTGTGACGCGGTCCGTAAGTCCAAGACGCAGGAATTCCTCACGGTAATTGTCAGCGACCAGGCGACGGCGCGCGGACCATTCATCAAGGTGGGGCAGTTTTACACCCAGGATCGCCGCCTGGATTTCATCGAGCCGGAAATTGCCGCCGATGAAATGATGATAATAACGCGGCTCCATTCCGTGTTGCCGGCAGTGGCGAAGCCGTTTGGCGAGCGCTGCGTCCTGACAAATAATCATGCCGGCATCGCCGGCTGCGCCGAGGTTCTTCGATGGATAAAAGCTGAACGTGCCAACCGCGCCCATTGTCCCTGCTTTGGCAGTCGCTCCTCGGAACGAATACTCGGCGCCAAGCGCCTGGGCCGCGTCCTCGATCACCTCGAGCTGAAACCGCCGGGCGATTTCGAGAATGGCTTCCATCTCGCAACACAAACCGAAGAGATGAACGGGAACGATCGCGCGGACCTTCTCGCCATTCGAGGTCAGCAGCGAACCGTCGTTGGCGCGCCGGCATGATTCCGTCAGGTATCGCTCGAGCGCCGTCGCCGAGAGGTTGTACGTGGCCGGGTCGATGTCGATGAAGACCGGCGTTGCGCCCACCCGCGCGACGCAGCTCCCCGTGGCGAAGAAAGAATAATCGCTGGTAAGCACGGCATCGCCGGGCCCCAGCCCGATCGCCATGAAAACGGCCAGCAACGCATCGGTGCCGGAAGAGACGCCGATCGCGTTGGACGAACCGCAATAACCAGCTATCGCTGCCTCAAATGCCTCGACTTTCGGACCGAGAATGAAGTTCTGGGTCGCGAGGACTTCCTCGATCTCTGCGCGAATGGGCGCAGCCAGCGCGGCGTATTGTTCGCTGAGATCGAGCAGAGGAACCCGCATGGCTCGGACAGGATGGCAGTTTCACTCCGCGGTTCAAATCGGAACTTTGTCCGGTCAGCGCGCCCCGTTGACCTGCGCGAGCGAGTAAGTTACCATCGGTTTATGTCGCTGCTTCGCGGGCTCTTCTGGCTCGTTCTCTTTGTCTTTTTCACCTTTTGTTTCGTGGTGCTGTTTGAGTATGGCACCCACGATTTCGCGAGCGGGTTCCAGAAGGAATTCGAGCGGGTGAAGACGTTTGCGAAAGAAGCGGGCAAGCCGGCATCGAAGCCGAAGAAGTAATAGGTGTCACCCGAGCCCTGCAGACGGCGAGGGACCTTACAGTTGCAATTTGCGCTGTCGCTAGGGTGACGCGCTCGCTGACGTGGGATGCCCGTTATGACGCGAAAGCGATTGACCGCTTGAGAGGTCCCTCGGCGCGCTTCGCCTGCCTCGGGATGACAGCACCTTACTCGACAAATTCGACGGCGGGCTTTTTTTCGAGGAAACCGCGATGGTGCGCCGTGTGCAGGAATTCGCGGACCGCTTCGCGCCCGGTATCGCCGTAATCGCGCGTAAAATCGTTTACGTACATGCCAATAAACTTTCCCGCGAGGTTCGCGTCCATGTCTCGCGCGTAAGGCATTGAGTGGCGCACGGCCTCTTCGCGGTGAGCCAGGCCGTAGTCGATGCTCTCGCGCATGATCTCGAGCAAATCGCGCTGCACCGGCAGTGGAATGTCTTTGCGCAAAACATTTCCGCCGAGGGGCAGCGGCAAGCCGGTCTCGCGCTTCCACCATTCACCGAGGTCCACTAGTTTCGTGAATCCCGAACGAGCATAAGTGAGCTGGCCCTCGTGAATGATGAGGCCGACATCCGCTTTCCCGCTTTTCACGGCGTCGAAGATTTGATCGAACGGGACTACGACGTGATCGAAGTCGCCGAGATAAAGCCGCAGCGCGAGATAGGCGCTTGTCATCGTGCCCGGCACAGCAATCGTCCTTTCCCTTAACCACTCGCGCGCGTTACTGCTTGGCGCTTGGAGCTCGCCGATGGACGAGTCCGTCCGACTGGCGGACTTGGGATTTGGAGCTTCCAGTGCGACCAGCACTGGCCCGTAGCCGTCGCCCATGCTCGCGCCGCAGGGAAGAAGCGCGTAGCGATCGCTCACGTAGGCGAAAGCGTGAATCGAGATGGCCGAGATATGCAGCTCACCGCGCGTGGCGCGCTCGTTTAAGGTTTGGATGTCCTCGAGCCGGTGCTCGAACCGATAACCCCGCAGGTCGATTTTGTTTTCCGCCATCGCGTAAAACATGAACGCGTCGTCAGGATCGGGGGAATGTCCCAGCGTGAAGATGTTTCCGTTCGCGTCACTCATTTCGGCCACGGTAGACCATTCGGCGAGGCCAGCAAAATTCCCCTCATGCTCTTGCTCTTGATCGTGCTCATGATCCGGGTATGACACGTCAAGATAGGATGAGGATTAGGATCAGGATCAGGAGCATGAATAGAGATACGTCTTCGTTTGCCTGATTACCCTTGAACCGATAACCTGCATCGCATGGCGAAGTCGGCTCTCGGGAAAGGTCTTAGCGCGTTGATCAGCGCGCGGTCCGCGCCGATCCGTCTCGAAGTCGAGCCGGGCGAGAAAATTCAGCAGGTCGAGCTGACTACCATCGTGCCGAGCTCTTTGCAGCCGCGAAAAGATTTCGGCCGCGAAGCGCTGGCAGAATTGGTCGAATCGATTCGGCAACACGGCATCATCCAACCGCTCGTGGTCCGGAACGTTGCCGGCAAACATGAACTGATCGCGGGCGAACGACGCTGGCGCGCCGCGCAGGAAGCGGGTCTGACAAGAGTTCCGGTGATCACCCGGGTCGCGACCGATCTCGAAGTCCTTGAGCTTTCGCTGATCGAGAACCTGCAACGCGCGGACCTGAATCCCATCGAGGAAGCGCAGGCATATGCGCGTCTCGCGAACGAATTCGGAATGCGCCAGGAAGACATCGCCCAGAAGGTTGGCCGGAGCCGCGCCGCGGTGGCGAACTCGATGCGGCTCCTCGATTTGCACCAGCAAGTGCAGGCATGGTTGACGCAAGGCTTGCTTTCCGTTGGTCACGCGAAGGTGCTGCTCGCGTTGAAGGAGCCGGACGAACAACGGGCCGTCGCGGAAACGATCCTGCGCCGGAGCGCGACGGTCCGCGCGACCGAGCGCCTGGTGGCGCGGCAACTTGGCGGGACACGTCCCCGGCGTCGGCGCCAGACCGCGGCAAATGCCGCCACCTCGGCCACGATTGACGATCTTCAGAATCGATTGCAGGAACATCTTGGCACCAGAGTGCTGGTGCACCACGGCGAGAAACGGGGCCGCATCGAGATTGAATATTATGGCAACGACGATCTTCAACGCGTCCTCGGCGCCCTCGGCCTTCCGCCAAGCGAAACGTAAGCAGATTGCTTTTTTGAATCGCGTCGCGCTCGTTCTTGCGTTCACCCTTCTCGTCGGTTGTGAGCGCGCAAACACGCAGTCGCGCGGTGACCAGAAAAAAATCTGGGAGGATTTTTCCGGCGAGAAGGCGCTCGCCCACGTCCAGGCGATGGTTGATTTTGGTCCGCGACCGCCCGGGACCGATGCGATCGAAAAAACAAGAGCGTATCTGATCAAACAACTTGAGGGTGCCGGCTGGAAAGTAGAGCGCCAGGCTTTCTCCGACGAAACGCCGCGAGGCAAAGTGCAGTTCGTTAATCTGCTCGCGACTTTCGGTGGCCAAAGTGCTCCATCGTTTCTCGCCTGCTCCCATTACGACACGAAGACTTTCGACAACGCGCGCTTCGTCGGAGCGAACGATGCTGGCTCGAGCACCGGCGTGCTGGTCGAGCTGGCGCGCGTGCTGGCGGAGCGTCCGGACCTCGCTCGCAAAGTGGAGCTTGTTTTCTTCGACGGCGAAGAAGCTTATGTGGCGTTCACGGAAACGGACGGCCTCTACGGGAGCCGCTACTTTGCCAAACAACTCGCCGCCCAGAACAAAACGAAGCTCTTTCGCGGCGGTGTTTTATTCGACATGGTCGGCGACAAGTCGCTCACAATCACCCTCCCGCCCGATTCACCGCCAGAGCTGGCCCGCGATATCTTCGCGTCCGCCGATGCTTTGAAATTGCGAAAGCACTTCACTTATTTCGATCGCGACATTACCGACGACCACACACCGTTGAACGAGATCGGCATTCCGGTCATCGACCTGATCGATTTCGACTATCCACCGTGGCACACGCCCGACGACACGATCGACAAACTCGGCGCCGAAAGTCTGCAAATCACGGGCGCCGTCGCCTGCTATTATCTTTCCGAACTGGCGTTCAAATGAACCCGAGGCTCCGGCTGCTTGTCCTGATCGTTGCGGCGTTTCTGGCGGGCCTGGCACTTGGCGAATTGGTTTGCCGGTCCAAATCCTTTCGTGACTTAGCCGGGCGCCTGTCTGGTCGCGGGCATCTGATTGCCCTGACAAACGGAAAGGGAATCTACGAGACGGACCTTGGCCGCGGCGAGGAATGCGACGTCTCCGACCTGATCGCTGCCGAGAATCTGAAGCGGGCCGCAGCGAATGAGATGGTCGATCCAGCCTATGTTGAGCATGAGTTTTCCCTGATCGCGGCGCAATTCGCCGACGAAAAGGCGTTTCACAAGGCGCTCCTCTCGAGCGGATTTTCCATTCGGTCGCTGCGCGAGAAAATCGAGACTCAACTCCGCGGACTGGCCTGGTTGGAGAAACAAGTCGCGCCGGCGATCGTCGCGTCCGAATCGGAATGCCGGCAATTTTACGACACGCATCCGGCGCTCTTCACGCAACCGGTCCGTTTCCGTGTTTCCCATCTTTTCCTCGCCGCGCACGCCGAGACGCCGCCTGAGGTTGTCGAAGAAAAAGAAATGGCGATCGCCGCGCTCGCGACGCGTCTCGGCAAGGCGGAGACATTCTCGCAGCTTGCCGCCGAAGCGTCAGAGGATGAGGCCACAAAGTTCCGCGGCGGCGATCTCGGCTATTTCTCCGAGGCGCGCATGCCGCCCGAGTTCATCGCTGAGATCAAGAAGCTTCGCGTCGGTGAAATCAGCAGGCCCTTTCGTTCTCACCTCGGTTTCCACATCGCGCAGCTCACCGAGATCAAGCCGACGCGTCGGCTTAGTTTTGAAGAAACACGACCGGAAATTCTGGTCGCATTCGCGAACGATCGCCGCGCGATCCTTACGCGCCAGATCACTCAAGATCTCAGCGCGCCCAATTAATCGCGTCCAAATTAGACTAACGCTTGGGGCAGAGTTTTCTTTCCTCTCCCTGAGGGAGAGGACTAAGGTGAGGGTCCCCCATGACGCGCGTCATTCAACAAGCTCGGCGCCTGAGAAAGGCTTCGACGCCTCACGAGAAGCGCCTCTGGTGGCAGCTACGCGACCGGAAGCTAGGTGGCTTGAAATTCCGCAGGCAAGTCCCGATCGGCGATCGGATCGTCGATTTCTTCTGCGCCGAAGCCCATCTCGCGATTGAGCTAGATGGCTCTGGTCATACTCGTCATTTCACCGAGGTCTCCGATTTGGATCGAGCGATGGATCTGCATGAGAAGGGCATTCGGATTATTCGGTTCTACAACCGGCACGTGGACGAGAACCTCGAAGGCGTTCTGAACGCCATTTTATACGCGGCGGATCCAGAGAAATCGTTGTGGGCATCGGGACCGATTCCGGGCGAACTGCGGTGAGAAGCGCTAGCTAGTGACCCTCACCTTTGTCCTCTCCCTTAGGGAGAGGAAATTCCTGTAGTCCTGCGTCTTTTTTGAGCGCGGTGAGTCGCAAGAGGACGGTTCACGCGAAGTTTGGCATTGCGCCCCTGAGGGTTTGTCGTGATTTTCAGCGGGCGTTGGGTAAAATGCGGGCGAACCCCCGGAAGCGAATTACAAAATGGCGAATCGGACGCGAAAAAATATCGGAGTATTAGGCCTCGGCATCATCGGCCAACGGGTCGTGGACAATCTGCGGGAGCGCGGATTCCACGTTTTCGTTTGGAACCGGACGCCGCGGCCCGTGCCGAATTTTGTCGGCTCGCCCGCCGAAGTCGCCGAGCTGTGCGATTTCATCCAGATCTTTGTGTCGGACGACGACGCGCTCCTCCAGATGGTGCAACGAATGACGCCGAACCTGACGGCGCACCATATCGTGATGGCGCACTGCACGGTGTCGCCCGACACGATGCGCGCGGCGGCGGAGATCGTGGAGCGGCGCGGGGCGCAGTTGCTCGATTGCCCTTTCACGGGCAGCAAGGGCGCGGCGGAAAAGGGCGAGCTGGTTTATTACGTTGGCGGCGATGAAGCGGCGCTGCGCCAGGTGCGCCCGATCCTGGAAGCGAGCAGCAAGGAAATTATCGAGATCGGCAGGGTCGGCGACGCGACGACGATCAAGGTGGCGACGAATATGATCACGGCGGCGAGTGTGCAGGCAGCGGCGGAAGCATTGGCGCTGGTTTCCAAATCGGGGCTGGCGCCGGAAAAATTCGCGGCGGCGATGCGCAACAACGGCAGTTATTCGGCGACACTCGACATGAAATTGCCGATGATGATGGAAGGGAATTTCGAGCCGCACTTTTCGGTGAAACACATGTTGAAGGATGTCGTGATTGCGACCCGGCTCGCGCGCGGGTTCGGGATCGAATTCGGCGCGACCGACGCGTCCCGGCACGGGTTGACCGAGGAGATGCGGCAGGGGCGCGGTGATGCGGATTATTCGTCGCTCTCCCGCCAATACTTTCCAGCGGGCCGTCCTCTCGCAGCGCAATCGAATGGGGAAGAGAACCAGCCGCGCCTCGCCGGAATCGACGAGGGCAAAACAGAACAGATCGAAAAGGTCCCGGTAGCGGTCGAAACGACCGCGGAGGTGCCGTCCGAGGCGAAGGCGATGGGGGAAGTCGTGCCTGCGCCGGCCGCAGTCGAGGAGAAAACCGAGACACCGCAGGAAGTTGCCGGCCATACCAATGCGCCTGAGGCGGTCAGCGAACCGGCGCCAGCGGTGTCTGCTTCACCGGAAGTGGTCGCAGCAACGGAATCCAAGCCGAAGGAAGAAACTGTTCTTACGTTCCCGACGCCGATGAAAGAAGGGGAAGGCGAAGAGCCCCGCGGGTTATGGGGCGGTTTCTGGCGCCGCCACACAGACGATTGAAACCTTCGGACGCGTCGGTCATGACGCCAGTGCCCGATCTCAAAGGCCCCGCTTTCTTCGATTGCTCGGCGCGGGTCAAGTTGCGCATCACCGGCGCCGATTGCTTTCGTTTCCTGAACGGCCAGATCACGAACGATCTTCGCAAAGCGGCAGCGACCTCCGCGATTCAAGCCTCGATCCTCAACGCGAAGGGAAAGCTAAGCGCGCACGTTTTCATTTCCGCGGACTCTGCCGGCGCTTTCCTGTTGGACGCCGATCCGGAATTGCACGAGGAATTTCCCGCCAGACTCGAGCGCTACATCATCGCGGACGACGTCCAGCTCGAAGATGTCACCGGGCAATTTTCCATTTTTCATCTCACCGGGGACTCCGCGCCAGTCGTTGCGGCTCCGGCCAGGATGGTGGCGTCGAATCGATTCGGCGGCGCTGGCTGGGACCTTTGGTTCGAGCGGCGGCTGGAGGCTGACGTCCATGGACAACTCTCGGGTCAGTTTAATTTTTGCGACGACGCTTGCGCTGAAGTTTTTCGAATCGAGCAAGGCATTCCGCGCTGGGGTCGAGAGCTGACAAACGACATCATCCCGGTAGAAGCAAATCTCGAGACGGCTGCGATCGATTACGAAAAGGGATGTTACATCGGGCAGGAAGTGATCTCGCGCATGAAGATGTCCGGTCAGACGAACAAACGCCTTTGCGGATTAGTGTCGCTTTCCGGTGCGCCGCTGGCAGCAGACATGCGACTGACAAACGGGACCGAGCCGGGCAAGGATGCCGGTTGGACCACGAGCGCGACCAGCAGCGTTCGCCTCGGGCGCGAGATTGCGCTCGGCTATGTAAAACGTGGATTCAACGAAACCGGAACACATCTTCTCGCGGCAGAGGTTCCTGTTGAGGTCACTCCGCTGCCTTTCGTTTGAGATATGGCAAGTGTCGCGCTTAAGAACATCAGCGGCGTCGATCTCACGATTCACGACCGAGAATTCGTCGTCCTGGCAGGACCTGAGGGCTGCGGCCACTCCACGATTTTGCGGATGATCGCCGGTTTGGCGGAAGTGTCGCCCGTCGAAATTCTCCTCGCCGAACGGCGGATCAATGAGGTGCCGCCGGCCGAACGCGATATGGCGTTCCTCTCCGGAAATTACACGCCGTATCCGCGCATGTCGGTCTACGAGAATCTCGCGATCGCTCTCGATCACCGACGATTTGCGAAGCCGGAAATCAGCAAACGTGTCCTGGCGGTCGCGGAGATGTTCGGGTTGGAGAAGGAATTGGAGATAAACCCGCGGTCGCTCTCGCCCGAACAACAGCGACGCTTGGGTTTGGCCCGGGCCCTGGTGCTTCAGCCGAAGGTCTATCTCTTCGACCAACCATTTTCCGGCCTCGGCCCGGATGGGGCGCGGCGCGCTCGGGCGGAAATCAGGAAGCTGCATCAGCGTTCGTCCGCGACGATCATCTATGCGACGAGCGATCCGGCTGAAGCCATGGCGCTGGGCGAGCGAACCGTGCTGCTCGAAGAAGGGGTTGTGCGGCAAGATGCGGATGCGCTCACCATTTTCCGAGAGCCGGCGGACCTATTTGTCGCCGGCTTTTTTGGCGATCCGCCGATGAACTTCATCCGCGGCACGCTGAGACAAGAGCGCGACGGACTTCTTTTTTCCGAGGATGGCGATGGCACGATCGCGTTTCGGTTGCCGGCCTCACGCCTCAACGGCGCGAAAGATTTCGTTGGCAAATCAATCGTCTGCGGAATTCGCCCGGAGGAAATTGAGATCGCTTCTTCTGGAGCAGAGACCGATCGTTCCGCGGTCGGCTTTCGGGCGTTAGTGGAACGCGCCGAGCCGGAGGGCACGGCGACCGATCTTTACCTTCAAACCGGCGCCCATGGGTTAATCTGCCGGAGCCGCCGCTGGATCGATCCGGCCGAGGGCGGACACCGGCTCCAATTCGAGATTCAGCTGGGGAATCTGCATTTTTTCGACCCCGCTTCTGGGCGCCGGATTATGGCAGAATCGTAATCTCCTTTGCTCCTGAATCTTGCGTAAATTTGTTATTGCCTTTCCAAGGGGAGCGCGGGTAATCTCTGCCCGCATCTACCGAGGAGCCTCGCAGTGAACCAACAATTACTTGCCGAAATCGGCCGCACCCAGCGGCTCGAAATTCTTAACACGCTCAAGCGCACCAAGGGCCTTTCCGTCAACGAGCTCGTCTCGCGGATGAAGATGAGCTACATGGGCATCAAACAGCATTGCCTCACGCTCGAGCGCGACGGCTATCTCGATACCTGGCGGCGCCCGCAAAAAATGGGTCGCCCGGAAATGGTTTACCGGCTCACACGCCGGACCCACGACCTCTTCCCGTGTGACAGCAACGACTTCACCCTCGAGCTGCTGAAATCGATCAAGGAAGTGCACGGCCCTAATGGCCCGGAGAAGCTGCTCTTTAACGTCTTCGAGCGGAAAACGACCTGCCTGAAGGCGAAGGTCAAAGGGGACACCGTCGTCGAGCGCGCGAAATGGCTCGCGGCCCAGCGGGAAAAGGAAGGCTACATGTCGCAATTTGTGGCTGACGAAAAAGAGGGCGGCCCCCAGATTCTCGAATGCCATTCGCCGATCCTCAATTTGCTGGATCAATATCCGATCATCGGCCGGCTCGAGCACGATCTGTTCGGAGGCGTGCTCGGGACTGAAGTTCGCCGCGAAGAGACGCGCACCTCGGGACTTTACGAGTGCGCTTTTTATTTCGCGGTCTGATTGCTAGTCATCCCGAGGCTGGCGCAGCGCGCCGAGGGACCTCCCAAGCGGTCTATCGCTTGCGCGTACCGATACGCGCACTCCGTCAGAGGACGTTTCATATTTGTGGTAGCGCAAACTGCGACTGCGGGGTCCCTCGCCGTCTGCGCGGCTCGGGATGACACGAATGTCACGCGCGCCGAGAATTCTTCTTTCGCCGGGAGCGAATTGCGGTTGATTGATGGCCCCATGCTTCGGGCCTTTCCCACCGCCGTTATTGAAAACCTCCAGCCGCTCGTGGACGGCGGGCGCTACATGGTCAAGCGCGTGGTCGGCGACGATCTCGCGGTGGAGGCGGATATTTTTAAGGACGGCCACGATGTCGTCGCGGCCGCGTTGAAATGGAGAAGACTCGGCGAGACGCTCTGGCACGAGACGCCGATGGCGCACGTCGATAACGATCGCTGGCGCGGCGTCTGCACCCTCTACGAGAACGCCATCTACGAATACACCGTCGAAGCGTGGACGGATACCTTCCGCGGCTGGCAGCACGAGTTCGCGGCGAAATTCGAGGCGGGCATTGCGAACTTGTCCAGCGAGACCTTGGAAGGGGCCGCTTTACTGGATGGAGCGGCGGAGCGCGTGGCGAATTTCACGGACGCGGAGCGGCTTCGCGAATTGGCGAATGCGATGCGGGCCGGCGCGCCGGCCGAAGTCAACGAGATCGCGCATTCGGGCGAGCTCGAAGTTTTGATGGCCACCTATCCCGATCGCGCCGCTTCTACGCAGTACGGCCCCGCGCCGCGCGTGGTGGTCGATCGAAAGCAGGCACGCACCGCCGCGTGGTACGAATTTTTTCCGCGTTCAGCCGAAGGTCTGCCCGATCGCGGCTCGACTTTTCGTGATTGCCTTCCGCGCGTCAACGACGCGAAGGCGATGGGATTCGACGTAATCTATTTCCCGCCGATCCACCCGATCGGGCAGACGAACCGCAAGGGCCGCAACAATTCCGTGACCTCCGAGCCGGGCGAACCCGGCGTGCCGTATGCGATCGGCAGTGAGTGGGGCGGGCACAAGGCGATCGAGCCGGCACTCGGGACCTTCGAAGATTTCGCCTGGCTCGAGAACGAAATCCGAAGCCGCGGAATGGAGATCGCGCTCGACTTCGCGATCAACTGTTCGCCGGACCATCCCTACGTACGCGAACATCCCGAATGGTTCTACAAGCGGCCCGACGGCACGATCAAATACGCGGAGAACCCGCCGAAAAAATACGAGGACATTTATCCTTTGAATTTCCGCTGCGAGAATTGGCGGGCCCTCTGGGAAGAAATGAAGAGCATCATCCTCTTTTGGGCCGAGCGCGGCGTCCGCATCTTTCGCGTCGATAATCCGCACACCAAGCCGGTCGCGTTTTGGGAGTTCCTGATCTCCGGCGTGCGCGCGCAGTATCCCGACGTGATCTTTCTGTCGGAAGCCTTCACCAAGCCCAAGATGATGAAGGCGCTGGCCAAAGCCGGGTTCAACCAGAGCTACACCTACTTCACCTGGCGGACCGCCAAGGCCGAGCTGACCGAATATTTCACCGAGCTCACGCAGACCGACATGCGCGAATATTTTCGCGGCAATCTTTTCACCAACACGCCGGATATCCTGCCGTTTCATTTGCAGGAAGGCGGCAAGCCGATGTTCATGATCCGATCCGTGCTCGCCGTGACGCTCTCGAGCGCCTACGGGATCTACAGCGGCTTCGAGTTATGCGAGAACGAAGCTTTGCCGGGCCGCGAAGAATACCTCGACTCCGAAAAGTACCAGTTCAAGGAACGCGACTGGGAGGCGCCGGGAAATATCAAGGCCTGGATCACGCGGGTGAACCAGATCCGGAAAGAAAACCGCGCCCTCCAACTTTACGATAACCTCCGCTTCTACCGCGCCGACAACAACGCCATCCTTTGTTACGCCAAGATGACCGAGGCGCGCGACAACATCATCCTTATCGTGGTGAACCTGGATCCTCTCCGGTCGCAGAACTCCTACGTTTACATCCCGCTGGCCGATTTCGGCCCGATGGATTCCGACGTTTACCAGGTCCACGATCTCCTCACGGATGCCAGCTACGTCTGGCGCGGAGAACGAAACTACGTCGAGCTCGATCCGCAGGTGCAGCCGGCCCACATCTTCCGCGTCCGCCGCTGGCTCGCCGGCGAGAAGTTTGTTTGAACGGCCAGTGCTCGTGCCTCCGTGAATGCGACGGCAATTGTTTCCAGCCCGAAGCTTTGCATTGTCGAAAGAGACATAGCGCGCGCCGGTCGCGTTGCTGACTCGCTTTGTTGGCGCTCCTGTTACTGAAAGACGTTCTTAAGCGGGAAGCCTGGTTGGCGAGGACAGCCGATGGAGTGGGTGGACCTTCGGTTGCAACGTCTGGATGGATAAGAACCTCGCACGGTCATTGCGACCGGCACAGCTCAACCCGCCTTTAAGCTTTCAATATTTCTCTTCGAGCGCCGCAAGCGGGACATTCCCAGCACTGAGCACTTCATTAAAGATTTTTCCTGAACCGCTAACACCTATCTGAGTCAAGAGCTCATCATTCGCAAATATTTTCATGTTTCCGCATTCGTAGCAAACTAGAAAATAGTACGTTGTCCCTCCAGTCGTTGCTTTAATAGCATGACGTGGAAGGAAACAAAGAGCGGAGCGACCATAGTAATGTGAGATATCAGTTCGAAGCGCTTGAACGACGCGTTCGCGAGACTCAGGGGACAGTTGGAGCTCCCCTAAGACCGTGGAGCCTTCCATTTTACGTGCTCCAGGCATTTCGCGATTGGGATCAAGCGAAAGCAATGTGAGTTGCGGTGACTCCTGCAAAGCGCGCTCGGCTGCGGGCGGAATTGACTTCGCAAATGGGTTGCAGCCAGTAAACATCACCAAGGCAAGAGTCGACCCCATGATCCTTGTAGCGCTAAATACCGTTTTCATTCGTGTTCGCTTCTTTCTCAGCAGCATCATGGTGGATAAATGTCGCTACGGCGGCCGCAGCTAGATTGGTCGCGTCTGTCCCGTACTCACTGGTCCACGTTGCCTTGCGCGCGTCTCTCGCGCAGCTGTTTCACTCGCGCCTTTTGCAGACGTGCTACCACTCTCAGCCAACGGTGATACTCTTCATCATGGCCGGGCACCATCATGTGATAGCTTACCAGTCTTTTCGCAGCCAAAATATCACCTTCAGAAGCCTTCTTCTCACAACGCAATCTTTCGCGGTCTGAAAGATCGTATGATTGGGCGCCGCTCCGAAAATCTTTGAAGGCAGAAGCCGGCACATGTTCGGTGCTAGCGGCGCAAGCAGCCAAGACAATGGCACAAGCTAAAGCTAGGAACGAAACACGCAGCCCAGGCAGGTAGCAGTACATCGACATAAGTGTCATCTTTCTGTGACTCTAAAGAGGGAAAGCTCGCTGAATTGGCCGACTGCCGAATCGACCTGCCAGGGCGTTGGAGGTTGGCGACACTAGGGGGTTCCATTGACAGCAAAGTTATGGAAGCGGTTTGTGTGTGGATCGAACTCTACGCCCCACGCATCACCCCCCCCGTCACATACCACTACGGGCTCTTTCTTCCAATCGATTGCATCGGGGTCGCGGTCCTTAAACTCTGAGGCCAGAAGTGCGTTTACATAGATAATTTTTCTGCCCCTTGAGATAAGACCTACGTATTGCCTGCAATAAGCCGAGGCCGGCCGATGTAGTCGCGCTCTGTGTGCGATGAATTGAGGCAATGCCTTTTCAATCAAAGTAATGTCGCCCAACGTCGGCATCCAGGAGCCGCTGACCTCTGTCGGACTCCTACGTGAGCATTGCTTCACCATTTGAGAGGCCCGCTCGGGGTTGAGGACAACTGCGCGGTCGGAAACGGAAACCGGCTCGATCGCCCAGGCTTGCAACGAGAGCGCTGCCAGAATGAGCACGCCGGTTGCGAGTATCTTCGTCGCTTTCATTTCAATTTGACTGCTTTGCCGTCATCGATGTGTTGTTGTATGAGCCTCTCCAAATCCGCGATATCTTTCTTAACCATGGCCTTTGGCGCCTTTATTAAGACAATGCCATTTGCGCCGTGGTTGCGGTACACCCTGACATCGGAAAACCGCGTGTCTGTTGCCAGCAACGCTTCAAAACGGTTTAGATCGTCAGGGCGGATCTTTGCCTCGACTTCAATTGTCCGAGAACCGTGTCTTTGCTCAATCTCTTGTTTCGACAGTGGCATCCATCGATAAGAATAGAGCGCCCGCGTTCTAGGAAAATGATGTTTCGTCCAATCGACTCGCGGATCGATGGCCATGCCAACCGCTTCCCGCGTCTTGCGGTTTTCGGGACTAAGGAGCTCAGAAAAGTGATCGTCACCGAGGCGCAAAAGAAGAACCAGACACTCGTTGGCCCAAGACTCCGCGAATTCGCCTGCCCCTTCACGATCGCGATGAATAACAAAGGCATGAAAAGCAAGCGCATTTCCGCGAAATGCCTGATAAATCGGATGACGCTCTTCGCCAGGTTTTGGGGCTGGACCGAACAGCCTCTCGTCGAAGCTTCGCCGATAAAACGAATTCAGGTATTGGCCGTGCTTGGGAAAATAGTAGTCATACAGAGTTTCAAACTCGGTCGGACTCGCTGAACTAGCCAGTGGTATCCCAATTACAGTAAACCACAGTTGGCACGCAGTGATCCCTAATGCCAACGCAACGCGCTTGCCGCGAAACGGAGAAAAGTCATGCCTTATGCTTCGTGCAGTAGTCGTGTGCTTGCAGGTCATTGTCGTTCTTCCTCTTGGCATGCGGTTACCGCTATCGTTCGGGGGCGGGTCGTTCAATTGATCTGCTCCCATCACCAGCGGAGCCACCTGGGAGCCCATCCGGCCAGTCAGCTTGCGACAAAGGTGAGGGTGGCTCGACATTTTGGGCGCCACTGTTCCCGTCACCACCACCGCCACCGCCAGGGCCGGAGCCTCCTGCGGGCATTCGGTTGTCCGGCTCAAGTCCGCGCCTAATGGGCGTTCTAGTCTGGTCTGGTTCCGTTATATGAAAACGTGTAGTTCCGCCATCTTTGATATTTCGCTCCATGACTTGGGTTGTAATCTGTACGGCTGTAGGATCAACCGTCACGCAAGCTCTTGAGTCTGGTTGTCCGGGAGCACCTTTTTGGTGCACGAGAGCGGGCTCTTTGTAGGAACTGTTCGGTTGTCCAGGCTTTAAACCCGACGCATTTCCTGTAATTGCTGGTTGAGTCGCTGGAAACTCTCCCTTATGGATTGGCCCCCACGCCAGTCCTTTCGGCCTCAAAGTATAGTTCCCGGCGCTTACACCTTGCGAAAGCTTACCTGGGTAAAACGGATTTACGTTTGCGCGCCCCCGGTATATTTCCTTGCCGTTATCTACGACATAATAAGTGCCCGGTGCTCTCCGATCAGCGTAGTCGCGATCAAGGTAAACGTCTGTGTCTAATCCCATCGGATCACCGAAATCCGCGGGGTCATTGTGGCAATACCGATAGAGATTACTCGCGTCACCTTTGAACCCGATCGGGTCGGCCTGGAGGAAACGACCGAGCTCAGGGGACATGAAACGGTTTCGCAGATCGTAGAGACTGAGTTCCGGAATGAACCGTTCTCCTGCAAAGAGATCAACGACACCGTGGGTTGAGGTTTCGGCAGGCGTCCCATACAGGTCGTAATGGTAACTCTCTAGCAAGGTGCCGTTGGCGTCAGCGACGTGCGTGGTGCTGCCGAGCTTGTCCTGGTAATAATAGAAGGTTCCGTTCCCGCCCCACGATTTGATCACGCCGTGGGCGCCCTGAAGGTAGGATGTCGTAGCGTTCAGGCCGTTTGCATACTCTTCGAGCAGCTCCCAATTATCCCAGGCGCTGAACCGAATGACGTTGTTTATGTTCCGGGCGATCTGCCGATTCTTGCCGTCATAATAGAACTCGGCGGTCGTTGTGCCGTTGCTCGCCCAGGTCAATCGGTTCTGGGCATCGTACCGATAGATCCACCCTTTGTAGGCGACCAAGTTCCCGTTTTGGTCGTAGGCGGGCTGACCGCTCGTTCCCTCTCCGGCTTGCTGCGCTCCGTTGCCGCCGTGATCGACGTTATCCACCTCCCAGTCGCTTGCAGTGGAATCGATCATCCCGGCCTCGTAGGCCACCGCTCGAAAATACTTGTGTTGGCCTACTGGCACGGAAAGCGGTCCATAATAGACTGCGGTCCCGTTGGTCCCATTCCCGTTGGCGTCGTGCGTGGGGTCAACAAATTGAAGGTCGCTCACTTTATAAAAGATAGTCGCGCCGGCTGTCGCCGTGCTCATGGTAACATGCACGGTTTGCCCGTAATTGCCGTCGTCTGATATTGCCACAGGCTCTACCTGCTGTGGCGGCGTGGCGGTCGGCGTCGCCGTGGCTGTGGCAGTCGGCGTCGGACTTACAAGCGGTGGGATCGTGGCCGTGGCGGTTGCTGTCGCGGTAGCGGTCGCAGTCGCGGTAGCCGTAGGGGTTGCTGTGGGCGTGGGACCCGGCGGCGGTGTGGCGGTGGCAGTGGCCGTCGGTGTGGGTGTAGGTGACGGTGTGCCTGTGGGCGTAGGAGTCGGGGTCGCCGATGGGCCTCCGGTTTCGCTGATCCCGGTATATTGGTTCAAGCCGTTGACTGCATAAGCAACGTTTACCAGGTTTGGATTGCTGTTGGTAGCAGTGGCCCGGTTCCCGGCCCAGTCGAACACGATGCCCAGGCTGTTGTTTTCGTTGGCGATGGCAACATCATTTGGCCAGTTTGGGAAGGTGCCGTCGCGCTTGAACGTTTTGATTTCCCGGCTCTCATCGTAATCGAACCAGTCGCCGCGCTGGTGATCCCGGCGCACCGCCGTCAGGTTGTTCACGGTGTTGTAGACGTAGTCGAAGCTGGGCGCACTGCCGTTGAGGTTGTGGGTAATGCCGGTGATCCGGTTGGCGTCGTCGGGAGTCAGCGTGGTCGAGGTTCCGTTGTCACGCGTTATCCCGATGGTGTTGCCGCTCTTGTCGTAGAGATAGCTGACGACCGGCGGCGACTGCGGCGGGACCGAGGCGCCGGGATAAATATGCGAGAGCTGGTTCCGCTGGGTGTAATCGTAGGTGAACGAAGAGCCGCTGGGATATTGAATTACCTGCCGGTTGCCGTCGGCGTCGTACGTGTAGGTGACCGTCCGTGGGGTATCATTATCGTTGAACCATTTGGTCGATTCGGTCTCCGTCTGGAGCCGGTTGTCGGGGTAATAAGTCTGATGAATGGTCGTCTGGGGCGTGGCCGAGCCGGGTGTGCCCGTACGGATCTCTTTCACCTGCGAGGCGTCGTAATAGTCTGTTTCCTGCCAGGACGTGGCGCCGTCGTTCCACTCGAAGCGATTCAGGC
>Ga0307478_10000397_pt1 | contig 46477 bp, 41 predicted proteins | sample atmos_gasesECM4C_2_FD_203713 | JGI IMG/M metagenome (GOLD analysis project Ga0307478, IMG submission 203713) | Hardwood forest soil microbial communities from Morgan-Monroe State Forest, Indiana, United States - atmos_gasesECM4C_05 | ecosystem: Environmental > Terrestrial > Soil > Temperate...
CGAAGGCCAGTCGGTTTGCTGTTAACCCCTTGAGTTTTTGCTTGTAGGGGCAGAGAATCCCGACGAGTCACGAGGCCGGCCTCGGGAAGAGTGCTTTGACAATTCGGGGAAGGCCTTATTGCTGGGGGATCTGGCGGGGTTGCCTCCAATGATTAGAGACGTCTTAAGTCGCCTGGGCTACAACGAGCTCCTGAGACAAGAGCGCCCGCTCTTGGCCGAGGATTACGTTTTCGATTCGAAGGCCATCGCTGCTGCGAAAGATCTCAAGCTGGAATATGAGAACGTATTTCTTCAGGAAACGCCGCTCTCGGTTGTCCGACAAATCCATTTGCAACATGGGAGCAACCCGCACACTGCTCTGCAACTGACATTGGCGCTTTGCTGGAATGGGTTTCGTGATGCTCTGGCGCTTCTCTCACGCTTTGTTGAATCTTTCGAACGCAGAATTCCCGAAGAGAATGTGGTGAGCACCGCGCAAGCACACCAGATCGGCGAGTTCGGTGTCAGTTGGGCATGGTTGGATAAGGGCGCTCCGGACATTTTGGGGTTTGTTCGCAAAAATGTATTTGTGGGGATTCGCGGACACGACGCGAGAGAACTGACCATCTCGTTGGCGAGAGAAGTGGATGCGGCACTTGGAAGAGGCACATCGACAGAGAAGTATGGAGACACAGCGCACCCTTTGTTCAACGAGCTGAGGAGGCGGGAAGGCGAGTTACCCAAGCTTCCTGCGACTGGCAAGTTGCCGCTGGGAACACTCCCGGCCGCGCAGAGCACCTTGTTTTTTCTTACTTCGAGCGGGTCGGTGAACCGGGAGAGCGACAAACCACAATCCTGGTATTACCGGGCGGGAACTCAGACGGGTCGTCAAGAAATAACTCTGTATTGGGTTGACGCGGGGATTCTGCCTGGAAGAGACCGGCTCGGCGTGGACGTTAACTAGGGAGGGGCGGCGAGATGGCGCTGCAACTCAAGACGATCACCTTCAATCATGATCCTTTGTCGGCGTCCAATTCGGCATTGAATATCCGTCGTAACAAGGATTTTGAAGTGCCCATTCCGGAATATGACGCGGCCATTCCGAGAACCCCCGCCGAATCCTGCGCTGCTTACGCCAAGCTGGAAACAACGGGTCAGAATGTGATTATCCGCGCGCGCTTGCAAATCCCTTCGGCAGCCAATGTCACGTATGAAGTCAAGGCGTCGGGAGGTGATGTACTGGGGCACTTGGATCCGGTACAGGTTGTCTTCAGCGGAGGGATTACGGACCAGACGGTCGATGCTCCTCTTTCACACAGAAACTTCAAGCAGGTAGGCCGGACGGATATTGTCTGGTTTTGGCGATATCGAAGAAAGGGAACCAGGAAATGGCATTTCCTGGCCAAGACGTCTCATCGCATCTACGTGGTTCTTGCGGTGCCCCCTGCGCCGTGGACCCAGGTGTTTGCGGACAAGAGAAATCCTTGGACCGATCTACTCGATGAGTGCTGCGTTATCGCCGCCGGAAGTGAGGATGCGCCATCGGCGGCGGAAAAAACGACCAAGGACATCCACCTGAATCATTCTTTGCGTTATGACATCGTGGAGGGCGCGGATCGATATGGGTTCGCCGTGACGGGCGACTCGTTTGATCTGACCAACTGGATTGACTATGTCTTGCGGGGAAACGCGCCGGCCAATCCGGTGTTTTGCGGAGGCTCGCCCGAGCAATACAAGGACTTTTGGATCGTTAATTGTTATGACTGCGCGGCCTCGAATGCGCTGATGTCAAAAGTCGTTGGGGCCGGCCTGGACTACTATTTTCACCAACCTTTTGGTTATCTGAATTACGTCCTGCCGATCGGCAGAGGAAAGTGCAATAACCCGTTTTACGGATGTTTCGGAAACAATCCAGCGGTTGGCCCAGACGATCCTCGAACATCGTTTGGAAACCATGCGTATCCGAAACTCAATGGAAACAACAACTACGATGCGTGCATGAGAGTCTGGGTGCCGGCATGGCTGAGCCTTCTGCTCTTTTTGATTTGGCTAATTGTGCTGATCATCACACTGGGTTTCGTGAATTTGAAAGGGCTCCTGAACGCATCGGGTGGATGGCTAATCGATCTAACCCAGCCCGATTACGTCTCCAAGACGATCGATGTCAGCCAGCCATTTGAGGCTGCGGCCGCCGGCGGCACGCCGGTCCTGCAGACGCTTCAATTTCGCGTGGTATAGATTCTGGGGAATCGCTGCACGAGCTAGCGGAAGAGGTTTTCCAACTGGACGCGCTCATTCGTTCTCGCGTCTCGATACTTCACAATAATGGGAGTGTACAAAGATAAAGCCCAGCGCAGCCCCGCTGGTTGCGAAATCGCGCGAGAGCCAGGAACGACGACAGCCTCCTCCGGGATCACCAATGGGATGCAGTCAGTCGCCGTATAGATCTGTTCGCGTACCAGGTCATATACCCCGGTTGAACCATTCAAGATTACCCCGCTCCCCAGCACCGTGCCGCGCTTCACCACAACACCCTCGTACACGCCGCAATTCCCGCCGACCATCACCTCGTCTTCGATTATCACCGGCATGGCGCCAACAGGCTCCAGAACCCCGCCGATATGGGCGCCAGCTGAGATGTGGCAATTTCGTCCGACTTGCGCACAACTCCCGATCAATGCGTGCGAGTCCACCATCGTTCCATCGTCGACGTACGCTCCAACATTGATGAACATCGGCGGCATGCAGGTGACACCACGTCCGACGTACGAGCCGTCGCGAATACTGGATCCCCCGGGAACGATCCGCAACTGGCTGGCGAGCTCGACCGCTTTCACAGGATACGTGTCCTTGTCGAAGAACGGTTGCCGCACCCGATCTACTGACATGTCGACCACCTTGCCCATACGAAACCCAAGCAAGATCCCCTTCTTCACCCACCCATTTACCCTCCAACCCGTTTCCGATCTTGCGTCCGGCTCGGCCGCGCGTATCTCGCCGCGATTCAACGCGGCTTTGAAAGCTTCGAACATGCGCCGGTGCTCTTCCGTGTACGCTGACGGAGGGGCGTCAAACAGTTGTTCAATCTCTGGCGGCAGCATAGGTTTTGTCGATCAGGCCGATCGTTTCAAGAACAGCCTCAATTCGCCCCATGGAACCCGCTCCGGGCGGCACCAGCGGCAGCCGCCAGACTGCTTGTAGCAACCCCATTCTTGCCATGGCGGCCTTTACCGGGATCGGATTGGATTCGACGAAATTGACCTCCATCAGTGGAAGATACTGCGTGTGAATTACACGCGCGGCGGCAAAGTTATTTTGCAGCGCGAGGTCGCAAAGCCTGCTCATTTCCGCGGGGATCTCGTTGGAGGCTACGGAAATCACGCCACGCCCGCCCAGCGCGAAGAGCGGCAAAGTGATGGCATCATCGCCGGAGAGGATCACGAAGTCGTCGGGGACCAGCGCGGCGATCGACGCCATTTGCGAAATGTTTCCGGACGCTTCTTTTATGCCCACAATCGTATCGATAGCGGCCAGGCGCTTTACCGTTGCGGGTTCAATGTTGACTCCGGTGCGGCCGGGGACGTTGTAAAGCAAGATCGGCAGCGAAACCGCTCCGGCAATAAAACGGAAATGCTGGTACAGCCCTTCCTGCGTGGGCTTGTTGTAGTAGGGCGCGACGGAAAGAATTCCGCTGACGCCCATTGCTTCATATTCGCGTGCCGCGCGTGCCACTTCCGCGGTGTCGTAGCCGCCCGCTCCAGCGACTATGGGCACGCTGCCGTGCGCTTCCTCCAATATGATTTCGACGACGCGTCTACGCTCGGTCGGCGTCAGCGTCGGGCTTTCCCCGGTCGTCCCGCAGGGCACCAGAAAATGAACTCCGGCCTCGACCTGCCGCCGCACCAGCCGCCGCAAAGCAGCTTCATCGATCGAGAAGTCATTCCGAAACGGAGTAACCAATGCTGTACCGCAACCTGTGAACATGATGTGTCTCCTTAAGATCCTCATTCTCGAGCCAGAAATCCGCAGGGCCTGCGCTCTCATTCCAATTCATTCACAATCTCGCGAAATTCGAACACTCCAGTCTTCCCCACAATCCAGCGCGCCGCCCGCAGCGCCCCGCGCGCAAACCCCTCCCGGCTTCTTGCCGTATGGCGGATGGTAATCGTGTCGGAACTCGAGTCGAATCCGATCTCGTGCGTTCCGGGATGAGCGCCTGCGCGAGTGGCGCTTAGGTTGATCGTCCGATGGAAACCAGCTTGTTTCATCTCGTCTGCGACCGCCAATAGCGTGCCGGACGGCGCGTCCCGCTTGGCGGAGTGATGGATTTCCCAGCCCCATGCTTCGTACTCGGCTTCGGCCGCAAAGGCGCTGGCCGCTTGCGCGATGATCTGCCGGAAGCGGTAGACGCCGACCGAAAAGTTGGGACTCCACACTAGGGCGCCGCCGGCTGATTCAACGGCCTCGCGCACGCAGGGCAACTGCTGAAACCATCCTGTCGTGCCCGCGACAACGGGAATTCCCAGCGCGGCAAGCTGCCGTATATTCTGGATGGCCGCGGAAGGTGCGGAGAATTCCATTGCGGCGTCGACTCGGTGGAGATTTTCGCGAGTGAGGCCAACACTGTGCGCATTCGTCGTGCTGTTCAGCGTCAAGCGGACGTCAAAACCATAATCGGGCGCGAGCTCTTCGATCAACCGCCCCATTTTTCCGTGTCCGACAATGGCGAGTCCGCGCGTCATGGCGATTTCCGTGAAACTTCGGCATGCGACGCGAGCAGTCGCTTGACCATATTCACGTAGATGGCCACTGCATCGCGCAGCTCTCGTTTTGAGATCCGCTCCTCGGCCGTGTGTGCCACATGAATGCTGCCCGGCCCAATCAGAAACGGAGTGCCCCACGTTTCGTGCAGCGTGGGCACGTCGGTCGTGAAAGCCACCACGCTCGTCGGCAGCCCATCGAACGCGGCAAAGTGAAAAACCGGCGTATACAAGACTTCGTGGACTTCCACTCGTCCGGCCGTAGCCTTGTGAACGGCTTCTCGTACCGGAGCGGCGTCTCGCACCAGTCGAAACATGATTTCGGCCTGGGCTTCGTCGGCAACCACGTTTGGCGCACGCCCTCCCGATATCGTGCCGATATTCAACGTGCTTCTTCCGAGCAGCGAGTCCGCAGGCAGCGCCAGATGCCGAATATTCTCAAGCGCGTCCAGCAGCAGATCGATTGCCGAGTGGCCTAATGCCGGATAGCCCGAATGGGTCAACACGCCCTTGGCCCGCAACTCGAAACGCAGCGCCCCCTTCGATGCCAGGCATAATTTGTTTTCCGTCGGCTCGCCATTGACCAAATACCGAGAGCCGCGCGGAGTTTTCGCCGCAACGCGCGCGCCTGCGCTGTTTCGTTCTTCTCCGACCACAAACAGAAGGCCAATGTCCGATATGCCCTCCTCGAGGAGTTGCTCCGCGGCGCAAGTCATGGCCGCGATAATTCCCTTGGCATCGCATGCGCCCCGCCCCCTGAGGAATTCATCGTCTTCGCTCGACGCGAAAAACGGCGGCACGGTGTCCATGTGCGTCGACATCGTCACCACCGGTGTGCCCCAGCTGGCAAAGACATTGAACCGCTGCGCTTCCACGGCCATCCGTTCGACGCGGCCACCATGTTTCGCGGCCAGCGGCGAAAGATGCCTAAGCAGAAATTCGCCGCACATCGCCTCATTGTTGGTCACCGATTCGATGTCAACAAGCGCGCGGGTTAGCGCAAACAGATCCATGATTGCTTTCTGGGAATGGAACGAAAGAGAAGGGAAGAGCCGAAGAAGACTCGGGGCTGTCACTCCTCGATAGCGCTCCATCCGCTTTAACTTCACATCGGATGACAGTGGACAGGTCTTAGGCCTGGCCCCCAGCCTTCCACGGCGTCAGCTGCCGCGGCGACTTCGGCGGATCAACAGGATTGCCCCTTTCGCGCGAGCGCCCGAAGCTGATCGGGAAAACACGCCCGGCTATTAATGGGATCCGCACCTCTACCAAGTACAAACCGAAAGTAACGGAGCGACCCGCGAAAGTCAATCCTTGCAACATTCAAAAAACAAGCTTGGCATATCTGTTTTTTAACGGCTCCCCTGGATTGACGTCCGCGACAAGTTTCTCTAAGCTCGGATTCGACAATGAGCTTTTCCAATCATCACCGGGCGCACCGTCACCATCATCACGGCCATCTGCCGCGCCCGTTGAGTTCTACCTAGCGAATAGTTAGAAAACCCACTCATCGGCCCGCTGGCGCTAAGCCCCAGCGGGTTTTTTGTTGTTGGTCACCTTGGAGGATGCACGTGGAAATCGCTTTCGAAAAGAGCGGCGGCTTGGTGCCCGCGATTATTCAGGACAGTCGCACCGGTAAAGTGCTAATGCTCGGCTTCATGAACGCGGAGGCGCTGGCCGAGACGCAACGCACTCGCGAAGCGGTTTTCTTCAGCCGCTCCCGCAACCGCTTGTGGAGGAAGGGCGAATCCAGCGGTCACGTTCTGCGCGTCCGGGAGATTCGCATCGATTGCGATGCGGATGCCTTGCTCGTGCGTGTGGAACCATTGGGGCCGGGCGTTTGCCACGAAGGCTATCGCAGTTGCTTTTTCCGCCAGCTGGAGGAAAACGGTAGCGTGCGCGCGGTCGAGGAGCAGGCATTTGATCCAGCCAAAGTCTACGCTCCGGAAACAAATCGATGAATCGCTTGAAGCTCGGAATCCCCAAAGGCAGTTTGCAAGAAGCGACCTTGGAACTTTTCTCGCGCGCCGGTTGGAAGATCACCATAAGCTCGCGCAACTACGTGCCCACGATTGACGATCCGGAGATTGAGTGCCTGCTTGTGCGCGCTCAAGAGATGTCACGCTACGTGGAGACCGGCGCGCTAGACGCGGGAATTACTGGGCACGATTGGGTCGTCGAACCCGGCTCGGATGTCGAGGAACTCGCCGAGCTGGTCTACGCCAAGCAGAGGTTGTCGCGCGTCAAGTGGGTGCTCGCCGTGCACGAAGATTCCGCCATTCGGCAGCCTCGCGACTTGCAGGGCAAAGTAATCGCCACGGAAATCGTGCGTATTACCGAGCGATATCTGCAGTGCCATGGAGTGAGTGCGCGCGTGGATTTTTCCTGGGGCGCTACGGAGGTGAAGGTGCCGCAGCTCGCTGACGCCATCGTCGAGGTCACGGAAACCGGTTCTTCACTGCGTGCCAATCGCCTCCGTATTGTCGATACTGTCCTGGAATCCGCCACGGTCTTCGTCATGAATCGCGCCGCGGCCGCGGACACTTGGAAGAAAGAAAAAGCGGAAAATCTTATTTTGATGTTGCAAGGAGCCATTGCCGCCGCCACCAAAGTTGGACTGCTCCTGAATGTGCGCCGAGAGGATTTGGACCGCGTGGTGGCCATTCTGCCGGCCCTGAAGAAACCCACGATTTCAATGCTCAGTGATCCAGAGTGGGTCGCTGTCAATACGATCGTCGAGGAATCCGTGGTCCGGCAGATCTTGCCGAAGCTAAAAGCCGCAAATGCGCAAGGGATCGTCGAATATCCCCTGAACAAGATTGTCCTGTAATGCGCATCTTAAAACTAAGTCGCGCACTGGAGAAAAAGTTGCTGGCTGCGCGCGAACGTCGCGATCGCCAGGCTGAGCAAATTGCCGCCCGGATTGTCGCGGAGGTCCGAAAGCGCGGCGATGCGGCGCTTTTTTCCTGGAGCCGACAGCTCGACGGTATCGATTTAGCGCGCGGCGGCGTCTGGGTATCACGCCGTGAGATTGACGTTGCGCGACGCTGCGTCAGGCTAGATTTCGTGCGCGCCGCAAAACACGCTATAGCCAATGTGCGAAAGGTGGCTGAGAAACAGTTGCCGCGAGCTTGGTCGCTGGAAGTCGAACCCGGCGTACGCATAGGCCAGATGGTCAGGCCCATCCAATCGGTTGGTTGCTATATTCCGGGTGGCGCCTCTACGCTGGTCTCCACGCTCGTAATGACCGCTGTTCCGGCGCAGGTTGCGGGAGTAAAGCGCATCGTAGCCGTATGCTCGCGACCAAATAATCACTTTCTCGCCGTCGCCGGCATCCTTGGTTTGAGCGAAATCGCGCGCATCGGAGGAGCGCAGGCAGTCGCCGCGATGGCCTACGGAACGGAAACAGTTCCGCGTGTCGAGAAAATCTTTGGGCCAGGTAACCGCTTTGTGACCGCGGCGAAGCAATTGGTAAGCCGCGACTGCGCCATCGATCTTCCCGCCGGACCTACCGAAGCCATTGTGCTCGCATCCCGCGGCAATCCCCGCTGGATCGCCGCGGACTTACTGGCACAGGCGGAACACGCCCAGGATGCAGCGAGCATCTTGGTAACGACGTCCGCGCGCCTCGCGACGGAAGTGCGACACGCACTTGCGGAACAGTTGAAGAGCCTGCCGAAAGTGAACGCTGCTCACGTTTCCGTCAAGGAGAACGCACTGATCTTGCTCGCTGCGTCCGAGCACGCGGCAATCGATTTCGTGAACCGCTTCGCGCCGGAACATCTCAGTCTTCCGCAAGCGAGAGCAGCGACTCTTAAAAAGATTACCGCGGCGGGAACGATTTTTGTCGGCCCCTGGGCCGCGCAGCCGCTGGGCGATTACGCCGGCGGGAGCAACCACGTCCTGCCCACCGGCGGGTGGGCGCGCATTCGCGGAGGGTTATCAACCTCCGATTTTGTGAAGTGCATAAGCCTGCAGGATATTGGACGCAAGGGTTTCCGCCGCCTCGCGCGCGACGTGCGCGTTCTCGCACAAGCTGAAAATTTAGTGGCGCATCAGAACGCCGTGGCGGTCCGCGAATGAAACCGAGGTCCTCCCATTCAGCGCGCAGGTCTGGACGTTCCCGAATGATGCCAAGAACCGCAAAAATTCATCGTAAGACCAATGAGACTGATATCACCCTGCGCCTGAATCTCGACGGTCGCGGCAAAGCGCATATCAGCACAGGTATTCGTTTCTTCGATCACATGTTGGAACTAGTGGCTCGCCACGGCGCATTCGATCTCGAATTGAACGCGCGCGGCGATTTGGATGTCGATCAGCACCACACTGTCGAAGACGTCGGCATCGCCCTCGGCCAGGCCATGGCCAAAGCCCTGGGGACGAAGCGCGGAATTCTGCGCGCCGGATACTTCCTGATGCCCATGGACGAAACGCTAGCCGCTAGCGCCGTCGATTTGGCTGGCCGCCCTGTCTGCGTTGTTAACGCCAACATTGCCAGCCCGCGCATCGGCGATTTTCAGACCGAGCTTACCGAAGATTTCTTCCAAGGTTTCGCGCAGGCGGCCCGCGCCAATGTGCATCTTCGAGTTCTATACGGCCGCTCCTCGCATCATCAGGTCGAGGCCATGTTCAAAGCGTTTGCGCGCGCGTTGCGTTTCGCGGTGGCGCGCGACAAAAGACTCCGCCGCGTGCTGCCCAGCACCAAGGGTCTATTATGAAAATCACCCTGCTGGATTGCGGCGTAAGCAACGTCGCCTCGGTCGAACGTGCGCTACAGCGCCTCGGAGCAGAGTCGCAACGCGCCGCCACTCCGGAATGCATTGCCAATGCGGACGCGCTTCTGCTCCCGGGCGTAGGACATTTCGAAGCTCTTATACGGGTCCTCGACGACTGCAAATTACGCGCGCCTCTGTGCGACTCCATCCGTCGCGGCGTACCCTTCCTCGGCATTTGCCTCGGACTCCACGCTCTCTATCACGCCAGCGACGAGGCCCCGCAACACACCGGCTTACAGATCTTGCCGGGCCGTGTGCGCGCGCTGCCGGCGGTCGCCAAGCTGCCGCATATGGGCTGGAATCGCCTCACCTTGAAAAATCAATCGCGCTTGCTCGAGGGCATCGACGCTAATGCATATTTCTATTTCGCCCACAGTTATGCCGCGATCCAACAAGGCGACGAAGCCGTGGCGGCGTGCAGTTATGGAGCGGACTTTGTCGCCGTGCTCGAGAAAGAAAATATGTGCGCGGTCCAGTTTCATCCGGAGAAGAGCGGAGAAGCTGGAGCGCAAGTCCTGCGGAATTTCCTGAGGCTCTGCCGATGACCCTTGCGCGGCGCATTATTCCTTGCCTGGACGTCGATGGCGACCGCGTCGTGAAAGGCGTGAATTTTCTCACTCTACGCGATGCTGGTGATCCCGCGAGATTAGCGGCGTGCTATAACGCCGAAGGCGCCGATGAACTAGTGGTATTGGACATCGCCGCCTCGCGCGACCATCGGCCTACCTTTCTGGAAACCATCCGTCGCGTTGCGGCCGAACTCGCGATTCCCTTGACCGCCGGAGGCGGCATTCGCAGCGCCGAAGACGCTCGCTCCGTTCTTCGTGCCGGCGCGGACAAAATTACGCTGAACACCGCTGCGATGGCCCGCCCCGATTTGATTTCCGAAACATCGCTCGAGTTTGGCGCGCAAGCCGTTGTGCTCGCGATCGACGCCAAAGGCGTCGGGGATCAGTGGGTAGTGATGGTTCGCGGCGGACGCGATTCCACAAATCGCGACGCCATCGCTTGGGCAAAGCAGGGCGTTGCCCTCGGCGCCGGAGAAATTTTATTAACCTCCATGGATCGCGATGGAACAAAAAGCGGTTTTGATACCGCGCTCACCGCGGCGATATCGTCGCAGGTCTCTGTACCCGTCATCGCCTCCGGCGGCGCGAAGCTACCCGATCACTTCCTCGAGATTTTTACCTCCGGGCGCGCCGATGCAGCGTTGGCTGCGTCAATCTTTCACGACGGCATTCAGCCGATCGGCCAGCTCAAGGAATTTCTCCACGCCCATGGAATTCCCGTAAGGTTCCCGTGCTAATTCCGTGCATTGATTTGCAGCAAGGCCAAGCCGTGCAGCTCGTGCACGGCCGAAGGCGTGAGCTTGCGATCTCAGACGTGATGTCGCTGCTGCCAAAATTCAAAAAATACAAATGGTTGCACATTATCGACCTCGATGCCGCCATCGGCAAGGGTGACAACGGCGAACTGGTGCGCAAACTGTGCACCGAAGCGGTTCGGCGTTTTGGCATGAAAGTCCGCGTGGGCGGAGGAATTCGCACCGTTCGGCGTGCGCAGGAAATCATCAAATGGGGGGCACACCAAGTCATCGTCGGAAGCGCGGCGTTCAAGGATGGCAAAATAGACACGCCATTTCTTCGCCGTCTCCGCGCGCGCCTGGGCCGCCCCACAATTGTCTTGGCCCTCGACACATCGAGAGGACACATTGTCATTAAAGGATGGCGTGAGAAATTGCGCATTCGCCCGGAGCAGGTGATGCAAGACCTCGAGCCGTTTTGCGCTGCATTTCTGTGCACCGACGTGGATCGCGAAGGCACCATGACCGGCGCCAATCGCCAATGGTTCGAACAGTTGCGCGGCGCCACCCCGCATCCCATCATTGCCGCGGGCGGCATCAAGGCCCAGCGGGAAATCCATGCTCTCGAGCGGATGGGCATCGACGCGGCCGTCGGCATGGCCCTTTACAAGCACCGTCTGCATTGAAGGGTGGAGCAAGCCATCAATTCGACCGGTAAGTGTTTCTAAGGATTCCGACCTCTTCTAATGCGACGTGTTTGTAAGTTGCCGGCATTCCATCGACATACGGACCCGCCAAGTTTCCCGTGTCGATTCCAATCCGGTGTGCCGCTCCATCGTCGTTCCCTGCTTCCTTCCGTCCATGCTACGTTCGTTCAGTCCCACAAAACCTTTTTTTAACAATTTCGTGTTTGACATCAGCGCCTTTAAAGCATAAATAATGCCAGCAATGACGGGTTTAGTCGCTGCGTGACGGATGCTCTGCTGTCGCGTCCCCTCGGGGTCTAGCTCGCCTAACTCAGCCCGTCGTAAAAAACGATTAGTTGCTGCAGTCCTCGTTTAGATTTGGTCTTCGTTGCGGTCCAAATCTTGTGTTTCTGCATCTCAACTACGTCGTCCAGGTTCGATTCCGCTCGGGGAGGCAATCTTGAAGGCCTGCTCACTCCTCTTAGCACCCATATCAGCGAAGCTGTCCGCCAAGTCTTGGTTCCAATTCATCGCCGTTGCGGGCTCCGTTCTTCTTCCTATCGCTTCATGCTTCGCGCCTGTCGCGCGCGGAACATCACCTGAGGATCCCAAGGTAGCCTCCTCCGAAGGCCCGACCGTGGCGATTCCAGGACCCTTGCGGTCGTTCTTGCGCATGGCCGGCATCAGTCAAAAGGTTGCGCCAGAAGAAGTTATGCCCTTGCTGGCTCGCAACGTCTTCGTATTAGGCTACGAGGGGGAATGGTCCAAGGGTCGGCCGTCGGAATTCCTGGTTCTCTTGAACCGCTACGTCCAGCAGGCCAGGGAATTGGTCACTCTGGCAGGTCCCAGTGGCGTGATTCATGTTTCCAATTGTGATGATGCCAAATCGCTACTGAAAATCCTGGGTTATAGAACCCGCGCCGATTGTGGCCAGCACAATACGTTCCTGGAGACCGCCGACCCACAACGTGCCTTTCTCACCATCGATTCCGGATTCCCGTTGCCCGACCTGGAAAAAAGTCTCCAGGAAAATCGTCCTTTCACCTATTCCTTCGTGATGTCGCGCGTGCCGTCCCCTCCTGTGGAGATCGAATGGGCCAGGAAGGGGAAAAAAACGGATGTAGTGGACGTGATCTTAAGCGATCCGGCCTTGGCCCGATTCTACTGGGCCTTGTCCCGCATGGATGCCGAAACTCTCTCTGGTCTGCGGCAATCCAACACCCTGAAAAAGATCCTGCCGCAAGCGGCCATCCTCGATTTCTATGGCAGTCATATCTGCATCCGATCGGGCCGAGTCGTTGTGCCCGGTGGATCCGTCGCCACGCCGGCCTGGAAGGAACTGGTTGGCGCCAGCCCCGATCTCCCGGGTGAATTCATCCCCAAATTGCTAACCAAGGATAACGGCTGGCTGGCCGCATATTTTGACAGCCTCTCCAGTGTTCTTCCCTCTCAACAAGCTCACTTCACCGACCCCGCCCGCCTGCGCCGTTTTTATGAAATGTTCCGTGGCAAGGACTCTTCCGATGCCGGAACCGGCGTTTTTCGCCGCGACTCCGGCCTGTTTCTGCTGATGACCCGCCTGCGTTGGGAGCCCAACGGCGACCCCTACGTTCCCGGAAACCTCGATGTCTGGAAGAAAATTCTTCGGCAGAAAACAGATTCCAAACTGGTCCGCGACTGGGGCCGCCGCGCGGAGCATTGGAATCAACCAATTCAATTGCTCGACGCCCTGGCAGCCATCTCCCGCGTGCAAACCGACACTGGTCCTTTGCAATGCTACCTGATGCTGAGCGAACTCGACGCCAAGCGCCCTCCGGAGCGTCGTCTTCACCCCGAAACGGTGGCCCTGCTGGCCGCTAAGTTTCCAGACTTCGGCGACCAATATCTGATCTTTTCGGAGTTCCCCGATTTGAACGATGCGTCCATCACCACTTTCCTCCAGGTGGTGACTAGCCTCAACAGCATTCCCAAAAACGTTCTACGCGGCAACGCTCTCGGAACCTTTCAAGCCAGCGTAGGGCTCTGGCAGATACTCGCCCGTCAAGATGAAATTCCCCCGGCCGCTTTGAACGATTCCTGGCAAAAGTTGGTCAAGCCCTTTGGCAGAGTCGGTTCGTCGTCGCAACTGTTCGACGCCGGGCGTGCCGCCGTCAGGGACTTGCTTGTCGCCGCGACCGGAAAGCCCGAAGCGTCCCAAGACAGCATCGTCAACTTGCTGGCTGGCCCCCATCAGTCCGCTGCCGAGGCGCAGCGCCTGCATGATCAGGTCGCCAACAGAATCCGTTCCGTTTTGGACGAGCAACGTTTGGTGTCGCTCGACACCCTCTTGGCCTTGGGTGACGGTCTGCGCGACGGTGCGCAGGGAAACACTTCCAATGCCAACTTGCTTCCTTTGGCCGGTGAACTCCGTGAATTCGAAATGCCCCAGCCCATCTTCAAAAATAGTGAAAGAGACCAATGGGCCGCGGGAATTTACAACAATCGTCACACCGATTTACAGATGCGCACCAACCTGGCCAAGCTGATCAAGTCGCCGGCGTCTCCCGAACAGCTCGCCGAGTCCCGCGGCCAGCTCACTCCATTTCTGCGCGACACTTTGGTCGGTCTTAACTACGCGTACTATGAGCCTCCCGGCGCCCAGATTCTTCACCATAATCCTCTCTTCGTTCGCTCCCATGATTTTGCCGGCGACACCGTTATTGGCGTCGAGCACCTCTGGCAAGCCCCGCGCATGTTTGGCGCCGGCTCACCCGCCGGCGGAGGCGCCCACCTGGTCGGCTCCCTTGCCGATTTGCCCTATGTGCTGGCCACCGCGGAGCAGGATTTTATCGCCCCGCAAAATGTTCAGGCCTTGATCTGGCGAGATCTCGTTCCCGGCCTGTTGACCAACGCCGTTGTCCCGCGATGGTGGAATGTCAGCCAGAATGAGCTTCACGCCGTCCGCCTCTATCAGCAGTTCGGCGAGGAACTCTTGGCTGCTTCCGCACAAAATGATGACCTGCGCGTCAAAGTCATGGACATTCTTTCCAATCGCATGATTCCGCTGCGTTCCGAAAGGCTCGAGCAGACTCTGCATTCCGGACATGTGCCCGAAGCCGTTGCGCAATTGATGCCCGCGGACACCTTCTATCTAGCCGCCGAATATCAGCGGCGATTTCCGCAAGAGCTCAATTCCTTCGGACCCGCCGGCTCTGAACTTGCCGAACTCTCGAAGCTCCACTCCGAAGAAGTCAATTGGGACCGTTTGTCGCGTGACTTTGGAGTGCCTCACCGCGTCTTGGCCCAGAGCTATGCGCGAGAATTGCTGAATCTTCCTCCTTTCCCGGTTTTTATGGGCCATTCCAGTCGCTTGTTGGCCGAGACATGGGATTCCAACAATCTTTACTGGGCCCGCCTGGCCGACGAGAAAAATTATTCACCCGCGGAGCTAAACCGCTTGGTTCCTGAGCTCACCCATCGCATGGTCGAAAAGATCTTTGCCACTGATTTCGAAGATTGGCCCGCTCTGCTGCGCGCCGTTCGCGAAACTGGCGATGAGTTCCGGCAGGGCAAGATCGGCCTGTCAGGAAATGATGCTTTTGCTCGACCCTAGTTTCGTTTTTGCGTGGCTCAATCTCCTCCGGCCGTTGCCGCCGGAGAATAAGCGCGGTGCCATATGGAATGCAAACCTATGAAGAAACGAACTTTCTCGATCGCCGTTATTGTCCTGCTTTCTTTGTCTCTTTCCGCTTTCTGGCTTCTTGCCCAGGACGACTCCACGCGCCTTCGCGTCGTCGTCAACTTGGTCCAGTTAAACGTGGCGGTGACCGATACCAGGGGCAACTACGTCACCGGTCTTCGCCCTTCCGATTTCGCGATCTCCGAGGACGGCATTTCCGAAAACATTGCTACCTTCGAAGAGGGCAATGGTCCCACCACTAGGCTGGCGGAACTCGCCGCCGGGGAAGGCAAGGACGTCGGCGTCTCTGCTTCCTCGCAGGAACACACTCGGCCACAAGGCTCGGGGTCGCTCGCCTCTTCCGAAGATTCGCCCGATACCCTCAGTTCAGCCGTCGCTGGCGCCAACGTCTTCATTTTGTTCGATACCAGCAACTACATGTACCGCGGCTTCGTTTTTGCCCAGGATGCCATCGCCGATTTCGTTCGATCCCTCCACACCGCCGACAAGGTCGCTTTTTATTCCTACAGCCGCGATCTCTATCGTGCTGCTGGATTGACTTCCGACCGCTCGGAGCTAGTCCGCGGCGTGCGCACCAGCGTGGCCGGCGACGATGCCGCTCTCTATAACTGCTTGCTCTTAACCGTCCAGGATGCCGGCCAGTATCCCGGACGAAAAGTCATCGTGGTCTTTTCGAATGGCCCGGACAACTCCAGCGTCGTGCCCCCGGAAGATGTCGCCGAACTCGCCCAATCATCCGGTATCCCCATCTATATGATCAGCACCAGAGAGGCGCAACTCGAACCCGTTTCCAGCGCTGTCTTTGAGCGTATGAGTGCGGCCACTGGCGGCAAAGCCTACTTTGCTAAGAATTGGCGCGACGAGAAGAAGGCTTTTGCCTCTATCCGCGACGATTTAGCCCATCTTTATTCCTTCAGTTACTATCCAAAACCCAACGCCAATCGCGGCTGGCGCTCTATCAAAGTGCAATTGGTCGGCGAACGCTTGAAGAAATATCACATCCGCACCCGCAACGGCTATCGCCCCAGGCCCAACCGTCTTTCCGGCGGCAACGAGCCGGCGTCCACTTCCCAGCTCATTCCCAACTAACGCACATGGATCACTTGCAACGTTAGGAAAACGAGCTTGCCTTAGCTTGAGCGATCCGTTGCGGTAGATTCGTCAGCGCATGCTGATTGTGTCACTCATGCGGCCAGTCCTGGGAGGTGTGAAGGATGCGCAGGATGTGAATTGTATCGCCGCCAACCTCGTAGACGATGACGTACGGAAGGGAAGCCATCACCAATTCGCGCGTTCCCTCCTTCTTTCCTACACGGCCACGGTTTGGGAAACTCTTCAAATTGGAGGGCGCGTCGAAGAGTAGGTGAATTAAGCGCTCTGCGTTTTCGGGTGTTTTTTCGAAAAGATAAAAGATAATGTGCGATGGTCTCTAGGTCATCTGCTGCTGCAGAGGTCCAGCGAAGGCGCATCACGCGCGCCGACGTTTTTGTGCAATTACCTTGTCCAGACGTGCGGCAACTTCTTCATGTTCCAGCACTTCGCCACGATCGACTTGCGCCAGCCCTTTTTCGACTTGGCGAATGAACCATTCGTCGTAATCCGCCAAACGCTCAACCGCTTCATGCACCAACGATTCAGCGTCGCGTCCCTGTTCCGCCGCAACGCGATCAAGCTTGGCCTTCAGCTCTGGCGGAAGGTGTATTTCCATGCCGTCAGTGTAAGTGCGCCGCCCAGCTCTGTCAAAACGTTTGTGCCAACCGCAGACATTCGGCAGACAAGATCGGGAACAGTGCAGATGCCACTCTACTCTAAGACAACACTCCCAGATTGTGGATGGGCGCTGCAGCAATGGCAGGATGCGCCCATCCCATTACCTGATCGCCGTGCGTTGCGACCTATCGCCGGTCACGTTCCTTGCGCTTCTTAGGAACGCGGGTGCGCGTCCCGTTATACCATCCCGAGGGATCGCTGACTTGCACCTGCGCTGACGCCAGCGTGGTGTGGCCGGCCGCGTCGGTGGCCCGGTAAGTGATCGTATAGATTCGAGGTTTCGACAGGTTGGAGCGCTCGGCGCTCAGTAGGAACGATCGCGCGTCTGTAGGGAACACTATCGCTCCACCTTCCACTGTCTCGGCGTCATCCGAATCCAGCGGGTCGCTGCTGGTGATCGACACCAGTTGCACCGTCGGATTCGCATCGCAAACGTCATTCGCGCTCACGGTAGCCGTGATTTGCACCAGTTTGTGATTCGGCGGCCACAAGTAATTCGGTGACACGCTTACCGTCAACGTAGGAGGCATCGTGTCCTGAACCGTAACGTGGGTCGAGGCCGACGCGCTTAGACCTGCGGCGTCCGTCACCGTTAGCGTAAATGTGTGTACGCCCATGGTCAGTGATAGCTGCACCACCGCCGTCGTCCCCACGAGGTTGTTCGCCTCGTCGGTCCACGCGTAGCTCAGCGCGGTTCCATCCGGATCGGAAGATGCGGAACCATTCAATGTCACCGTGGTGCCATAGTGCCCTGCACATTCCACAACCTGGTCCGCGCCCGCGTTAGCCACCGGCGGATGATGCGTGACCTGCGGATTGGTGAACCTGCTGAACAGGATTTGGTTTACGCCCGAAGCGTCGTCGGACCACACTACGTTCAAATTGCCGTTCTTGTCCTCCAGAATTTCGCCGCCGGAGGACGCACCTGAATCATTGGAGAGGTTCTGCGCCGTTGCAAAAGTCACTCCAGCATCAGTTGAGCGCGTGAAAAACAGGCTCATGTTGCCCGGTGTATTGTCCATCCACACCAGATCGATGTTGCCCGCAGCGTCGATGTTCATAAACGGATTGATCGAGTTCCCGGAATTATTCGAAAGATTAGCCACGGGCGAGAAAGTGGTGCCTCCGTCGCTGGAGCACGAAAAGTAGATGTCCTGGTTAGTAGCCGGTGGAACGTTGTCCTGCCAAACCACAAAGGTGTTTCCATTCGCATCCACTCCGATCAGCTCATTGCCGGAATTGCCTGGGCTGTTCGAAAGGTTCTTCGTAGCCGCAAAGGTCACTCCGCCATCGGTCGAGTGGGTAAAGAAAATGTCATTGTTGCCCGGCGTGTCGTCCGTCCATACCACTTCGATGTTGCCGTTGAGGCCCACAGCGATTTGCGCGCTGAACGAGTTCCCCGAGTTGTTGGAAAGATTCTTGGGAGTCGAGAAAGTCGCTCCTTTATCCGTCGAACGGCTGAAGGAAATGTCCGACTGGAAGTTGAAGTCGTCTTCCCATGCAACATTTATGCTGCCGTCTGCGGCGATGGCCATCTGCGGCCCGATCGAACCCGTCGTATTCGTAGCCAGGTTTGCCATCGGAGAAAACGTGACGCCGTCCGTCGAGTGCCGGTACATGATGCCGAAGGTAATGTCGTCGTTTTCCCACACCACGCTGATGTTTCCGGTGCTATCCACGCCTATTTGCGGGTTTGCCGAGTCCGGGGGATCATTCGACAGGTTCTGTGGCGTCGAGAACGTTACGCCGCCGTCGGTCGATCGGCTGAAAAAGATATCCTCATTGCCTGGGGTCGTGTCCACCCACACCACGTTGATGCCCCCGTTGCTATCCACCGCAATCTGTGGGCTGAAGGAAAAGCCCGAACTGTTCGATAGATTTTTTGGAGTGGAGAAAGTCTTTCCGCCATCCGTTGACCGGCTGAACAGAATATTCGAATTATTGGCCGTGTCGTCTTCCCAAACCACGCTGATGTTGCCTGCGGCGTCGACCCCCATTTGCGGTGTCATGGAAAAGTCCGTGTTGTTGGACACGTTCTTTGCAGGGGAAAACACAACTTGCGCCCGGGCTCCGGCGCACATCGATAGCAAACCCAAGATTGCGACTACGATTGGACGGAAGCGGCTGGGATGAACCACGACATCCTCCTTATACCGATCAGCGCAATAAAGCCGTATTTCTCTAGGCAGTGCGTTTTTCAATAGGATCGACTGCCTCTGGCCAGTCTTGCGGGGGCTTCCGAACTGGCTAATTCTTGAGGCTATTTGGAACCGCTCGCCCTCGGGGACAGTGAGGAAGCAAGCTCAACTTTCTTAACGTAGTGTAGTAAACTCAGCCGAAAGAAAAGGGAAACTAAAGTACTATGTGTCCAAAATTGCAACAACCTGGCCTTTGAGCCAGCTCCCTCGATTCTCTTGGAAGATAAACCATGCTCCCAGTTCAGCGTCCGATCGAAAGTTTGCATATTCCCGTAACTATTTCATTGCATTGGCTTTGTTGCTCAGGTGGCTTGTTTCTCCTCGTCCACTTCGTTTTCCTGGAGCATCGCCGCTACTTGCCCTTACAATCAGCCCGATGGAACGCACCTAGGAGAGGGGTACCACTGTGGACAAAGTCCGCATCCTCGTCGGTAGTACCCGTCGGCCTAAGCTTGCCGCGGTGCAGGAGGCGATTCGCGACTTTGGCGCGGTTCTCGCTCCCGGCCTGGAGTTTGAGGTGGTTGGCGCGGAAGTGGAGAGCGGCGTGGGGCACACTCCCGCCAATCGCGGCGAATTGATGTTGGGCGCGCGGCGGAGGGCCGAGGCAGTGGTCCGCCTCGCCCGTGAAAAAGCTCAATCCTGGCAATACTTTGTAGGCCTGGAAGGCGGCCTGGACGTTATCCAGGAAGCCTCGGGGCACGGGGAAGGAGGCGTGCGGCGCGTCCTGCTGGAGAGTTGGGCGTACGTCTCCGACGGGAGGATCGGGCACTTTGGGCGCTCTGGCGGCGTCGAGATACCGGACGCGCTGGCACGCGAAGTTCTGGAGAACGGCGTGGAGCTGTCCGTTGCGATCGATCAATTTGCGGGAGCCATCGGCATTCGCGATAACCAAGGCGCTTGGGGCGTTTTGTCCAGCGGCCTGATCAGCCGGACCGAAGCCTTTCGCGTTGCGCTCGTCGCGGCTTTTGCGCCGTTCTATAATAGGAAGATGTATCATGCGGCGTCGGTTGCGCGGTAATCGTCAGCGAGCGGCGCAGCCACCGCGCGCGGGCAACGCTTCAAGGAGAAGCCAGTGGACATCGTAAAGGGCAATATGGGCTGGATCGAGGTCGTCGTCGGGCCCATGTTTTCGGGCAAGAGCGAAGAATTGATCCGCCGTCTGCGCCGCGCCGAGATTGCGCGGCAACGTGTGCAGATCTTCAAGCCCGCCATTGATGAACGCTATGCCGCCAACGAAATTATCTCCCACTCCGGCTTGGGCATTGCCTCCGACAATATTCTGAAGGCCGGCGAAATCATGGAAAAGGTCCAGCCTCGCACGGAAGTCATCGGCATCGACGAGGCGCAATTTTTGGGTGACGAAGTGGTCGACGTCTGCACCAAGCTGGCCAACCTGGGCAAGCGCGTCATTGTCACCGGCCTCGATACCGATTACCGTGGCCGCCCCTTCGAGCCCATGCCCCGGCTGCTGGCCATCGCCGAAGAAATCACCAAGCTGCTCGCCATCTGCGTCCGTTGCGGAAATCCAGCAGTCCATACGCAGCGCCTGGTGGAGAGCGAAGAGCTAATCGTAGTTGGAGCCACCGGAATGTACGAAGCCCGCTGCCGCCGCTGCTTCGAGCCCAACCCGGAGCAAGCCAAAGAGAAGAAAGACACCCCACTCCTCGTCCGCAATCGTGCCGCAGGGAAATCCTAGCGCTAGCCTAAGGCAGCGCTAGGCTCATGCGATCATAGTTCCGCAACGAGCTAGCGCTGGAGTCGCGGTAAATCCAGCAGAAATAACTCTGCTCCAGCTAAATTGAGAACCAGAACGGCGGCGCTGGCACGTCACGCACCAGAGCCGCCGTCATGAAAGAAGTTGTCGAGTGCCTCGACCAGATAAGGTCTGTCGGTCGCTGGCTCCCTTGGGTTCAGTGCACGTTCCCAACAACCGTGTCCTGATTCGGGGTGGTTGTCCCCGGAAGTCCGCGGTCGTCGGTCCAGACCGTGTGTGCCCCGCCCGTCGAGTCTACCGCAACGCCGGTATAGTCGCCGATAAAGCTCCCGGAAAACTCGAGGTACGGATTGGATGATTGCGTGGAGACGCGGGTCTCGCTAGCATATCCATCCGTCGAGCTGCTGAAAGCATAGTCGAGGCAGACCGGCGCCAGGTCCACGTACACCGGGGCAGAGAAGGGATAATTCGGATCGCTCGTGTTCAGGAACCCTCGCTGGCACGTATGGTCAGTCGCCGTTGGAACCGGCGAGTAGTCACGGGTGTAGTAGCCCACAACAGTGCGGCCATTGTTGGCCCCCACTGCCGGGTACACCTTGTCGGTGCCCGAAGTAATGATTCTCGGGGTCGTCCAAGTGATGCCGTTGGCCGAGGTGACCAGTTTCACCTGGTTGTTCGTAGTTCCTGAGAATGACGCCGCGCCAGCGGCGCAGCCAGGATTATTCTGGTCGTCTGACCAGGCAATGGCCAGGCCGCCTGTTCTCGGATCGATGGCGAGTGAGGGAAAGCTGCTGACGCGGAACTGCTCGAAGCTCAGCCGCTGCCGGCCCTGGGCCACATTCAAGGGATAGCAGCCGATGTCGTCGTACACTCGCCCGAGCTCGACATTGGTGAACGTCAACCCTCCATCGGTCGAGCGCGCGAGTACGGTCTGATCCTTCGTTACATCGTTGGCTTGGTTGCCCTCGTACGCCACATAAACGGTTCCGTCGGGCGCGACTGCTGGGGACGACCCCTGGTCGAAGGGATGGGCGCTGTCGCTCACCACGATCGGGCTAGACCATGTAGCGCCATAATCGTGCGACACGGCCTCCACGATGTTTGAAGAAATGTATCCAAGCGTTCCACCCTTCATCTTAAAAAGCGTCCAGGTGACGTAAACATTGCCACCTGCGCCCGCCGCGATCCAATCTTTGTCATTGAAGAAAGTGTTAGCGTCTTCGTAGTGGACCATCACCGGCGTGCTCCAGGTGGCGCCACCATCGCGGGAAGAGGCCACCGCAACCCCGCTGGGCGTGCGATTCGTGAAGTTAAAGTTATACACGAGCGAGGAGAAGTAGAGTGTGCCGTCCGGAGCAAATGCCAGCACAGGATCGCCCCCGGCCTGCACATGCTTGAATAACCCGTTGGCTCCCGAGAAGGAATCCCATCCGGGAAGAACGACATCGGAGAACGTGCTGCCGCCATCCTTGCTGTAGTAGATCAAGGCCTGGAACCCGAAGCGATAGTCATTCGCCGAGGTCACGATGTTTTGGTTGTTGGTCGGGTTAATGACGATGTTCTGCTCGTTCTGGGGGTTATAGCACTGGGTACCGTCTATCAGCGTGAAGAGTGTGTCGCCCACGATGGCGTTGACATTTGCGCCCGAGATCGGTGAATACAACATGGTGGAGGTGAAAGGCGCGCGCCGGCAAAGCGAAAAGAAGGTAAGACTATTGGGGTCTGGGTGACTGGCCGCGGCGGCCTCGAAGTCGTTGGGGAAGAAGAGGGAATCGTCCCTGCCTTGGCTCCGGTCAGGGCCAAGTGCTTTGAAATGATTTCCCTGCGCCTGCACCACCTGACTGAATGCCATCGTTAGAAACAGCACCGAAAGCATACTGAACATGGATTTTCGAGTACTCCGAGGTGATTCCTTCATTAAACACACCCTTTCTACGTCAATGATTGCTAGGGGGGACGCAGAAGGAAGTAACACGCCGGTCACTACCTGTCAAGCGCGCAAGCTGAATTTTACATTTCCCCGGCGCGCCGCAGGCAAGCCTAAGTCGCGTGTTCAGAATCCTTTGGGTTAATCATTCGATTATTCTTGACAACCTTTCACTGAAAAGGTATAGTGTCTTTTGTAGAGTCCTGCGCCTCCAGGAAATATCCGCGACACCAATTCCTAACTCCTTTAGAATGAACAGATCCAAGCGGTTTAGGCCTTAAGGCCTTTAGAATCAGCACTTGCAGGAAACCCCCGGGGGGAGGGGGATATATCTACGCTTTGAAGTTGCCGCCTTCTTCGGCGCCAACCTGACTCTGCGGACCTTCGTAGGTCTGTGCAGCTTCGGCGGCGCGAGAACGCACCAAGTGCAAGGCTCTCGTTCAGGTCCGGTCGACACTTATGATGACTTTCACTTGACCGTCGCCGCTGGGCGGGGCTTCGGTGTGAAAGGATGCTTTCCAATTACCCCACGTGCCACTTGAAATTACCCATTGGCTCGTGGTTTCGTCGCCGCTCCCCGTGTTAACACGGCTCCAGTGATCCCGATTTGCCACGGTATCATTGAGCGCGGCCATGACATCATGAACGGACTGCTTCGTTTCAACCGACCACTCACTGTGCCAAAACTGACGGGAGGTGTCGTACCGCAGCGGCCGGGCATGCAGTTGGAACCTCAGTTGCACAAATGTATTCAACATGGGCATATCTCCAAGTTGTGCCCGAACGAACTGGCCGTTGGGGTCCCAGTTGTATTCTGTGTTTACGGCCACGAACTGTGACTCCCCTCTCCCAAACACACGGTCGATAATGTGCAGCGCGCCATCGATGCCGGACGATAGCCCGGCCGTGGTGATAATCTTCCCGTTGTCGACGAACCGCTGGTCTGCCACGACTTTTGTTCGTGGCGCGACTGTCTTCAGCAGATCAATGAATCCTGCGGTTGTGGTCGCGGTTTGCCCATCGAGGAGTCCAGCTTGCGCCAATATGAAGGCGCCATTGCAGACGGACATTACATAGTGTGCATCCCGGGCTTCTTCCTGCACCCAACGAAGCACCTTCGGGTTGGCCATTTGGCTTCCGACGCCCGGCCCACCCAAACGGCTGCTGCCACCTCCCGGCACGACCAGTATTTCCGCCTTGGGAGAATTCTCGAAGGTATAGCGCGGGTTGACGCTCATACCCCCCGATGTCGTGATGGGATCCAGTTTCTCCGAGACTGTGAATACATCGAATTGCGAATCGAGGATTTCCCATGGCCCGGCGTAATCGATGATCTGTATGCCGTCGAAGATCAATATGGCGGCGTGCTTTCTAGAATTGGCAGACTTAGGGGGTTTTTGAGGGGGAGTTTGCGCCCACGAGCAGGGGAATGCCGCTAGCAGAAGGAAGGCTAAGGTCATGTTTTGCAGTGGCTTGCTCATGATAGACACCCCTGTCCCGTCAGCTTACTACGTCTTAGTGCCAAACCTTGGTTACAAGGGTTCGGCATCGCCGCTCCCGTGGTCTAAGCGCTGCTCAACCAGCAACTCTCCCGTCTCGTGTCGAAGGAGGCGACGCCCTCATCGAATCAGCCTTATCCACTAGCACGGAATACTTGCTCCCAAGGCGCGACCCAATGATGAATAGCACTCAGTCCCACAAATTCTCCCGACCATCCGCACTGGCATGACTGCCTGAACCCACGAATGGCAACGTGTTCGCGATCTAGATTCTCGCTTACAGATGTAGCCGTCAGGGGCGAACCGCATCGCGGGCATCGAAATATCAATACATGAACAAACGCCCGCGCGCTCCGCGTTGGTTTGTTTATTGAAGATTTCGAGCCCATAGCTAACATGGTACAAACGACGGCACCATGAGCCATGGAGGGTTAGATGCGTCGATGGGCCTGTCGTGAGCTACTGGCAACGACTTGGGACCCGAAGCTGAGAAAGAAGTTATGCAGCGTAGTCCAGCAAGCACCGTGGTACGTCAGCAAGGTCCACATATTCTCCCAATTCGACCCAATGACGCATTGCCGCGAAGCCGGGCAATTCACCTATCCAGCCGCATTGGCATCGAAGGTTGAAAATGTAACTGTCGGCAGGCTCTAAGTTGGCTTGCGAACTGGAGCAGACTGAAGCGAGATAACCCTGGCACGCGGAACACCTGAGTAGAAAGAAGTGCGCGTAGATTTCGGTCATTCCAAATCAAAAATTCCCAGTGGAAGTTGAGCAGACCTTACCACAATCCTCCATTTGGTGTCATTACGCCAACAATAAAATTTACATACTCTTTACAGTGTATTTCGATTCCGAATCTCCCTGCTTAAAATACGTACACAAACGGCGAGAACCGACCTCTCGCTGATGGGCGGGTGCCCTGCCACCTCACAAACTAAGCACGGCACCTGTCCCCCGTTTGCGATCTGATTTACCGCGTTCTCGCACTTCGAATGAACGAGATGTGAGCTCCCTTGAGGTAGTTGTTCCTGCGTGGCGCGCCTGTTATCGTAGGGCTGAACTTGGCTCTTCGCCCTCACTCTGTCTATGCGCATTGAATCGAAAGCTCCTACCCGTGTGGATTTGGCGGGCGGCACGCTGGACATCTGGCCGCTGTACCTATTTCATCCTGGCGCCGTCACGGTGAATGCCGCGATTACTCGCTATGCTTCGTGCCGGATTGAGACGCATGCGTTGGGCGATGAACGGATTCGCCTGATTTCCCGAGATACGCAGCGCGAAGAAGGCTTTGCGTCTTTTACCGAACTGGTGCAGGGGAAACGTTACAAGCTGCCGCTGCTGGCGGAAATCGTCAAATTTTTTCAGCCGCAGGGCGGCTTTACGCTCACAACCGATTCAGAGGCACCGGCGGGGGCGGGAATTGGCGGGTCGAGCGCGATGGCGGTGGCGATTTGCGCGGCGCTGGATCGCTACACGGGGGCGGGCAAGAGCAAAGGGGACTGGATCCACATTAGCCGCGACGCGGAAGCGATTGTGATCCGCGTGCCGACGGGGACGCAGGACCATTATCCACCGGCCTTCGGTGGCGCGGCGGCGATCGAACTGCCTCCAGGGGGCGAACGGCGCACGGAATTGCGGGTGGACTTGTCGGAGCTGGAAAGGCGTATCGTGCTCTGCTATACGGGGAAGCCGCGAAAGTCGGCGATCAACAACTGGGACGTGTTTCGCGCCCATATCAACGGGAATAAGGCGGTATTCAGCAACCTAGCGCGGATCTCGGAGGTGGCGCAAGACTTGCGCGGCGCGCTGGAAATGTCTAATTGGACGGAGGCGGGGCGGCTAATGCGCGAAGAGTGGAGCTTTCGTAAGCGCAATCTGCCCAACATCAGCACCAAGACGATCGACAGGATCGTGGAGTCCACTCGACGGAGGGGTGCCCTGGCCGGCAAAGTTTGCGGTGCGGGAGGCGGCGGCTGCGTGGTCCTGCTGATCGAGCCGGGAACGCGCGAGAGGGTGGAGGGAGCGGTGGTGGAAAGCGGCGGGGAAGTGCTGGCCATGAGAATCGACCGCTCGGGCGTGCAGGTAACCGTCTCCTAGGCGCGCGCCTATTCCCGCTTAGTAGTCGGGCGAAGGAGCCACTGTTCAGCGAGCTTTCTGCATCATAGAATATAGACCTGCGGGCCGCGGAGGGCGGTCCGGTCGCGTGTATGCCGAAGTTGCTTGCTATAACTTGCGGTTTGATGCTCTTCGCCGGCGCGGATATCCCCGGCTCGGAGCGGCTGCGCCCGTCCGCGCTGCCTAACGACACGTTTTCGTCCACGGACGAAATTGCTGTGCTGCCCGACGACCTTGCGGAGGATCAGGCCGCGCAATCAGATAGCTCGACCAAAGCGTCGAATAAAGGTAAGTCCACACCTCTGCAGGAGCACACCAAGCTGGACCTGATCCGTTATGTCTCCGGCGAATTCGCCAAGGCCACGCGCAACCTGCCGGCCGGCAAGGAAGGCTTTTTGGTTTATGTCGATAAGCCGCTGAGCCCGGAGCTTCTGGAGCGAGCGGTGGCTACGCACGGGGCTGCGGTGCACATTGGCGACAGCGCGCAGATCACCAAGCTGGAATTCCACGATCATTCGATAGCGGTGGATGTGAACGGCGGTGGGCGCGGAAAGAAGCACTGGCGCGATCATATCCAACTCGGCATGGGCGGCACGATTCCGACCACGCGAACGACGACTACGCAGGACCAGGATAACGGGCCGCCCGGAATGCAGCCGGGTATGGGCAGCACGATTTTTCTGGAGTTCAGCAAAACAGTGCCGGATTTGACTCCGGAGGAATTGAAAAAGCTGCTTTCTCCTTTTTTGGATTTTGCGAAGCAGCGCTCCGCCTCGGTGCAATGGGTGGATACGTTGCCACCCGAAATGAAGAAAGCGATTCAAGAGCGCCGCCCAACGGTGGGCATGGATCGCGAAGAAGTGGTGGCTGCTATCGGCAAACCGGAACACAAAGTTCGCGAGCGCGATTCCGAAGGCAACGATATCGAAGACTGGATTTACGGCCAGCCGCCATCCAAGACGGTTTTCGTCCGCTTCATGGGCGACCGGGTTACCAGCATCAAGCAATATCCACAATAGTTTTCGCTCTCTCCTGGCGCGCGTTGACTTTTCTTGACGCAGCCCATAGCATTTTAGGTTTCGCAGCGTGGCTGAAGTCCGCAGTGTGGCCCTGCCGCAGAAGTGTAGGGCACGGCCTGCCTGCAGCAGGCAGGGACACCCGTGCCGTCTTAGCACGCATTCCCATTCGGAGGAAGAATGCCCATCAAGGTAGGAATCAACGGCTTCGGCCGCATCGGCCGGAACATCATGCGCACCGCGCTGGACGACAAGGAGATTCAGTTCGTGGCTGTGAACGACGTGACCGACGCGAAAACGCTGGCTCACTTGCTGAAATACGATTCGATTTTGGGCAATTTAGCGCATAAAGTTACGCACACGGACGATACGATCTCGGTGGAGGGGAAGAGCTTCAAAGTATTTAAGACCAAAGATCCCGGGGAGATCGACTGGGCTTCGGTGGGTGCGAACATCGTGGTGGAATCGACCGGGCTGTTCACAAGCGGAGCGGAGGCCAAGAAGCATCTGCGTGGACCAGTGAAGAAGGTGATCATCTCGGCGCCTGCGGATGGTCCGGATGCGACCTTTGTTCTCGGTGTCAATGACAACACCTACGACGCCGCGAAACACAATGTCGTCTCCAATGCCTCCTGCACGACCAATTGTCTCGCACCGGTCGCCAAAGTTTTGCAAGATACTTTTGGCATTCAGAGCGGGACGATGACCACGATTCACTCGTACACCAACGATCAAAAATTGCTGGATTTGCCGCACAAAGATTTGCGGCGGGCAAGGGCGGCGGCCATCAATATGATTCCCAGCTCGACGGGCGCGGCTAAGGCGTTGCACCTGGTGATTCCGGCCCTCAAGGGCAAGCTTGATGGGTACGCGATGCGCGTGCCGACGCCCAATGTCAGCGTGGTGGACTTGACAGTATTTGTAGACAAACCGACCACCGTAGAAGGCGTAAATGGCGCGCTGAAGGCCGCGGCGAACGGAGCCATGAAGAATATTCTGGCGTATACGGAAGAAGAGTTGGTCTCCGCGGACTTCAAGGGCAATCCGCATTCTTCCATTGTGGATGCCGGGTACACCAAAGTGGTGGGCGACCGCTGCGTGAAGGTGCTGGCCTGGTACGACAACGAGTGGGGATATTCCTGCCGCTGCCGCGATTTGATCAAGTTTATGGCGGCGAAGTTCTAGCAGACTTAGACGCTCTGTCGCAGCGTCATTCTAATTTCCCAAGGAAGGCATGAACAAACTCACGATTAATGATGTGGACTTGCGCGGCAAGCGTGTATTTTTTCGCGTGGATTTCAATGTGCCGCTGAAGGATGGGACAGTCTCCGACGATACGCGGATTCGGGAGACGCTGCCGACGCTGCGGCTGGCCATCCAGAAGGGCGGCCGGCTAGTGCTGGCTTCACACCTGGGGCGGCCTAAGGGTGGGCCGGACCCGAAATTTTCGCTCGCGCCAGTGGCGAAGAAGCTCCAGGAGCTTGTGGAGCGCGACGTGGTCTTTGCGAACGATTGCGTGGGAGCGGATGCGGAGGGCAAGAGCAAGGCGCTGGCGGAGGGCGGCGTACTGCTGCTGGAAAACGTTCGATTTCATGCCGAAGAAGAAAAGAATGATGAAGCGTTCTCGAAGCAGTTAGCGGCGTTGTGCGACGGCGTTTTCGTTTGCGATGCGTTCGGATCGGCGCACCGGGCGCACGCATCGGTGGTGGGGATTACCCGCTTCGTGAAGCAGGCTGCGGCTGGCTTGCTAATGGAAAAGGAGCTGGCATATCTGGGCAAGGCGGTCACGAATCCTGCGCGGCCGTTTGTGGCGATCCTGGGTGGCGCGAAGGTCAGCGACAAAATCGAAGTGGTGGAAAATTTGATGAAGATCGCCGACGCGATGCTGATCGGCGGCGGCATGGCTTATACGTTTGAGAAGGCGCACGGTTTGCCGATCGGGAAATCGCTGGTGGAGAACGACAAGATCGACCTGGCCAAGCGCCTTCTTGCTGAGGCCAAGGCAAAGAATTTCAAGTTGTTGCTGCCCAGCGACCATGTGGTAGCGCCGGAACTCAAGGCGGATGCCAAGGCGAGTGTATGCGATGTTTCGTCGACGCCGGCAGATCAGATGGGGCTGGACATCGGGCCAAAGACTATTACGGCGTACTCGGCGGAAATTGCGAAGGCCAGGACAATTGTGTGGAATGGGCCGATGGGCGTTTTCGAGATGCCGGCTTTTGCGAAGGGCACGCTGGAAGTGGCGAAAGCAGTGGCTGCGGCGACCGCTGCGGGTGCGACTTCCATTGTGGGTGGAGGGGATTCCGTGGCGGCCGTGCATCAGTCCGGCGTGGCGAACAAGATTTCGCATATTTCTACTGGCGGCGGGGCTTCGCTGGAGTTTCTTGGGGGGCGGAAGCTGCCTGGCGTTGAGGCGCTTACTGATAAAGGGTAAGAGACGGCAAAAGATAACGCAGAGACGCAGAGAACGCTGAGCCGCGCAGAGGCATTCAACAGAAACAAAGATTTTTGACACTGAGTTCACGGAGATAGGAGCACAGAGGTCGCAGAGGAATTCACAAACAAAATGACTCAGGCGAACCGGAGGCGGGTGATCGCGGGCAATTGGAAGATGTTCAAGACGCAGGCGGAGACGCGTGCGTTTTTTGCTTCGTTTCTGCCCTTGGTTCAAGGTGTACGGAATTGCGACATTGTGGTTGCGCCTCCGTTCACGGCAATTGCCGCGGCGGCGGAAGCAGCGAAGGGCAGCAGGGTGGCAATCGGCGGGCAAGACGTGTTCTGGGAAAAGGAAGGCGCGTTTACCGGCGAGATTGCGCCGGGGATGCTGGTGGATGCGGGGTGCCGCTATGTAATTATCGGGCATTCCGAGCGGCGGCAATTTTTCGGCGAGACCAGTGAAACCGTGGCAAAGAAAACCAAAGCAGCGCTTGCCGCCGGGCTGACCCCGATTGTTTGCGTCGGTGAATTGCTGAAAGATCGCGAAGCCGGGCGCACCGAAGAGATTTGCGAAGCGCAATTTACGGGCGGCCCGGGTGCGTTGACCGCCGAGGAGTTCTCCCGTATTCTGGTTGCTTACGAGCCAGTCTGGGCTATCGGCACGGGCAAGACGGCAACGCCGGAAATTGCCGCTGCGGCGCACGGCTTTCTGCGCAAGTGCGCGGAAAAGAAATTCACCGCCGAGCAGGCCCAGGCCTTGCGCATTTTGTACGGCGGCAGCGTCAAACCCGACAATATTCAGGGATTGATGGCTCAGGACGAGTTGGACGGCGCGCTGGTGGGCGGGGCGAGCCTGGACGCAAAGTCTTTCGCGTCGATCGTGAGCGGCTGCGAGGCGGCACGGTAAGTTCCTCCTGCGAGTGCGGCCGAATCTTTTGTTTTAGTGAGGTTTGAAAATGTCAGGTTGGATGAAGTGGGCAATATCGCTGGCCGCGGGATTTGCGTTTATCGTCCTGGGGTGGCGACTCTCGGATTCACGATGGTTTTCGTGGGTGTTGCCCACGTTTTTTGTGGTGAACTGCCTGTTTTTGATCATCGTGGTGTTGCTGCAGAGCGGCAAGGCTGCGGACATCGCCGGAGCTTTTGGAGGCGCGGGGAGTCAAACCGCGTTCGGGCCGCGGGGCGCGGCGACGGTACTGTCGCGGGCGACGACGTGGTGCGCCATTATGTTCATGGTCTGCGCGATGGCGTTGGTGCTGCACACGGACAAAGGTGTTGGGCAGGGCGGCTCGGTGCTGGAGAAATTTTCGAAGCCGGCGCCGGTAAAGCCCGCTGCACCAAAGACACTGCCGCCGCAGTCCAGTACGCCGCAGACAACGCCAAACACTACTCCCGCTCCGACAACCCAGCCACCGGCGCAACAGGCTCCGTCTAGTTCGCAGCCGGCACCGACGCAACCCAAAAAGCCGTAGCCTTCATTTAGCTCGTGTGCTTTAGCAGCCGCCCAGAACCTCGCAATTCGCGCTGCGCTCCTTTATAATCAGCAAGTCTGTGAAATGCGGTAGTGGCGGAACTGGCAGACGCACCAGCTTGAGGGGCTGGCGGTAGCAATACCGTGGAGGTTCGAGTCCTCTCTACCGCACCATTTCCACGTATTGAACGGTCATTTGGAGAACTGCCGCGTTACGGAAGTGCGTTCCTTCTCGTTGCGAATCTCGGCGAGCCATTTTTCCAGGGTAGCTTGATCCTTCTCTTCGATTTTGGTGAACGCCACGCCCATGCTGTTCTTGCCCACGTTCACGATGTGACCCAGCGCCGCGAAGAATGCGCCGCGGTGAATAATGCGCAGCCTCACCCTGGTGCCAACCGAGAAAGGCTTTTGCGCAGTTACCTGGCATCCAAAGACACTGAGGTTGGTGGTTTGTTCGCGGGTCTCGCGTTCCGATTCCATTTCGACCAGTTCGATGCTGGCCGCAAAGGGATATCGGCGGGCTCGAGGTCTCTCGATCACGATATTCTCCCGATTCAGTGCCGTGGAAACCTGGCGTTTTTATGAGAGGGACAGTAGCACGAGACCGGGGCCGTGAGTGTTCAAAGTGGAGCAGTGCCTTTCGCAGATGCCACTGGTGTTGAATTCCGAGTGAGAGAGCGATCTGTTCCAATGATTCCTGGTTCGCTTGCTTTCATCGTTCGCGCTCGGAGCGGTACGATATTGGAGGCAAGCGCGCTAGTTTGAGAGAAGTTCATGCCCGGGACCACAGACACCCAGGATACTCGGCCGATCGTCACCGACCTTGGAGGGGGAGGCAGCGGAAGCAGGCCTCCTTCGAGAGGAGGTGGCGGCGGAGGAGGGGATAGAGGCGGGCGGCACTGGAAGCCGCCGCAGCGCCGCTTTTCGACCGCGATTACGTTGGGCATGGTGTCCATTTCGGTATTTTTCCTGGTGCCGTGCGCAGCGTTTATCGTTCTCGCGCACACCAGCAAGGCCTGGGTGCCGCTTCATTTGCCAAAGATTCTGTGGCTCAACACAGCAATCTTGGTAGCGAGCAGCTACACGCTGGAGCAGGCGCGCCGGCGATTATTGGCTCCGGATGTTTCACGATTTCGAAAACTATGGCGCGTTTCCACCGTCCTGGGCATCGCGTTTCTGGTGGGGCAGATGGTTGCGTGGCTGCAACTGACGGCTTCCGGCCTGTATATCGCAAGCAATCAAGCGGCCAGCTTTTTCTACATTTTTACGGTGGCCCATGCGGTGCACCTGATGGGCGGGATTGCGGGATTGCTGTTCGTGGCGGTGCGCGATTTTGACAAAGGCAATATCTCGCAGGTGAGCGCAGTGAAAATTACGTCGTATTACTGGCATTTCATGGACGGCTTGTGGATTTTTCTGTTGCTACTGCTCTATCTAGGGTGATGAGCAGAGATTAATGGCGAACGAACTCGCTAACCGCTTCCGCCACGCGGGTCAATTGCGCCGGGCGCAACTCGGGAAACATGGGCAAGGACAGCACTTCCTGGGCGGCATGCTCGGCATGCGGAAAATCTCCGGCTTTGTATCCGAGAGAAGCGTAGAGCGGCTGAAGGTGCAGGGGCACGGGATAATATATCGCGCTGCCGATCTTTTTCTCTGACAAAACGCGCTGCAGCTTGTCGCGCTCTTCCACGCGAATGGTGTACTGGTGGAAGACGTGCTCGAAAGCTCCGGGGACCAATGGCGGCATGATGCCGGGAATTTGCGCGAGATGCCGCGTGTATTCCGCTGCGTGCGCTTGCCGGGCGCGCTGCCATTCCGTTAGATGACGGAGCTTTACGCGAAGGATGGCGGCTTGTATTTCATCCAGCCGGCCGTTCCAGCCGGGCTCGCTACTGACATATCTCTCGGCTTGTCCGTGGTTGCGCAGAATCCGCAAACGCTCGGCGCGCTTTGCGGAGTTGGTTACGATCATGCCGGCATCGCCGCAGGCGCCTAGATTTTTGGTTGGATAAAAACTGAAGCAGCCCACTTCGGCGAGCGAACCGGTGCGCCGGCCCTGGTATCCCGCGCCGATGGCTTGGGCGGCGTCTTCCACGACCGGCAGATTCTTTCTGCGCGCGAAATCCATAATGGGATCCATGTCGGCGGCCAGGCCATAGAGGTGAACGACTACGATGGCGCGGGTGCGAGACGTAACGCGCCGTTCGATTTGAGACGGGTCGATGTTGTAGGTGTTGGGTTGAATGTCCGCGAAAACCGGCTTGGCGCCAAGCGCGCTCACGGCACTGCCGGTGGCCACGAAGGTGAACGGCGGCAGAATGACTTCGTCGCCTGCCGCGACGTCACAGGAGCGCAAGGCCAGAACGAGAGCATCGGTGCCAGAGCCCACGCCGACGGCGTGCGCGACTCCGCAAAGGCGCGCGATCTCATCTTCCAGCGCAGCGCCTTCCGGCCCCAGGATAAATTGGTGGGAGGATAGGACGCGGTCGACGGCCTCGCGAATTTCGCCGCCAATGACGGCGAACTGCGCGGCCAAATCGAATTGAGGTACGGGATTGTAAGATGCCGCGAGTGGATTGGAACTCATTCGGAAAGTGATCCGCGCCGGCGGCTCGGAAACGATGCGGCCAGCCGCGAAATATTATTTTTTCGGAAGCTTGGTGCAAACGGCGACGGCATTGTTGGGATTGATGGCACTGGCTTCTTCTTCGACCGACTGGATCATGCCCTTCTTGTCGACGACGAAAGTAGTGCGCTGAGCCCAATCATATTCTTCTTTCTGGACGTTGTACATCTTGAGGATGCCGTACTCTTTGAGCACTTTGCGATTCATGTCGCTAAGCAAAGGAAATGTTACGCCGATTTTCTCCGCAAACGCGTTATTGGCGGCAGGGCTATCGATGCTGATTCCAAAGACGACCGCGTCTGACGCGTCGAGCTTGGCCATATCAGACTGATAGGCCTGAAGTTCTTTTGTTCAACCTTCGGTGAAGGCCAAAACGTAGAAGGCGAGGACGACGTTTTTCTTGCCGCGATAATCACTGAGGTGGATCTGCTTCCAATGATTGTCGAGCAGCGTGAAATCAGGAGCCATGTCGCCGGCCTTCAGCGAGGTGTGATTGACCTTGACGTCTTCCTGAGGGCGAGTGGCGCCCGCGACCATGCAGCCAGCCAAAACTGCCGCCGCGATGATGCTCAGTGAACGGACGTGACCCATGTTATGCCTCCCGCGAGTTCCCGTGAATTACGCAAGTATACGCCTGAAGCGTGCTCGGAATCGAAAGGATATGCCGGCGAACAGCAGAATTTACAAATTTTTCAAATGCGCCAGCCGGAAGGGCGAGCCAAGATTTTCTCGCAATTCGAGCCAGTGCTCTTCGGGAATCGACATGAAGACTTCGACCACTCTAGGATCGAACTGAGTGCCGGAGCAGCGCTTGATCTCACCGCGGGCGTGAGAAAGCGGCAAAGCTTTGCGATAAGGGCGGTCACTGATCATGGCATCGAGCGAATCGGCAATCGTAAAGATGCGTGCGCCCAGAGGGATGTCGTCGTTTTTCAAGCCCCGTGGGTAGCCCGAGCCGTCAAAGAATTCCTGGTGGGCCAGGACGATCTCAGCAGCGTCGCGCAGAAAAGGGATGCGGATAAGCATGTTGTAGCCGATTTCGCAGTGCTTGCGCATGATCTGCTTTTCGTCTTCGGTGAGCGGTCCCGGCTTACGCAGGATGCCGTCCGGGATGGCCATTTTGCCGATATCGTGAAGGAAGGCCGCGCGCGCAAGAATGGCAAGATAGGCGTCGGGGACTGGCATGGCCTTGGCGATAGAGATGCAGAACGCCGTGACGCGTTGGCAATGGCCTTCTGTCTCGGCGTCCTTCAAGTCCAGCGCGCTGCCCAAGGCTTCGAGAGTATCGTCGTAGGATTGTTCGAGTTGCGCGATCGCTCCGGTCAATTGCGCGGTGCGCTCTTCCACTAATTGCTCCAGATTGCGCTGATAGGTGCGGTTTTCCATGATCAAGCGGCGATGTTGCAAAGCGCGCCCGACACCGAGGAAAAGCTGGTCTTTCTCGAAGGGCTTCAAAATGTAGTCATAAGCGCCTCGACGAATGGCCTCTAAGGCGGTGGAGATGTCGTGGATGGCGGTGACCATGATCACGGGAACTTCGGGGTCGTACTGGCGAAGCCACTCGAGGAGTTTGATGCCGTCCATTTCCGGCATGATCATGTCGCTGAGCACCAGGTCGGGAGTGGTGCGTTTAACCTGGTCCTGCGCAGCGCGGCCGTTGCTTACTGCAGTGCAGCGATAGCCTTTGGACTCCAGCATGGTGGAAACGACTTCGCGGATGGCTTCCTCGTCATCGACGACAAGTATGTTTTCGATTTCCACGGTTGGTCGGCTCCCCTAGGTCGGATCGTCCCGGAAGCCATTATACGGGACAGCACATCAGGCGGTTGGGGCCATTGCCCATTCAGCAAACAGCATGTAGCTTCACAGATAAGTATTTCCTGAGATTTGAGGCCTTCGTTCGAGCATGTAGCCGTGTGTCTGGGATCGTGAGACGGATCCGCCGGGAGGCGGCACAAGGTGTTGGTGAATCAGGGCCCGCTGGCCATCGCTTTCTTCGAAGTGACGGCGCTCATCGTCCTGCTAGTGCTGTTTCTGCTCTTACGTCGGGATCACGCGGACAGCTATCTTCGCTTATGGCTGATGGGCTGGGTGAGCCTGACGGTCTCATCCGTTTTTGAGCTGGCGCTGATCTTGCGAGACGGACCGGAACTGCGGTTGCTGGCGCTCACCACGCAAATAATAGCGCTGCTTCTGTTTCTCTCCTCTGTGATGCAACTCACGGTAGGCGGCGGAAAACGCAATTGGCCGGTGCTGCCGGTGGCGACCGCTATTCTCGCCGGGGTGTATTACGTGGAGCGTGGAACGTCGGCACCGTACTTCGCCAAAATCCATTGGGAAAGCGCCGGAGTTGAGTCTGCGATCTATTTTTGGGCAGGTTGGCTCTTGTGGCGAGCGCGGGCTAAATACAAAGGGCACGGCGGGCGGCTGCTTGCGGGGGCCTTACTGGTCAGCGGCCTTCACAACATCGATCGATACCAGTGGCTGGCGCATCCCCTGTTCTTGCTGCGGCTGGCCTTCGATCACCTGTTGAGTGTTTCTCTCGGCATTGCAATGGCTGTTCTGGTTCTGGAGAGTGCGCGAGTGCGCAGCGATGAGTTAAACGACAAAATGCGCAGGCTCTCGTTGCTCACGGCAGCCAGCACACAGACGCTCTCGGTACGCGAGGTGCTCGAGCAGGTACTCGGCCACCTGGTGGAGAGCCTGGGCGCGACGCACGGAATCGTCCGTTTGCTGGAAGGGGAGGGAAATAGCGCGCAACTGGTCGCACGAGCATCCGTTGGCTTTCAGCAGGCGTATCTGGAAAAGCACGAACGTGTGGCGGTCGCGGAGCCCTGGGTGCAGCGAGTTCTGCAGAAAGATTGTCTTTTTGTGCGCCTGGACGATGGGGTGGATAAGAAAGAGCGCATCAGGATGGAAGAGAGCGGCGTAAGCGAGAGCATATCGCTGGTGCTGCCCGGGAAGGACGGACCTGTAGGGATCATTTCGGTGGGGTCGTTTCATAATGTTCGCTTTCAAAACGACGAGATCTCTTACCTGGTCAATATCGCCAATCTGCTGGGTCTGACGCTGCAGAACGTCAAGCTATTTGAGCAAGTAGCCACGGTTCAACAGCAATGGGCGTATACGTTTGATTCGATCGGCGATCCGATTTTTGTTCACGACCCGGAGTTCCGGATTTTGCGGATGAATCAGCGGCTTGGGAATCTTCTGGGACGCGACGCCGCGGCAGTAATAGGACGAACGGTCACGGATCTGCTGCCACGTAAGGGCACCAATTATAAGAGTTGTCCCTATTGCGAGGGTCTGGCCGGCGAGGGCGACGACCCGGATCCCTGGCTCACAGGATATTTTTTGGCTTCGAATTCGACGTTCACGGATCCGCACGGCCGCCAGCTTGGGACCGTACACGCTCTGAAGGACATTTCGGAGCGCAAGCGCGCGGAAGAAAAGTACCGAACGTTGGTCTCGAACGTTCAGGAGGGAGTGTTCATTTCGAATCCGCAAGGGCGATTCCTGGATTTCAACGACGCGTTGATGCGGATTCTGGGATTCGAAGAGCGCAATGAGTTGCTGAACGCCGACATTCCGGCGATGTTTGTGAATCCCGCGGATCGCGACCGGCTCAAGAGGCTGCTGCAGGACCATGGGGGCGTGGCCGATTTTGAGTACGAAGTTCGCCGCAAAGATGGAGAAGTGCGGTCGATGTTGGAATCCTCCATTGCCATACGCGACGCCGCGGGCAATCTGACGGCATTACAAGGATTCCTGCTGGACATCACCGACCGCAAACGGGCGGAGCAAGAAATCCGTCGCCGCAATCGCGAACTGATGGTGCTGAACTCTATTGGGCAAACCCTGACCGAGTCTCTGGACCTGAACGACTCGCTGCACCGCACGCTGCGTCAAATGACCGAGCTGTTTAGCTTGGACGCTTCGTCCCTTTACATGTTGGATGAAGCTGCATTGTCTTTGCGGCGCATCGCGGCGGTTGGACATCGCACTGACCATGCGCGTCATATTCCGCCGGTCACGGTGCAACCGGAACTGTTGCAACACATCAAAGCGGTGCATGCAACGTTTCTTTCGGCGCAAGGCCTGCCCATCCCCATGGTCCTGCGAGAAGCGCAGCGCAAGGAAGGGCTGCAATCTGCGTTTGTGGTTATCCTGTGGTCCAAGGATCGCGTGCTGGGCGGGTTAGTAGTTGGCAGCCGAGCTGCCCGGGAGTTCTCGCCGGCGGATATCAATCTGCTGATTGCGGTGGGCAGCCAAATTTCCAATGCCATCGATCGGTCTGTGCTGTACGAGGAGACCCGGCTAGCTTACGAAAATCTGCGGCGCACGCAAGAACAGCTACTGCACAGCGAAAAGATGGCCGCCGTGGGCCAATTGATTTCGGGTGTTGCACATGAACTAAACAATCCGCTCACCGCAATCCTGGGCTACAGCCAATTGCTGCTATCGAGCGGGCAAATGCCGGCTCAAGGCATGGAATACTCGGACAAGCTCTATAAGCAAGCGCAGCGGACCCATCGAATCGTCCAGAACCTGCTAAGTTTTGCTCGCCAACACAAGCCCGAGCGTGTGGCCGTGCAACTCAACCAGATATTACAAGACACGCTGGCCTTGCGCGATTACGACCTGCGCCTGAACAACATTCGCGTTCATTACGACCTGGCACCGGATCTGCCCATGACCGCTGCGGATCCACACCAGCTTCAGCAAGTATTTCTAAATCTTGTGAACAACGCAGTCGATGCAATGCTGGAGCACTCCAATGATGGCGATCTGTGGGTCAGCACGAAGGCACGAGAAGAGCGGCTGGTGGTGGAGTTTAAGGACAGTGGTCCAGGGGTGAAGGATGCTTCCCGTGTGTTCGATCCCTTCTACACTACTAAGCCGGTGGGGAAGGGAACCGGACTAGGCCTGAGCATATGTTATGGAATCGTCAGCGAACATGGCGGCACCATCCGGGTGAGCAATCTACAGCCCTCGGGGGCGTGTTTCACGATTGAGTTGCCGCACCAGCGCGCCATGGCCGCGGAAGATGCGATGCCGGACGGCGGGGCACTGGCCGCCCGAGGTGCGCGAATCCTGCTTGTCGATCATGACGTTTCGGTACTGGAGGCGGTGGAAGCCATCCTGCGCGACAGGAATCACGAAGTGCGGTCAGCAGCCAGCCTGCCCGAAGCACAGCGGCTGCTCGGTGAGCACGAATTCGACGCGGTAGTTGCGGACGCGGAAGTACGGGCGAGCAATGGACCGGAAAATCTGCAAGATTGGTTGACCGTCAACAACCCCGAGTTGGCGCGGCGGCTCGTTTGGATGAGAGCTTCCGCAATGCCGCCCTCGACGGAGAATCATAACGGAGATGGAGTGTTTGTTCTGCAAAAGCCCTTTGAGGCCACGGATTTGGTGAGTGCCGTCGAGATGGCCTTAGGCCGCATCCAGCCCACTCCGATTCAGGGTTGACGCCAGCTCGGCGGCGGCTGTGGCTCGCTCGCCGAGTTCCTGCATAGCGGACTCCAACTGGAGAGCAAGTTCGCTTACGATCTGGCTCAGACCACTGAGCTGGGGCATTAACAAATGCCCGGTGTAAAGCGCCAGGAGGACAATCCGATATCGCCAGGAGAAGCGGATGCTGAGCCGCAAGCGTTCAAACTCGTGGGAGGCGGCAATATCCGGCGAGAGCACCGCGATCACCCGAGCCAACCGCAGTAACCTTTGGAAATCTACCCGCAAATTCTCCAGATAAAGGAGAGCAATCCGCTGGCGTTCCTTATGTGTGCGGTAAACCAAACGGGTGGGGCCGTGCGCGGCAAGAAACTCGAAGTCTTCCTCCGACATCGCTTGGCGTATCAAGCCAAAATAGGTTGTGTGTTGGCGAGCAGACTCCTCCACGGACTCCAGCTGGGGGGCGTCCCCGCGACTATGGTTTCGCGGAGTGCGCAACGCCCACAGCAGCAGTGCCATCAGCAGGCCCACCGCACCGGAAACAAGGATTAGGCTCACGACCGTGAAGACCCTTGAGGCCAGAACTTTAATAGTTGCTCATCAAGCGAGCGCAACTGCCAATTTACTGCCGGAATAGTGCTCATATATACGGTGCCGTCCGAAAACATTGGATTGGCCAACGTTTGCGGAGCGGCGCGTCGAAACGCCCAAGTCCATAAAAGCAGGCAGCCCAGGAAAGAGGCCATCCCAAGAGGATTCCACAGGGAGATATACTGGCTGAACCAACGTTGCAGAATCGCATCGTTCAGTACGGAGACGCACGAATACAAACAAAGCCCGGCCGCCAGCAAGCGCAGCGGAGGAGCAACGATAACATCGTAGTAGCGGGCGAAAAGCAACAGCGTGACGATCACAGCGCCTGCCGCAAGCTCCAATCCCAGCTCTGCAGTATTCAATAGGAGTCGCCATTGATGGTTAGCGGCGATTAACGCATAGAGGAGGACTGCTGCGCCACAACTAAGTAAGATCCAGCGGGCCAGAAGCCAGACGCCGCGGAAACGTCCAAGCACAAGCCGGCAGAGTTCAGCGACAGCAAAAGCGCGCGCGCCCATCACCAGGCATTGGGTGGCCAAACCGATGCGCCAAGCAATCGGAGACGAAAGTCCCGACTTCCGGATGGCCAGGAAGAGAAGGCCGCTTTGCGCAAGAGTCATAAAGATATAGACGCTGAACGCTGGATAAACGTTCGCGTTCTTTCTGGCAACCAGAAGGCTGAGGAGCAGGGCCTGCACGATGGCGGTGATCGCCCAAAGCCACTTGGTGAAGAGTCCCAGATCCTCCATCGCGGGGCCATCGTAGCATAAACGTAAAAAGATAGTACATAGTGCTGATGAGCCGCCGCAGGTAGGTATCAGGTACTGGAACTGGTGGCGTTACGAAATTGCGGAACTCGCTTCACCGTTGACGTGACTCGGGCTTAGGCATGCCTTCAGCAGAGTCTCAGGCTCGAGTCACGTCGCAGGGTCCGGCATTCCGGCCAGTTAGGCAGATTGACCAGGCGGCACAGGCGGCCGCGGGCTGCCATCGGCGACGAGTAGTGGCGGCACAGGTGGCCGCGGGCTGCCATCGGCAATAAATACTCCGACAACATTTCGCTCGACACTGGAATTACTTGAGCTATAGTTGCCGGAGCTAGCTATAGAGGCTACGACGATCGCAGTGAACAGGAACAACCCGAACATCACAACTATTCTCTTCATGGGTGACCCTCCTGACAGGGACCATGATGGAAAACAGGGGGAATGGGGTTGTTCGTTGTAAATGGTTCTGTTTTCAGAACAGGGCAGTGGTAAGCAAATGGATACACTGACGCAACTTCAGCAGAATAGGCGAATCATTCACGACCTGACCGTCTCCACGTTGGCCAGGATTTGCAGCTCTTTCTCGCGACTGGCATATGTAGCGTCGCTCCGCGACATTTCCACGAATGTGTACGAGCACGCCGGCCTCACTGCGGTCTACCCACGGGCCGCTGTGCAGCAAGCGCTGGAGCAGTGCCATCAGGAGCTCTTTGAGCGAATTCTGGAGACACCCTTGGTAGCGCAGGAAGAGGACTTGCGCGCGCACCTTGACGGCCTGCCAAACGGCTCGCGCGCGGCTGCTACGCTGTGGCGGAGACTGGAAGCCTATCGCGCGCTGCTACCCGCTGACTCCCCGGAATACCTCAAGGAGCTTTTTTGCTCAAATGTTCGCGCGATTCTGGAGATTCTGGAGAAAGAGCCTTCAACGGAACAGGCAGCCGGGTAACCATCCCCACGACTCTTCCAACAACCTCGGCATCGTCAGGAGTCCTCCAGGATTCAGGCATGCACCGCGAGAGCGGATGCGGTTGCATGGCCAGGCGGGCGCCTTCCTGCTGAAACCAACCGCATCGGTAACCGTCATGCAATTCAACAAAATAGATGGGCCGGTCGTATTCGTTGGACCAACTGCTTACCTGCAGGCGCCGCACGGACACGTCCACGAGAACCAAGCTTCCTGGCCTGAGGATCGGTTCCATGCGGCGATCGCGGAGGCCGATGCAACCATATCGGTGATGCCCGTTTTGATTGCGTAGCAAGCTATCGATGGCATCGGAGTTGGCAGCTCTTAGAAGCTCCGTGCCGTCCGGAAGGAACGGTGATTCGATTTTTTCAGGGCTGGACAACGAACCAGACGAGGCCATCAGATGCGTTCGCGGGGCCGAGAACGAAACCGCATCGCGCAGGGAGCGATCCAGCGGGATCTCGTACCAACTTGATATTTCCAAAGGGTTTAGATGGTAGATCACGGCAAGCGCATAAAGCTTGTGCAGGCTGGGTACGACACCGGTATTCTCTATGTCGGCTAAACGACTGATATGAACGGTGAACTGGGGGCGTGCATAAAGGCGTGAGAGGGACAGGCTGGCTCGCTCGACGTCCCGGTATGTCAACCCAAGACGCTCGCGAATTTGGCGGAAACGAAATCCCGGATTCATGTGAGATGGTCAACGTAACTTACCATGACGTTAATTATCCGGAACGGGTTTGTCTGAGGAAAACTGTGCATTTCTTGTATCCCTCGGGTACCGCTTCTTGAGAGCAGCGAGAGGATTAGCTTGCTTACCGTGCTGAGGTGTTCCAGTTTGAGCCGTTTCTCCCTTCCTACTAATGGTTTCCAAGCCGGCCTAGCGGCGGGCTTACGGGGAATCTGCTATTCTGAAAATGCCATGAACTTGTCGCCGATTTCGCGCGCTCGCTGGGCTGCCTCGCTTTTCATTGTCACGATTCTCGGCGTGGCCGCTACCTTCGCGTCCCGCGCCTTTGCGCAGCAGGCGGCCGCGCCCGCAGCCGCGCCGAGTCAAACGGACAAGGCCAATGCCGCTGATTTCGCCGCGGCTTCCGACGAAGTGCTCGCGCAGATGAGCGAGATCACCGGTCTGGCCTTGCGCAGCCCGCTCAAGAAAAGTCTGCGCTCCAGGGAACAGATCCGCGCACACATCATTCAGGAAATGAATGATGACAAGGACGCGGCGGAGCGATATGCAGGAGCGCGAAGCGCCGAGGCGTTCGGGCTGCTCCCAAAAAGGTTTGACCTTGATTCCTTCATGATCGATTTGCTCACCGAGCAAATCGCTGGGCTGTACGACCCCAAGGCACACGAATTCTACGTTGCGGACTGGATTCAGATCGAAGATCAGCGCATGGTCATGGCCCATGAGCTGACCCATGCGCTTGAAGACCAACATTTCCAGATAGAGGGCTGGGTCAAGGCCGCGCGGCCCAACGATGATAGCGAACTCGCACGCGAATCTGTTCTGGAAGGCAGTGCGATGGTCGCCATGGTGGAATATCTTCTGCAAGGGAGCGGGCGCACTTTGCAGGACCTGCCCGATATAGACCCGGCGATGCTGATCGGCGACATGGCCGAAACACCTTTGTTGAAAAAAGCTCCGCCGTTTCTGAAGGATGCCCTGATTTTCCCTTATATAGACGGCCTGACATTTTCGGCTGCGATCCTCAGACCGGCAGGTTGGCCGGCTCTCGCTGGTATTTTCACGAAGCCGCCGGTCTCTACGCAGCAAATCTTGCATCCGGCACTGTATACCTCGGGTAAAGTGCCGGCGTCGATTTCGCTACCGTCCCTGGAGAAGGCCTTGGGTTCAGATTGGACTAAACTCGAAGAGAATGTCATGGGCGAATTCGGGTGGAAGGAAGTACTGAAGCAGTTCCTCGACGAGCCACGTGGGAAGAGTTTGTCCGCCGCATGGGATGGCGACCGTTACGCTCTCTATGAGCAAAAGCCGAGCAAACGTCTTGTGCTGATCACTCGAGAGCGTCTGGCTAGCCAGGTATTTGCCGCGCGATTTTTCGGCCAATACTCCGAGGCCCTGGAAACAAAGTACGAAAAGCGCAGCAACCTCTTCCGCAAGCCAGACTTCTTTTCGTTTGACACTCCGGATGGCGGAGTCTTCCTACGTTGTTTTGAAAACGAATGTGTGACCATGGAAGGAGCCGATCGCGCGCTTTTCCTCCGGCTCAACAAAGAGCTACAGTGGCCACCGGTGCCAGAGCAACCCAAGGTATTGGAAAAGACTGCCAGAGAAATTGCGAAACGCGGCCAGCTCGCCGGGTCAAACGAGCTGAGCTGGGAGCATTGGCCGCTCGATGATCTCGCCTCCGCAGTTACGCCACCCGCCGAAGGACGAGCAGACTGAGGTCGTCCGTACGTTTCGTCCCGGCTGAAAAGTTCTGCAAGTCTGAGAGACATCCGGCAATCAAGCGCTCAGGTGTGGCCGCGTAATGACGCTGTGCAGCCTCCTTTACACGGTTAACGCCATACTCCTCGGAGACGGCGTTGCAGGATTCAGTGAGTCCGTCGGTGTAGATCAGCAAAGCTTCACCCGAGCTCAGTGAGAGTTGATGCACCGGAAAATGCGCGTTGCTGAACATGCCGAGAGGCACTCCAGTTGCGCCTTCCGATTTGGCCCCGTCGCGCCCAAGATGAAGAACGGGCAGATGCCCCGCGCTGACGAATTCGACGGAGCCATTATCCGCCGCGCGGCCGACAACGAGGGTTGCATATTGGCCGGAAAGCATGCTCTCTGAAAAAATTCGGTTTGCGGCTTCGACCATTCGTTGCAGCGGAAGGTTGGCTCTAGCCAAGCTGCGAAATGTCGCGTGCAAATGGCTCATTAGCATGGAAGCGGCGACGCCTTTTCCGGAGACATCGCCAAAGAGGAAGAGCAATCCGCCGCCGGATTCCAGCACGTCGCAATAATCGCCGCTGACCGGCCCCGCAGGTTCGTAGTGATAGCAGACTTGCCATCCCGCCGCGGACAGTTCGGGCGGCGGCAGCAGACCTTTCTGAATGCTCGCGGCAAGTGCGAGATCGGATTCCAGAGCGCGCTGTTCCTCTGATGTGAGATGGTCGAGGCAAAAACGGACAAGAGGATCGCTTAGCAGACGCTCTTTTTCCACGGGTTCGTGACATGTCTCGCAAATCCCATAAGTGCCCTGGTCTATTCGAGCCAGGGCGGCGTCCACTTCGCTAAGCAGATTAGAAAGGGAGGCATCCGTCGATGAATGCAACGCCGAGAGAAGGCGTTCGCGGCGTTGCTCTAGTTGGGGGCGAAAATAGGCTTGTTGCGCTGTGGCCATGGAACCTCCTGCTCTAAGTTGTGGCTTTGCTGCTGAAGTTTCCACCCGATTTACTCCTTTGAATTGAGGAGCAGTGAAACGATTAGCTGGTGAATCTACCTGCATTGAGGCTGATGTTTCGCGATGCCTGCTCCATCGGCAAAGCAGGCGACACACGACTCAATCGCATTCGATGCTCCAGCCGGGCGATGCGACTCAGGATTGTTTGCTCCACGCGCCAGTTGCGTGCCGGTCTTGCCCGGTCGATCGGATTCGTTCTGAGGCGGCGAACCTTGGCGAGCGCGAGGCGGGCGAATTCCAGCGCAGTTTCCAAGCGCTTCGCACGCCGTTCGTAATAAATTGCAAGTTGCACGCAAGCGTGAATTCCTGCCGATTGATCCGAGGCGAGTTCGTGCCAGAGTTTGGCGGCTTGCTCGTGCTCACCACGCCGTTTTGCCAGCAGCGCGAGCTCGTGGCGCGCTTGCCGGTCGTATTCTTTGGGAAGGCCGAGATCAATGGCTTGTGTACAGGTCGAGTGTGCGCGTTGCGGTTCGCCGCGGCGTTGCAGGTATCGAGACAGGCCGAACAAGTCCAAGCTCTCCATGTCCGCGCCATTGGAGGACAACAGCGCATCGATTTTGCCAACCAGCGCGGCCAATCCGCGCAAGTCCATTTGATTGTGGCGCACCACGGCGGCCAGCGGTTCCGCGGGGCCGCCGCGCAGGTAATCGAAATAGTGTTCCGGAATCAGCGCGGCCAGCACATCCTCTTCACGGTGCCAGCCCAGCCGCGCCGCGTCAAGGACGTGCCGCTCCAGCTCCACCAAACGCACCGAGCCGAGCCGCAACTTCCACAACGCACGCGCCGGATGCAACAGATCGAGATGCGCCGCCAGCCGCGGGACGGCAATCGAGCGCGTCATGGTGAAACGGTTTTCCAGCAGCGGCCAGTCGAAGGACTTGCCGTTGAAGGTGACCAGCACCGGCCGCTCGGCGAGGCGCGCGGCAACTTCGTGCAAAATGGCGTGCTCTTCGCCGAAATCGCGCATGAAGAGCTGTTCGACTTGCAGGGCACCGGCGTCCCACCAGGCCAATCCGATCAAGAATGCGTAGGTGCCTGTGCCGCCTGCCAAGCCGGTGGTTTCGGTATCGAGGAAAAGCCATCTTGATGGATCGGCCAGCGCCGCTCGAGTGCACTTGGAAAGTGCTTCGTCGCGGCTGCGCGAAAGCAATTCGAGGCTTACTTCGGAGATATCGGAATATTCCGGCGAGGGAAACCAATTGCGTACCAGAACGTGTTGCCCGTAGCGGTTGGTCGCGATTCCCGCGCCCAGCAAACGCGACAACGAATCCTCGGCGTGCGGCGCGCGCAGTAACTCGGCGCCGGACGGCCTCGGCCGG